>ERZ772906.2021-NODE-2021-length-10704-cov-3.483332_pt1 | contig 10704 bp, 6 predicted proteins | sample MGYA00511338_ERZ772906 | MGnify/ENA primary metagenome ERZ772906 (study PRJEB29015, sample SAMEA2738076) | human oral metagenome | biome: human oral; feature: human-associated habitat; material: saliva | place: China | collected 2212 ... | reverse complement strand
GCTTAATTTAGATGAACTTTTAATTTTAATTGTTTCATTTACAGTATTTTTACCTTTTTATTTTTTAGTTTTTTCGTTCAATGCTTTATTTTTCTATTTATTAGTTAGTGAGAAAATTATTCCAGTTTTAAAACAGACACCTTATGTTAAGAATGTTTTGGCATTTACAGGACTTATATTTTTTGTATCTATTTTAAAACAAAATTTATACGGTATAGGAGTATCAATTATTATATTTGAATTTTCTATATTTTTTATGTACTATAGATCTATTATAAATAGAAAGCTGTTTTCAAAGATTATAAATTTATATATGATTGTTTCAATATTTTGTTTTATTTTAACAATTTTTTCAGTTTTGTATAGTAAATTCAGTATGAATTTAAAAATGTATGAATTTATAGAATATATGGCTTTACATAGACCTATATCATCATTTTTTAATACAAATTATTATGCGACTATATGTGAATTTATAATTATAATAGCAATGTATTATTTTTTATCTAACAAAAATAGAAATAATAGATTGTACTTTTTGTGTGTAAGTACACTTGCATTTATTGTTTTGTTTTTAACTGAAAACAGGACTGCTTTGCCAACAATTTTAATTGCAACTTTAGTACTTTCTTTCACAAAAAACAACAAGAAGGTATTTACATTTCTTGGTATTTTTACAATAGTTATAGTTATTCTTATGATTTTTTCAAATAGAATTTTTCCAAGATATGAATTTATAGGGAATTCTTTAGGGACGAGAAAAGAAATTTGGGAAAATGCAATTAAATTATTTAAGAAAACTTTTTTGTTTGGGAGTGGACCGATGGCTTATCAAAATGCAAGTTGGGTAAGTCACCCGGCAAATCATGCACATAATATTGTGCTTGATTTGCTTATAAATTTTGGTATCGTTGGAAATATAATAATTTTTCCTCTTTTTATAGGAATATTCAAAAAAGTATATAGTATAAGAAAAAGAAATTTATTCAGACTTATAATAGCTTTAACTGTTGTAGTTATTTTGCATGGAATGTTGGATGTTACAATACTTTGGCATCAAACTGCGTATATCTATTTTAGTGTTTTACTTGCCGTTGGAAAAGTTAGTAACTTTGAATCTAAATTTATTTTCTAAAAAGGTGTTTTATGATTGTTTTAAGTGTTAATGGCTTAACTAAGTCGTTTTTAAGTGAAAATATATTAGAAAATGTGACTTTTTCAATTTCTGATAGAGATAAAGTTGGAATAGTAGGAGATAATGGAAGTGGTAAAACTACATTATTTAACCTTTTAATTAAAGATTTATCTGCAGATAGTGGAGACATTAATTTTGCAAAAAATATAAATCTATCTATTCTAAAACAAAATATTTCTTATACTAGTGATAAATCAGTTTATGAAGAGTGCTTAGAAGTTTTTGAAAAGATTATTTTACTTGAAAAAGAGATTAGAGAATTAGAAATTGAAATGGGAAATAAGGACTTAAGTGAAGAAGAAATTCGCAAACTTTTTGATATTTATGAAAGCAAAAGACATTATTTTGAAGAGAACAATGGATATTCTTATAATTCGAAAATTAGAGGAGTTTTGTTTGGACTTGGTTTTTTAGAGCAGGATTTTTCTAAATCAGTTAATAATTTGAGTGGTGGACAAAAGAGTAGATTACATTTAGCTAAAATTTTACTTAAACCGTCAAATTTGATTTTACTTGATGAACCAACAAACCATTTAGATATAGAATCAATTCAGTTTTTAGAAAGCTATCTTAGAGAATATAGAGGAAGCTGTCTTATAATTTCTCATGATAGATATTTCTTAAATGCTGTTTGTAATAAGATTTTTTCAATAGAAAATAAAAAATTAAAAAGTTTTAATTGCGGATACGATGAATATATTTCAAGACGTGAAAAAGACTTTGAAGTTAATAGACATCTTTATGAAAAACAACAAAAAGAGATTTCAAGACAGAAAGAAATTATTCAAAGATTTGAAAATTATGGAAACAATAGATTTATAAAGCAGGCAAGTTCAAGACGTAAACTACTTGATAAAATGGATTTGATTGAAAATCCTGAAATATATAAAAATTCCATGAAATTAAAACTGGTTCCGGAAGTGGAATCCGGAAAAGATGTTTTAACTATTTCAGATTTATCAATGGGCTTTAATGATAAAATTTTATTTGATGATATAAATCTAAATGTTTATAAGGGAGATAAAATCGGTCTTGTAGGAAAGAATGGAGTAGGAAAGACAACTTTATTTAAAATAATTTGTAATAATCTTGAGGCTATAAAAGGAAAATGTGATTTAGGTGCTAGAGTATCAATTGGTTATTACGATCAGGAACAAAAAACTCTAAGCAATCAAAATACAGTTATGGATGAATTTTGGGATGCCTATCCAAAAATGAATAATTTTGAAGTTAGAAGTCATCTTGCAAAGTTCAACTTCTTTGATGAAGATTTATTTAAATCTGTTGGAGAATTAAGTGGTGGAGAAAGAGCAAGGCTTGAACTTTTAAAACTAATGTTGTCGAAATCTAATTTTTTGCTTTTAGATGAACCGACTAATCATTTAGATATTGAAAGTAAAGAGGTTTTAGAAAATGCAATTGTAGATTATTCAGGCACCGTACTTATCATTTCTCATGATAGATATTTTTTAAATAAGGTTGTCAATAAGATTTGGTATCTAGAAGATGGAAAAATTACTGAGTTTTATGGAAATTATGATTATTTTTTGGAAAAATTAAACGAAAAAAACGAAGCGGAAGAAAAAATAATTTCAAAAACTGAAATTGAGAAAGAAAAAAAGAAAAAAAAGGAAAAAGAAAAAGAAGAAAGAGCAAAAAAACAAAAATTGAAGGAAATTGAAAATAAAATTTTTGAAATTGAAGAGAAAATTGAAATTTGTAATAAAGATATTCAAAATCCTGAAATTTTTAATGATAAAGATAAATTTTTACAGATTGGTGAAGATTTATCGAGATTGATAAAAGAAAAAGAAAAATTATATTTAGAGTGGGAAAATTACTTATAGGAGAATTGTATGAATAATGTTAATCCGTTAGAAAATGTTCAAATGATTTTAAAGAAATCTTGTGAATTATTAAATTTAGATGATAGTTTATATGACCTTTTAAAAGAACCGGAAAGGACAATAGAAATAAATATCCCCGTTAAGATGGATAACGGGAAGGTTAGAATTTTTAAAGGGTTTCGTTCACAACATTGCGACGTTATGGGACCTTATAAAGGTGGAATAAGATTTCATCCAAGTGTAAATATTGATGAAGTTAAGGCTCTATCCATTTGGATGAGTTTAAAATGTTCTGCGACTCATCTTCCTTTTGGTGGAGGAAAAGGAGGAATAATTGTAGATGTAAATGAATTATCCGAAAATGAACTTGAAAGACTTTCAAGAGGATATGTAAAAGAATTGTATAAATATATTGGAGATAGATTTGATATTCCGGCTCCGGATGTAAATACAAATGAAAAAGTTATGGCTTGGATGTTGGATGAATATATAAAATTGACAGGAAACAATACTCTTGCAACTTTTACCGGAAAAGCATTAGGTTTTGGTGGTTCTTATGGAAGAAAAGAGGCAACAGGAGTTGGAGTTGCAGTTATGACAAGAGAGGCTCTAAATAAGTTAGGAATAGATATAAGAAATTCGCGAATTGCTATTCAAGGTTTTGGAAATGTCGGCTCTAACACTGCAAAACATTTAGAGAGAATGAGTGGAAATATTTTATCAATCTCAGAATATGATAAGGAAAAAGGCGTTTATACAATCTACAATGAAAACGGGTTTAATATTTCAGAACTAATTTCTCATTTTGAAAAATATAATACATTATATAATTATAAAAATGCAAAACATATTTCAATTGATCAATTCTACTCTTTAGACGTAGATGTAATCATTCCATGCGCTTTGGAAAATTCTATTACTGAAGATGAAGCCCAAAAGATTAGGGCAAAATTAATCGTTGAAGGAGCTAACGGCCCTGTTGATTATCTTGCTGATAGAATTTTAAGACAAAAAAATGTTGTAGTCATTCCGGATATATTGGCAAATTCTGGAGGAGTTATAGCTTCATATTTTGAATGGGTGCAAAATATTTCAGGTATTGATATGACTGAAGATGATGTTTTGAATAAAGTAGAATATAAAATGTTACTTGCTTATAACGAAATAATGAAAATACAAAATAAATACGATGTAACTATGAGAATTGCATCTTATATTTATTCAGTATTAAGACTTTATAAAATATTAAAACTAAGATCAAGAATTTAGTTTTAAAAAATATTTTTATTTTAAGTCTTGACATAATTGAAAAAATATTCTATTATATTAATGTAGGTCGAACAAAAATATAAGTGAATAAATAAAAAATTTAGTAAATTGGTTTTTTTTTTCTCTATTTAGAGGTAAAAAGAAAACCAATTTTTTTATAGGAGGAAATTATGAGCAGAATTGAAGACTTTGGAAAATTTACTTTTGACAAAAGTGCAATGAAAAGAAAACTGCCGTATCCGATATATCTAAAGTGGAAAAATGCAATTAGAAAAGAAGAATTGTTGGATAAAGACAGTGCTGATATAATTGCACATGCAATGAAGGAGTGGGCAATTGAAAAGGGTGCGACGCATTATTGTCATTGGTTTCAACCTTTGAATGGTAATACCGCAAAAAAACATGAGAGTTTTATAAGTAAATCAAATGAAAATTTACCTATAGTTAGATTTTCTGGAGAAGAACTTTTAAAGAGTGAACCTGATGCTTCATCTTTTCCAAATGGAGGAATGAGATCAACATTTGAGGCGAGAGGTTATACATATTGGGATTGTACCGCAAATGCTTTTATAATGGATAATATTTTATATATTCCTTCGATTTTTGTTTCTTTTGATGGAATAAGTTTGGATAAAAAAGCCCCGCTTTTAAAAAGTATGGACTTTTTATCAAAACAAGCTACAGCTTTATATAATTTATTTTCAGATGAAAAGATTTTTAGAGTTAGAATTAAGGTTGGTTTAGAACAGGAATTTTTCTTAATTGATAGAAAATTTTATGAACAGAGAGTTGATCTTATAAATACGGGAAGAACATTAATTGGTGAAATGCCTCCAAAAGATCAAGAGTTATTACAGCATTATTTTGGTTCAATTCCTAAAAGAGTTATGAATTACTATAATAGTATAAATAAAAAATTAGAGGATTTAGGTATTAATTCTAAAACCGAACATAATGAAGTAGCTCCCGGACAGTTTGAAGTTGCAATTTTATATGATACAGTAAATGTTTCTGTTGATAATAATCAAATTGTTATGGAAGTTTTAAGAAATACTGCTTATGAACATGATCTTGTATGTTTATTACATGAAAAGCCTTTTAAAAATGTAAATGGGAGTGGGAAACACAATAATTGGTCTTTGGTTACGAATTATGGGAAAAATTTGTTAAAATTACCAAAAAAGGATAATGAAATCGATAGGTTAATTTTTGCGATTTTTATGGTTTCTACCGTTTCTGCTGTAAATAAATATTCTTCACTGCTTAGAGTTTCATCTTCCAGTGTTAGAAATGACTTAAGGCTTGGTGGAGATGAAGCTCCACCTTCAATAGTATCTGTATATTTAGGAAATGAGATAGAAAATATTTTAGATGATATTTTAGACTTGGAAGTTAAAAATTCTATTAAATTAAATGATTTTAATATTAGTAATTTGGAATTTGCACCAAGAGATACTGATGATAGAAATAGAACATCACCTTTTGCTTATACTGATGGAAAATTTGAGTTTAGAATGTTAGGTTCAATGCAAAGTGCAGCAGATTGTAACATAATTTTAAATACAATAGTTGCCTCAGAGCTTAAAAATATTTTACAAAGAGTTGAAAATATTAATGATAAGTCTGAAAGAATTGTGGCTTGCAAAAATATTCTAAAAAAAATCTTTATTGAAAGTGAAAGAATTTTATTTTCTGGCGATAATTACTCAAAAGAATGGATTGAAGAGGCAGAAAGAAGAGGACTTAAAAATAATAGAACATATTTAGAAGCTTTGTTATGTGCTAAAGAAAGTAAGGAATATGAAGTTCTTTTGAAAAATGATATTTTAAACGATTTAGAATTGAGTGCCGTTTATGATGTTTGTATTGAAGACATCAAAAATACCTATATGTTAGAGATGAAAACATTGGTTAATATGATTAATAAAGATGTTATCCCATCTTGTATAAAAGAACTTAATTTTGAAATGATTTTAAATGATAAAATAAAAAATGCAAAGCTTAATGAAAGAGTAAATAAACTCAATAATTTACTTGAAGGATTATTTGTAAAACTTGAAGAATTTAAAGAGTTTGAAAAAACAATTAGAAGTAAAAAAGGAATTGAAGAAGCAATTAGTTTACATAAATTCGTTCCTAGAAAAATAGAAGAAATTAGGAAAATAAGTGATGAAATTGAATCAAATGTTTCAAGAGAAAATTGGAATATACCAACTTATGAAGAAATGTTTAGAGTATTAAATTAGGAGGATGTAATGAGTAAATTTATTTTTATTACCGGAGGAGTAGTTTCAGGGATTGGTAAAGGAATCTGTGGGGCAAGTTTGGGAAGACTTTTAAAGGACAGAGGTTTTAGTGTTTTTATGCAAAAATTTGATCCTTATATTAATGTTGACCCGGGTACTATGAGTCCTTATCAACATGGAGAGGTTTTTGTAACAAAAGATGGAGCTGAAACAGATTTGGATTTAGGACATTATGAAAGATTTATTGATGAAGAGCTTACTCAAAGAAGTAATGTTACTACTGGAAGAATTTATAGTGAAGTAATTCAAAAGGAACGTAGAGGAGATTATAATGGGGCAACTGTTCAAGTTATTCCTCATATTACTGATAGAATAAAGGGATATGTTTATAAGGCTGCTGAGGAAAGTAAAGCTGATATAATAATAACTGAAATTGGTGGTACAGTCGGAGATATTGAATCATTACCTTTCATTGAAGCAATTAGACAAATTCATGCGGAAAATAAAAAAGAAGATGTTTTATTTATTCATACTACTTTGGTACCTACTATACCAGGATCAGATGAATTAAAAACTAAGCCAACTCAACATTCTTTTAAGGAGCTTATGAGTCAAGGAATTAAGACAAATATAATAGTTGTTAGAAGTCCTGAAAAAATTTCTGATGAAATAAAAAATAAAATTAGTCTTTTTTGTGATGTTCCAAAGAGTGCAATTGTTCAATCTGAAAATGTTGATTTTATTAGATTACATGAACAAGGTTTAGATGATTATGTTTTGCATAAACTTTGCCTTGAAGGAAATCCAATAATAAAGAATAATTGGAAAGAAATGATTGATTCTTATAAAAATGTAAAAATTGAATTAGAAATTGGACTTGTTGGCAAATATGTTCAACTTCATGATGCTTATCTTTCAGTCTCTCAAGCGTTAATAGATGCAGGATATAAAAATGCTCATAAGATTAATATTCATTGGATAAATTCTGAAGAAGTTACTGAAGAAAATGCCAAAGAAGTATTTAAAGGGCTTGATGGAATTATTGTTCCAGGTGGATTTGGAGGAAGAGGTATTGAAGGAATGATTGCAACAAGTAAATATGCAAGAGAAAATAATATTCCTTATTTTGGTATTTGTCTTGGAATGCAAATCGCCATTATAGATATAGCTAGAAATGTTGCAAATCTTGAAGGAGCAGATTCAACTGAAAAAGATGATACTACAAAATATCCTGTTATAGATTTGATGGAAAATCAATTTGATGTTGAAAATATTGGTGGAACTTTAAGACTTGGGAATTATGATTGTAAACTTTTAAAAAATACTAAAGCTAGAGAACTTTATAATTCTGAAATTATTCAAGAAAGACATAGACATAGATATGAATTTAATAATAAATACAGAGAAGAACTAGAAAAGGCTGGGGTTATTTTCTCTGGGATAAATCCTGAACTTGATTTAGTAGAAATTATAGAATATACTGGCAGTGATTATTTTGTTGCTTGTCAATTCCATCCTGAATTCAAATCAAGACCAAATAAAGTCCATCCACTATTTGATGGTTTTATAAAGGCATCTATAAAAAATAAAAATGAATAGAATCAATGGTAAGAAACATACTATTTGTTTCTTACTTTATTGTGAAACAACAAGGTTCCCGGGAACCCACCCGATGCAAAGCATCGTGGAAGGGTGGGGTTCTTATTTATATGCTGATATAGACATGTGTTTTGTAAAATGATATAATTTTAGTGAAAAAATTTTTAATAATTATATTAATATAGGAGGAAATAATAGTGGGATTATTTGATATTGTTAAAAAAGCTATAACAGGAGCAAGTGATGAGGATAACAGAAAAAATAAGGCAAGGATGCGTGAAATTTTCAATTCTTGTGTAGAAAACGGCGACGAATATAAGTTAATTTACTGTCATATGCAAAATGAGACTAATGCTGTTGTTGTAAAAGTTACAAAACATAGTAATTTTATTGTAGGATATAAAGAGGAAGAAGTTGTTATAATTAATGTTAATGCTACATTAACAGAATATGAAGAACCTGAATTCTTTAATAAAGAAAATGGTGCAACAATAAAAACATTTGTAGGTTATTGTGTTGCTGATAAAGAAAATGTACATTATCAATTTGAACCTATAACATTTGAGCCAGGATTTGTAAACGGTGCAAAATATAAAGTATCAATTTCACAAAGTGTTGCTGAAGTTTCTGAATTCCGTAAATTCTTCAAACGTGGATTGTAATTTAATATTTATTTTATAAGATTTTGACGATTAAGATTTCTTCTTAATCGTTTTTTGATTGAAATGGACTGGGAATTGAAAATTGATATGTAAAATAATTGTAATAAAATATAAAAAATGTTAAAATTAGATTAAAATGAGTAATTGAAAAAATTTATTAGTGATTTGGAGAAATATATGTTATTAGTTATAGATGTTGGAAATACAAATATTGTTTTGGGAGTTTATCAAGGATATTCATTAATTTGTGATTTTAGACTCAACACGATAAAAAATAAAACAAGTGATGAGTATGCTATGTCCATTACAGAGATATTACATGCTAACGATATTAAAAAATCTGAAATTGACGATGTTGTTGTAGCATCAGTTGTTCCTGATGTTATGCATTCAATTGAAAATGCTATAAAAAAATATTTTAATTTAAAACCAATAATTATTGATGATAATTGTGATTTGGGAATAAAAATAAATCACGATAATCCTAAAACAATTGGAGCAGATAGAATAGTAAATTCAGTTGCAGGAATTAAAAAATATGGGGTTCCTTTGATAATTATAGATATTGGGACAGCTATTACTTTTGATGTAGTTGATGAAAATTCAATTTATCAAGGTGGAGCTATCATTCCAGGTATTGGAATTTCATCAGAAGCATTATTTTTAAAAACTGCAAAACTTCCAAGAGTAGAACTTTATAAGCCTGAAAGAATTGTAGCTAAAAATACAATGGATAATATTAGAGTTGGTATGGTTATTGGATATATAGGACTTATTGAAAAGTTGATTGATGAAGTTGTAAAAGAGATGAATTTTGATGTTTCTAAGTTAAAAGTTGTTGCAACAGGTGGATATTCCAGCTTAATTACTAAAGATATAGATAAGATTAATATTATAGATAAGAAACTTACTCTTGATGGAATGCTTGAAATCTATAAGATGAAAAAGGGGTTATAATATGCTGGGCGGAGATATTTTTTTAGCTCCACTTGCCGGAGTTAGCGATGTTGCTTTTAGAATTTTAGCAAGTGAAATGGGTGCAAGTTTAACTTTTACAGAGATGGTTTCTGTAAAGGGACTATATTATGATAATGAAAATACTTCAATTATAACTTATATCGATAAAAGAGAAGGACCTGTAGGATTACAAGTTTTTGGAAGTGATGAAAATATTATGGCGGAAATAATCGAAAATAGATTCAATAAAAGAGATGATATTTATCAACTTGATTTGAATTTAGGCTGTCCTGCTCCAAAAATTGTTAAAAATCATGAGGGAAGCTACTTGATGAAAGATCCAAAAAAAGTTAAAAGTATAGTTTCAACTATGGTTAAAAATTCTAAAGTCCCGGTGAGTGTTAAAATCAGATTGGGTTTTGATGAAAACAATAAAAACTTTTTAGAAGTTGCTGATGCTATTGTTGAAGCAGGAGCATATATGATTACATTACATGCCAGAACTAGAGAAATGTTTTATTCAGGAAAAGCTGATTGGAATGCTATAAAAATTTTGAAAAATCATGTGCCTATAAAAGTTGTTGGGAATGGAGATGTTTGTAGTGTTGAAGATTATGTAAGAATGAAAGAAGAAACAGGAGTAGATGCAGTTGCGATAGGCCGTTATGCTCTTGGAAATCCATTTATTTTTAAACAAATTAAGGATTATAATTTGACAAAAAAATACTCTTCTCCAACTTTAGAAGAGGTTATTGATACTATAAAAAGACATTATAAACTGGAGTTGGAATTTAAACCGGAAAGAATAGCAATAAGGGAAATGAGAAAAAATATTTTATGGTATTTAAAAGGTTTTAAAGATTCTAATAAGGTGAAAAATATTATAAATACTTTAACTGATATTGATGAAATTTTTGATGTATTAAATG
>ERZ772906.2017-NODE-2017-length-10719-cov-1.875563_pt1 | contig 10719 bp, 10 predicted proteins | sample MGYA00511338_ERZ772906 | MGnify/ENA primary metagenome ERZ772906 (study PRJEB29015, sample SAMEA2738076) | human oral metagenome | biome: human oral; feature: human-associated habitat; material: saliva | place: China | collected 2212 ... | reverse complement strand
TGATTTTGCGGTTAAGGTCGTTAAGGTTTTGGCAGAGGTGCTACCTTTTCCAAAGAGCAGAAAGAAGAATAAATAGTATTATATCAATCAGAAAACAAGATAATAGTATATGGCAAAAGAAGATACAGCATTAGCTGCTGAGGGAAAACTAAAGGCATTGCAAGCCGCAATGTCCAAGATAGAGAAAGACTTTGGTAAAGGTTCTATCATGCGAATGGGTGATGAACAGATAGAGAATGTTGATGTTATACCAACAGGAAGTGTGGCTCTTGATACAGCATTGGGCGTTGGTGGCTATCCTCGTGGGCGTATTATCGAGATTTACGGACCAGAGTCTTCTGGTAAAACCACACTTTCTCTTGAAATTCTTGCTGAGGCTCAGGCGCTCGGTGGCGTTGTTGCATTTATCGATGCTGAGCATGCTCTTGATCCAGGTTATGCTGCCCGTATTGGTGTTGATATTGATGACGTTCTTATTTCCCAGCCAGATACCGGTGAGCAGGCTCTTGAAATTTGTGACATGCTTGTCCGCTCCGGCGCTATTGATGTTGTAGTTGTAGACTCCGTTGCAGCTCTTGTTCCTCGTGCAGAGATTGAGGGAGAAATTGGTGATTCAAGCGTAGGCCTTCAGGCACGTCTTATGAGCCAAGCTCTTAGAAAGCTTGCTGGATCTCTTGCTAAGTCAAATACGCTTTGTATTTTCATTAACCAACTTAGAGAGAAGATTGGCGTTATGTTTGGAAGCCCAGAGACCACTTCTGGTGGTAGGGCTCTTAAGTTCTTTTCTACTGTCCGTATGGATATTCGCCGTGTTGACAGCATTAAGGTCAACGGAGAAAACGTTGGTAACCGTGTTCGCGTTAAGGTTGTAAAGAACAAGGTTGCTCCGCCTTTTAAGGTTGCTGAGTTTGACATTATGTACGGTCAAGGCATCTCCAAAGAGGGCTCCATTCTTGATATGGCTGTTGATTTTGAGATTGTTAACAAGTCTGGAGCTTGGTTCACCTATGAGGGTGAGCGTCTTGGCCAGGGTAGAGAAGCAGCTAAATCTTTCCTTACAGCCAATCCAGACCTTATGGAAGAGATTGATCACAAAGTACGAGTTGCTTGTGGTCTTGTATTTGATGAGGATTCCGAAGTTGGTACTCCAGTTGCAACGGAAGATTCTGCTGAATAATGTCAGAAATTTCTTGGTCGATTGAGCTTCCAAAAAAGAAACAGGCAGTTCTAGGTCAGGCAAAGCCTAAAGCAAAGATACTTTTAGAAACTGAAGTTGGAGGGACGGAGGAACTCTTTATCCCTCCAACAGTAGCTCGATTTCTTAAGAGTAAAGAGAAAGAGGGTGTTTTTGCTCCTTCCTCTCGTAATGAGTTTCTGTATGAGTTAAAAGAGATTTCAACGCAGTGCATTAAAGCTCGTATTGAGGCTTTGATTGTAAAAAGGGATTACTCTACATCTGAGCTTCAAAAAAAGCTCATGCTTGATGGCTATCAGAAGAATGTAAGAGATCCTGCAGTGCAGAGGGCTGTTGAAGTTGGTTTGATTAATGACAGTCGTTTTGCAGACGTCTATATACGTTCTAAGATTTCGCAAGGCTGGGGTCCTCTAAAAATTAAAACTGAAATTTCTAAAAAAGGGATTGAAGTTGAGACACTCCCTGGATGGCCTGACGCTTATTTTTCTGACGTGCATGAATTTGAAGTTGCGTATTCTTTGGCTCAGAGAAAACATCTGTCGGGAAAAAATGATTATGAGAAGCTTGTCAGGTTTCTCGCCACAAAGGGATATTCATTTTCTATAGCATCATCTGTTGCTAAAAAGATTTTGGATGAAAACGCCACATCTGAATGATTATATTTGCTTAGCTTATAAGTCTGTTGTATTAGTGTGTTTTACATTTCCTACCTGCTATTTATTGACAAAAGTTACAATGCTCTATACGATAAATATGCCGTGAATAGGCTCATTTCCGCTGGGCAACCAGCGTCACGTATACAGTAGGTATCTCATACATTTGATCTATCTCTGCATGTGGCATGACCAGCCAATGAATCCTGCTCATGGCGGGTTCTTTAGATACTGTTGTGTCTAAAGTCTCCTGAACACTCTTGTAATTGCCATTTGAGGAGTAGGTATGGAATTAGCATTAGCAGTAGGCATTGTTTGCCTCATTGTGGGAGTAGGTCTGGCCTATGGCGTACTCTCTAACATTAGTAATTCAAAGATTAAGACAGCTGAACAGCAGCTTAAAGATGCACAGATCAATGCAGAGCGAATTGCTTCTGAGGCAGCCCGTCAGGCAGAAACAGTAAAGAAAGAAGCTGTTCTTGAGGCTAAGGAGGAAGTCCTTCAACTTAAGCAGCTTGCTGAAGCAGAAGAGAAGAAGCGCAAGAGTGAGCTTCGTAGTATGGAGAACCGTATTCTTCAGCGTGAAGAGTCTCTTGATCATCGTACTGATGCACTAGAGAAGCGTGAGCATCAGCTCTCTAGCCTTCAGGGCCAGCTTGATCGTCGTAAGAACGATTTGGATTCTCTTGTTTCTCAGCAGTCTCAAGAGCTTGAGCGCATTGCAGCTCTTACAAAAGATGAGGCTCATGATGAGCTTCTCGCTCGAGTTCGTTCTGAAAGTGTTCGCGATGAGGCAATGATTCTTCGTGAGTCTGAGCAGCGCGTTCGTGCACAAGCAGATAAAACTGCACGTGAGATTATTTCTACCGCTATTCAGCGTGTTGCTGCAGATCAGGCTTCTGAGATCACAGTTACTTCCGTCCATATCCCATCTGATGATCTAAAGGGTAGGATTATTGGACGTGAGGGTAGAAACATTCGTACCTTTGAGCAGGTATCTGGTGTTTCTCTTGTTATTGATGACACTCCAGAGACTGTAGTTCTTTCAAGTTTTGATCCAGTCCGCCGCGAGACCGCTCGTGTTGCACTTGAGAATCTCATTGCAGACGGTCGTATTCATCCAGCACGTATTGAGGAGCTCTACAAGAAGGCTGAAGCCCTTGTTAACGAGCGTGTTCTTGAGGCTGGTGAACAGGCTGCATTTGATTGCGGTATTCACGATCTTCATCCAGAGATTGTAAAGACTCTTGGTAAGCTTCGCTACCGTACTTCTTACGGTCAGAATGTTCTTGCTCACTCTGTTCAGGTTGCAGTACTTTGCGGCATCATGGCTGAAGAGCTTGGCCTTGAGCCTGCTCCAGCTAAGCGCGCTGGTCTGCTTCATGACCTTGGTAAGGCAATTGACCACGAGGTTGAGGGTCCACATGCTGTAATTGGTGCAGATCTTGCTCGTCGTCATGGTGAACGCCCAGAGATTGTTCACGCCATTGAGGCCCACCATGCAGATATTGAGCCAAACACCGTGCTTGACATGCTTGTTATGGCCTCAGATGCTATTTCTGCTGCACGTCCTGGTGCTCGTCGTGAGTCTGCTGAGAACTACATCAAGCGTCTTGAGAAGCTTGAGGCTATCTCCAATGCACACGAGGGTGTTGAGCGTACTTACGCAATGCAGGCTGGCCGTGAGCTTCATGTAATGGTTGAGCCTCAGATGATTAGCGATTCCGCGGCAACTGTTCTTGCTCACGATATTGCTAAGCAAATTGAGGATGAGATGGAATACCCAGGACAGGTTCGCGTTGTTGTTATTCGTGAGTCTCGTGCTGTGGATGTTGCTAAGTAATTTATGGAAGCACCTTCTACTGACTTAACAGGTTTTGTCGCCTCCATGGGAGGTGAACGCGCACTCCGTGTCGAGGAATCCCTCGGCGCGGGGTACGTTCGTTTACGCGTAGCAGAGGCAGAGCGTAGACAGGCAAAGCACGATATCCGTTCGGTAGAAGATATTGTTATCGAGCTCTTACGTAATTCTCGCGATGCTGGCGCTCGTCATATTTATGTTGCAACATCAAAAGAAGGTACGCTTAGAATTATCACCATACTTGATGATGGTCAGGGCATTCCAAAAGACATGCAGGAGAAAATCTTTGAAGCTCGCGTAACTTCTAAGCTTGAGAGCATGCATATGGATCGTTGGGGAATTCATGGCCGAGGCATGGCTCTCTATTCCATCAAAGAAAACTGTGAATCAGCTCAGGTTGTGGCTTCTGCTCCGGGACTTGGTTCTGTTATACAGATTGTGGTAGACACTACTAAAATTTCCGAGCGAGTAGACCAATCCACTTGGCCAACTTGTGGTTTGAATGAGGACGGACTCAAAACAACCGTTAAGGGTCCTCATAACATTATTCGTATCTGCTGTGATTTTGCTCTTGAAGCTAAAGGCTCGTGCGAGGTAATGCTGGGTTCTGCTGCAGAAATTGCAGCTACTGCTCGTCGCAGAATTGCACAGACGCTTGATATCGCTGACCTGCTATTTGTTGAAGGCTTTGAGAAGGTTCCTGTACTTGAGCGCTTCAGGGCCGCAGCGGATGCAACAGAGCTTTCTGATGTTTGTAAGTCTCTTGGTCTTTCAATGTCAGACAGAACCGCTCATAGAATTATTGCTGAGCAGATTAAGCCTTTGCGTACTGTGTATGCACAGGTCAGCCACACTGTTGAACCTGAAGGGGTTTCTCGCGAAGTTGACCTGATGAAAGATCACAGAGGTCTCAAGATGAGCAAAGCTGATATCAGCAGCTTTTCTCGAAAAATGGAACAGGGTTTTGCCGAGTTATCCGAGAAATACTATGTTTCTTTGACGGCTGAGCCTCGTGTTCGTGTAAGTAAAAATAAAATTGTTGTGACTTTTGATATTGAGTCGCAAGAGTAGAACAAACGCACAATAATTGGAGCACTCATGGGTTTGCTTAAAGTTTCAAGTAAGTCTTCACCAGCTTCTGTAGCAGGAGCTATTGCGGGACTGGTTAAAGATAATGAGCCTGTTATGCTCCAGTGCATTGGTGCGGGTGCAGTTAACCAGGGTATTAAGGCTATTGCCATTGCTCGTGGATTTTTAATTCCTTGCGGCTTGGACATCACCTGTGCTCCAACATTTTCTGATATTGAAATTGCAGGGGAGAGTAGAACTGCAATTAAAATTGCCATTTATGTCCATACACTGTCTGCCCCTGATACGCAGACTCCAGCTGTTAGTTCCACTGAGTATAACGAGGTACTTTAAGCATGATTGAAAATTCCGAGCTCGTAGGAAAAACATATCACATCAAAACTTTTGGCTGCCAGATGAATCTGCACGATACAGAGCGTGTCTCTGGTCTGCTTGAGGCTTGTGGCTGCAATGAGGTTTCAGATACCGATGACGCAGATATTGTCATCTTTATGACCTGTAGCGTTCGTGAGAACGCTGATCAGCGACTCTACGGACAGGCGTCTGCAATGGTCAGCGCCCCAACACCTCCATCCGGAAAGCGTATTGTTGCTATTGGTGGCTGCATTGCGCAGCGTGATGGCGAGAAGCTCCGTGAAAAGGTTCCAGCCGTTGACGTTGTGTTTGGCACCAGCGCACTTGCAAGCTTGCCAGCACTTCTCACCAGCGCATTTAGGGGCGAGAATGACCGTGTAGCTGTAGATACTTCTGAGGAGGGCAAGGGCTTCTCCACTGATTTGCCAAGTAACCGTGCTCAGCAGTATCACGCTTGGGTTCCTATCATGACCGGCTGCAATAATTTCTGCACGTATTGCATTGTTCCTTACGTTCGCGGTCGTGAGCGCAGCCGTACCTTTGAAGCTGTTGTTGGCGAGTGTGAGCGTCTTGTAGCAGACGGTGTTCGTGAGATTACCCTTCTTGGACAGAACGTCAACTCATATGGCCGCGACCTTTACGGTAAGCCTCGCTTTGCAGAGCTTTTGCGTGCTGTTGGTCAAACAGGCGTAGAGCGTATTCGTTTTACCTCTTCAAATCCAAAAGACCTTACCGATGAGACTATTGCGGCCATGAAGGAAACACCAGCTGTAATGCCTCATCTTCATCTTGCGGTTCAAAGTGGCTCTACGCGTGTTCTCAAAAAGATGAACCGCAGTTATACACGAGAAGAGTACTTGGACGTGGTTTCTCGCCTTCGTGCGGCTATTCCAGGACTGGCGCTTTCAACTGACATTATCGTTGGCTTCCCCGGAGAGACTGAGGAAGACTTTGAGGATACGCTTTCTTTGGTCAAAGAAGCTGGGTATTCTTCCGCATATACCTTCATTTACTCTAAGCGTCCAGGCACTCCTGCGGCAAAATATAAAGACAACACGCCTCACGAGGTCATCCAGGAGCGCTTTGATAGGCTTGCAGAGCTTGTGGCTCAGCAGGCACACGACGCTAACCAGGTAGATCTCAATACTACGCAGGCAGTTCTTGTTGAGGGAACTTCCAAACGTGATGATACCGTTATGGTGGGACATAGCGAGAAGAACCAAACAGTTCACTTCAATCTGCCAGAAGGTTACACGCCAGAAGATCTTATCGGCAAAATTGTTGATGTCCATATTGATGAGGCTCGCACCTGGTATCTGCGCGGAACCATGGAGTCTGATTCTCGATGAACTCCCATGGCTCGGTTATCTGCATTGTAGGTCCCACGGCTTCAGGCAAAAGCTCCTTGTCTGAGCTGGTAGCTAAGAAGCTTGAGACCTCTGTCATTTCTGTTGACGCAATGCAGGTTTATCGTGGCATGGATATTGGCACTGCTAAAACTCCTGTTGAGGAGCGAGAAGTTCCTCTTCTTATGGTGGATTGTGCCAACATTTCAGAAGAATATTCTGTCCAGATGTTTCAAGTGGCAGCTCGTGAAGAAGCTCATAAGCTTATTAAAGCTGGTAAAACACCTGTATTCTGCGGCGGAACGGGTCTTTATCTTGATTCGATTATTGATCAGATGGAGTTTCCTTCAGGCTCAATCGAATCTCCTGCAAGAACTCGTTATGAAAAGCTTGCTCAAGAGCTTGGTGCTGAGGGCCTGCATGAATTTCTCGCCACAAAAGATGTAGCAAGTGCAGAGCTCATCCATCCAAATAATGTACGACGCGTTGTAAGGGCTTTAGAGCTCTTGGAAGAGGGCAAGTCGTATGCTACTCACCATGAGGGCCTAAAGGCTCACACACCATACTTTGACGCCCAGATATGGGGTCTTACGATGGACCGCCAGCGCCTTTATGAGCGAATAAGCCTTCGAGTTGATCTTATGTTTGAGCAAGGGCTTGTTGAAGAGGTCCAAGCGCTTATTGAGTCCGGTCTCTCTGAAAATTGCACGGCTGGTCAGGCGATTGGCTACAAAGAGTTCTTTGCATACTTTGCTGGAGAGCAATCGCTTGAACAAACGCGTGAGCTTATTAAGCAGCATACCAGGCAGTATGCTAAGCGTCAGATTTCTTGGCTTAAACGCGACGGTCGAGTTAGGTGGCTGGATATGGACCAACTTTCGCCCAACGATGCACTTAAGCTGATTCTTGCGCAGCATGGTGACGTACAATGCTAGTAGGACGCATTAAAAACTAACGTATTTACCTTGTCTAAGATGGGGAGTTTATGGGTCGTTTTGTTCCATTTTCTACAGCTCCTAAAGTTGAACGAGCAATTCTTGTAGGCGTTGATTGCGGTAAAAGCGATTGGTCGCTTGAAGAATCAATGGACGAGCTTGAGCGCCTGACACAAACTGACGGCGCTGAAGTTTTTATGCGTCTTACGCAAAAACTTGATGCACCTATCCCCAAAACATTCATTGGCAAAGGTAAAACAGAGGAGCTTGTTTCTCTTGTTAGAAACACCAATACTGACGTTGTCATCTTTGATGATGAGCTTTCACCTTCTCAGCAATCTAATCTAGAAAAATTACTCGGTGAGCCGGTTAAAGTCATTGACCGTACAGCGCTCATTCTTGATATTTTTGGTATTCACGCGCGAACTAAGGAAGGACGACTTCAAGTACAGCTTGCACAGCTTCAGTATGTACTTCCACGGCTTCGTGGTATGTGGAGTCACCTGGTAGGCGAGCAAACTCGTGGTGGCATTGGTAGCCGATTTGGCCAGGGCGAGAGCCAGCTTGAGGTTGACCGTCGTCTTATTAGAAAGCGCATTTCAACTCTTAAAAATGAACTCAAGCAGCTCAGCCAAAGGCGAGAAGTTCAGTCTAAGTCCAGGTGGAATTCTGGAACGTTTAGTGTCTCACTTGTTGGTTATACCAATGCTGGTAAGTCAACACTTCTGAATCAGCTGACAGGCGCGGATGTATATGCAAAAGACGAACTCTTTGCAACTCTTGATCCAACTACCAGAGCGCTTTCTCTTGATGAAGGCAGAAAGATTGTTCTTACGGATACTGTTGGATTTATTCAAAAGCTCCCAACTAATCTGATTGAGTCTTTTAAATCTACCTTGGTAGAGGCTCAGGAAGCTGATCTTCTTCTGCTCGCTGCTGATGCAACTGATAAGAATCTTTCAAAAGAAATAGCAGTTGTTCGAAGTATTTTGAAAGACATCGAGGCCGATAAAAGCGATCAGATTCTTGTTTTAAATAAGATAGACCTACTTGATGAGCAAGAGCTTCAAATGCTCAGAGCGCTCTATCCAGAAGCTGTGTTTATGTCTGCTCAGGAAGGTACAGGCATTAACGGTCTTCTTCACAAGATTCAAGAAATAGCTAGCGCCGGCGACAAGGTGGTTAGCGCACTTATTCCGTTTAACAAAGGCGCTCTTGTTAAGTCTGTTCACGAGAGGTGTCAGCTTTTGCATGAGCAATATGTTGCTGAAGGGCTTTTACTTTCAGTAAAAGCCGATACGTATATGCAGGCACTTTTAGAGCCGTTTGTGGTATCAGAGGACGATATTCTGACTGACGAATAATGCAATAAGCAGCAAAATTGGTTGATGCAAAATGTAAATGAGAAGTGAATGTCTTCCCATCTCTGTTATGAGGGGAAGAGAGAACCTTTTCATCCAGTTGGGATATCCAGCTTCTTTAAACTGTCTGTTAAAAGCAGCACCACTTAAATACAAGAACAAATAGGGGAGTAGTGGGTAGTAATCTCCTGATGAAAAAGTTGGAGAAGGAAATCCAGCCCAGGCTAAATACGGTGTTTGGTATAACTCTTTAGGTAACGAGAAAACCATGTTGCCTATACCAATGTGTCCTGTAGAAATTGGAATGCAAACAATAAAAAGTAAAAGCAAAAGAACTGTTACTGCATATCCTTTTGGTGGAACAGCGAAACGTGAAATAAGAGCTTCTACCAGGGTACATGAGGCCATGCAAAAGAAGATTCCAAACGTAATGGGAGTATCAACTTTTGCAAAGGTAGTTGCTGTAAATATTGCTAAGGCTACAAGGCCATAAACTCCTGTACGCTTAAAAGAATCTTTAGAGAAGGCGCACATACAACCAGCAATAAAAATAAAAGGATATGAGATTGATGGTATCCAGATTTGCATAAGCAGAGGTGTAAACCACGTAAGCTTAACGTGCGAGATAAAGAACAAATCATAGGTAAAGTGGAACAGAATCATTGAAACTACCGAGAGGCCTCGAATAGTGTCAAAAAACGTAATTCTACCTTTGGTTTGTTCTAACTCAGCACCCATAGTATGACTAAGAGATTGATCTAATGAGTGCAGTAACCCTACCTAAAATGACAGGATTTTGTACGTAGATTGGCTCCATAAAATCATTTTCTGGCTGGAGACGAATACGATCTTTTTCCCGATAGAATGTCTTAACGGTTGCCGAGTCATCAATAAGGGCGACGACAATTTGCCCATCGTGGGCTTCTGCCTGCTCTTTGACAATGATGTAGTCACCATCAAAAATTCCAGCATTAATCATAGATTCACCATGAACACGAAGAATAAAAGTACTTGAATCTCCGACGATACTAGTTGGTAGTGAAAGCTTATCTTCAACATTTTGTTCTGCAAGGATTGGAGTACCTGCAGCGACATTTCCAATTACAGGCAACGTTATGACATTGCTATTTAAATCTTGAGAAATGGAAGTAAGTTTGTTGGCAGATTGATTGTCAGATGTTTGATTGGTAACTATTTTCATGGTGCGAGGCTTCTTGGGATCTCGGCTGATAAACCCAAGTTCCTCAAGTACCTTAAGGTGCATATGAACGGTTGAAGGTGAAGCGAGACACACCGCTTTACCAATCTCTCGTACTGAAGGTGGATATCCATGTGTGTCTGTGTAAGAGCAAATGTACTCATAGATAGCCGTTTGACGTTTACTGAGTTTTCCTTTGGGCATAGAAACCTCCTTTACTGGTAAACGTATCATACACCTGTTCTATATAAAAATCAAACGAATGTTCTAATTTTTTATTGACACGAACAAATGTGCGGTTTATATTAAGTACAGATGTTCGATTTAATTGTTGTCCGGCCGGTTAGGTATAACCATTCCGAGGAACATTTCGGAAAGGATTGAAATATGAAAAAGCAATACGTTAATCGATGCATATCTGATGGCACATCGGCGCTAGCCTCAAAACCTTGTGAGTTTACGCTTCTTGAGGGAGGGGCTTCTGTAGCACAAGATATAGCTACATCGGCAGAATTTTTTAATAAGCGGCCAAGCGCCTCATATTGTCCTCTTTCGAGAAAACAGCTATTTGTGGCAGCTCTTGCATTAGTTGCAATAGTATGTTTTCTTGTTTCAACATACAACTTACGCGCAACGGCAATTGAAAATGAAGTTTTAGATAAACTCCAATATGCTCCCGTGGAGACAATTACGGTGCAGCCAGGAGATTCTCTTTGGAAAATTGCAG
>ERZ772906.2014-NODE-2014-length-10733-cov-3.931073_pt1 | contig 10733 bp, 8 predicted proteins | sample MGYA00511338_ERZ772906 | MGnify/ENA primary metagenome ERZ772906 (study PRJEB29015, sample SAMEA2738076) | human oral metagenome | biome: human oral; feature: human-associated habitat; material: saliva | place: China | collected 2212 ... | reverse complement strand
ATGTCTATTTGGCCAAGGACTTGATTTTGGATGGTGAGGAAGTTGCGGTAAAGGTTCTTAGGACCAATTACCAGACAGATCCTATCGCTGTCGCGCGTTTCCAGCGGGAAGCCAAGGCGATGGCTGACTTGGACCATCCGCACATCGTTCGGATTACTGATATTGGGGAAGAAGACGGCCAGCAGTATCTGGCTATGGAATACGTGGCAGGTCTCGACCTCAAGCGCTATATCAAAGAGAATTCTCCGATTTCAAATGAAGAAGCAGTCAGAATCATGGGACAAATCTTGCTGGCGATGCGCTTGGCGCATACACGCGGCATTGTCCATCGTGACCTGAAACCACAAAATGTCCTCTTAACCCCAGATGGCAATGCCAAGGTAACAGACTTTGGGATTGCGGTGGCCTTTGCGGAGACAAGTTTGACTCAGACTAACTCAATGCTGGGCTCGGTTCATTATCTATCGCCTGAGCAGGCACGTGGCTCTAAAGCAACTGTTCAGAGTGATATTTATGCGATGGGGATTATTTTTTATGAGATGCTGACTGGTCATATCCCTTATGATGGGGATAGCGCCGTTACGATTGCCCTGCAGCATTTCCAAAAGCCGCTGCCATCCATCATTTCTGAAAATCCTAATGTGCCTCAGGCCTTGGAAAATGTGGTCATTAAGGCAACAGCTAAAAAGCTGAGCGATCGCTATCAATCCGTTGCAGAGATGTATGTTGATTTGTCCAGTAGCTTATCTTATGACCGTCGAAATGAAAAGAAACTGGTCTTTGATGATGGGGCAAAGGCAGATACTAAAACTTTGCCAAAAGTTCCTCCAATTCCTCAGTCAGCTCCAAGTCCTGTCGCAGAAGCAGTGACTCCTAAAGCTGCGGCTGATGTGAAGAGAGAGGCCCCTGTTTTAAAAGCTCCAGTCAAAAAGCCGAAAAAACGTCATTTAAGAGCTAGATACAAAGTTATGTTTTTAGCTATTCTCTTAGTTTTTGCAGCCTTCTTCTTTCTGATCTACAAGAGTCCTGCCAATACTACGGTTCCAGATGTAGCAGGTCAAACAGTGGCAGAAGCCCGTTCGACCATTACTGCTAAGGGTCTTGAGGTAGGAGAGATCAAGGAGGACTACAGTGATAAAGTGGCGGAAGGTAAGATCATCAAGACAGATCCACCAGCTAATAGCCAACGTCGTGAAAACAGTAAGGTGGATTTGATTGTCTCCAAAGGAGCAAAAACCTTTACAGTAGAAAATTACGTTGGTAAGAAGTCCTCAGAGGCGATTGAAGATCTGAAAAGTACTTACAATATTCCTGAGAAGCTGATCAAGATTGTAGAAGAGGAAAGTTCTGATGCTGAAGAAGGAGTGGTTATCAGCCAAACTCCAGCTGCAGGATCTTCTTATGATGTGACGTCAAATAAACAGATTACTCTGACCGTTGCTAAAACAGTGACTACTGTTCCAATGCCGGACTTTGGTCATCTCCAAGTTTCGTATGCCTATGCACGGTCCTATCTGATGGAGATGGGGATTGCTTCGTCTCGTATTGAGAGAGTGATTGATCGCTCCGTGGAGTCCAGTCAAGCTGATTTGGTGATAGCCCAGTCTCCAGCAGCTGGTCAAGGTATTAAATTGAAATCAAATACCAAGATTACTTTCTACGTGACAGACGGTACGGTAACAAGTTCTTCTAGTACAAGCGAACGTTCATCGTCGTCATCGCCTTCCAGCAGCACTACGAGTGAGAGTGAAAGTCATTCTAGCTCTTCTAGCAGCTCTACAACAGCATCGACGGACCATCAATAAGGCGTCTAGCTACAGTTATCCTATCTGATCTATTTTAGGTTTTGTAGAGAAATAGAAGTATATCCCTTGATTTTCAAGGCAGACTATGCTATAATCGTTTTAGTGAATATAAAAGAGAGGCGAGGAAGTATCTTCGCCTCTTGTCTGTGAGGAGGTGCAGTCTTATCGCAACGATTGTTGAATTAGTAAGAGAAGTCATTGAGCCAGCCATCCAAGACCCCTATGAATTAGTAGATATTGAATATGGCAAGATGGGCGGTGACTATGTTCTCAGTGTTTTTGTAGACAAGCCCGAGGGGATTACGGTCAATGATACAGCAGATTTGACCGATATTATCAGTCCTCTGTTGGACTCTATCAAGCCCGATCCTTTTCCTGACCAGTATTTTCTGGAAGTGACTAGCCCAGGCTTGGAGCGTCCGCTGAAGACCAAGGAAGCTGTGGCAGCCGCAGTTGGAAGCTATATCCATGTAAGCCTTTATAAGGCACTGGATAAAAATAAGGTTTTCGAAGGAACTTTGCTTGGATTTGAAGATGACGTCTTGCTCATGGAATATATGGATAAAACACGCAAAAAAGAAGTTGAAATTCCATATAATCTAGTGTCAAAAGCAAGACTGGCCGTTAAATTTTAGTAACAGATCGCAATAATATAATGAAGAAAGGAATACTTTTGCTTCGGCAAAAGTTACATGAAGATGAGTAAAGAAATGCTAGAGGCCTTCCGTATTTTGGAAGAGGACAAAGGTATTAAAAAAGAAGATATTATCGAAGCAGTGACAGAATCCCTTCGCTCTGCTTATCGTCGTCGCTACGGTCAGGCAGACAGCGCAGCCATTGAGTTTAATGAAAAAACAGGTGATTTCCATGTCTATACTGTCCGTGAAGTCGTGGACGAGGTCTTTGACAGCCGCTTGGAAATCAGCCTCAAGGATGCCTTGGCTATCAGCTCTGCCTATGAGCTAGGAGACAAGATCAAGTTTGAAGAAGCGCCAGCTGAATTTGGCCGAGTAGCAGCTCAATCTGCCAAGCAGACCATCATGGAAAAGATGCGTAAGCAAACCCGTGCCATCACTTACAATACCTACAAAGAACATGAAAATGAAATTATGTCAGGAACTGTGGAGCGCTTTGATAATCGCTTTATCTATGTCAATCTTGGCAGCATTGAAGCGCAGTTATCGAAACAAGACCAGATTCCTGGTGAGGTCTTTGCTTCTCATGACCGCATCGAAGTTTTTGTCTACAAGGTAGAAGACAATCCGCGTGGTGTCAATGTTTTTGTTAGCCGTAGTCATCCAGAGATGATCAAGCGCTTGATGGAGCAGGAGATTCCTGAAGTTTACGACGGAACTGTTGAAATCATGAGCGTGTCTCGTGAAGCGGGCGATCGAACCAAAGTAGCGGTTCGCAGCCACAATCCAAACGTGGATGCGATCGGAACCATCGTCGGACGTGGTGGTGCCAATATCAAGAAGATTACCAGCAAATTCCACCCGGCCAAATATGATGCCAAAAGTGGTCGTATGATTCCGACTGAGGAAAATATCGATGTCATCGAGTGGGTTGCTGATCCAGCCGAGTACATCTACAATGCCATTGCTCCAGCTGAGGTCGATCAAGTTATCTTCCATGCAGAAGACAACAAGAGAGCTTTGGTTGTTGTGCCAGATAATAAGCTTTCACTGGCTATCGGCCGCCGTGGTCAAAACGTTCGCTTGGCAGCTCATTTGACTGGCTTTAGAATTGATATCAAGTCAGCTAGCGAATTTGAAGCAATGGAAGCAGCCAACGAGCTTGGTGGATTTGGCCAAGATTACGTACCAGAAGAAGTACCAGCCGAAGTAGATGCTCTCTCAGCAGAATTTGAAGCAGAAGATCTGGCAGATGATACAGAAGTGGCAACTGAAATCGAACTCGAAGAAAGTGAAGCAGTAGCCGCAGAATAAGGGAGGCAGATATGGCAAAAACAAGAAAAATCCCTTTAAGAAAATCAGTTGTGTCAAATGAAGTGATTGACAAGCGTGATCTGTTGCGCATCGTCAAGAATAAAGAAGGTCAAGTATTCATTGATCCGACAGGCAAGGCCAATGGCCGGGGCGCTTATATCAAGCTAGATAATGAAGAAGCTCAGCAGGCTAAGAAAAAACGGGTCTTCAACCGTAGTTTCAGTATGGAAGTAGAAGAAAGCTTCTACGACGAGCTGATTGCCTATGTCGATCACAAGGTCAAGAGAAGAGAGTTGGGTCTTGAATAAAGAAAAACTAGCAAACTTGCTGGGTTTGGCCCAGCGGGCTGGCCGCATCATTTCAGGAGAAGAATTGGTCATCAAAGCCATCCAAGAAGGAAAGGCTCATCTGATCTTTATAGCTGAAGATGCAGGACCAAATCTGATGAAAAAGATTACTGATAAAAGCCATTATTACAAGATAGAAGTGTCAACCGTGTTTTCAACACTGGAATTAAGCACTGCGATTGGCAAAGCTCGTAAAGTAGCCGCCATCACAGATGCTGGTTTTACAAAGAAAATGAGGTCTCTTATGCAATAGAAGAGGAGGACAAGAATTGTCTAGAATTAGATTGTACGAAATCGCAAAAGAACTGGGAAAGGAAAGTAAAGAGGTAGTAGCTCGGGCCAAGGAATTAGGTCTAGAAGTTAAAAGCCACTCGTCCAGCGTAGAAGAAGAAGCAGGTCAGCGTATCAAGACTAGCTTCGCGGCTAAAGAAGTCGCTAAGCCCCTTCCAGAGAAAGAAGTGGCTGTCCAGCCCGCACCAAAAAAAGTAGTTGAAAAACCAGCTGCTTCAGTCCAAAAGGAAGTGGCTCCAGCTAAAAAAGAAGAGCCAAAAGTTGCCGAAGTAGTGACAACTGAAGCTCCATCTAAACCGGCTCCAGCTCGGCCACAAAGTCGAAATTTTAAGGCAGAGCGTGAAGCACGTGCCAAGGAACAAGCAGAGCGCCGTAAGCAGCAACAAAATCGGAAACCACAAAATTCTGACCAGAAGGAAAGCAATGAGCGTGATCGTCATGACCGCAAGGCCAACAACGATCGCCAAGAGCGCCGCAATGACCGTCGTGATAATCGTGGTCAAGATGGCCGTCGGAATGGTCAGAATCATCAAGGATTCAACGGTCAAAACCGCCAACAGCCTCAGGGTCCGAAAATTGACTTTAAGGCTCGGGCAGCAGCTCTGAAAGCAGAGCAAAATGCGGAGTACGCCCGTTCTAGTGAGGAGCGTTTCAAGCAGGCTCAAGCAGCTAAAGAAGCACAAGAACGCCAGAATAGACGAAAAGAGCCAGTCCAAGCAGAGCCAACAACTGCTGAAGTATTTAAAGCTACTCCGGCTGAAACAGTCCAACCGGCTGCTCCTGCACCAGCACAAGCTGCGGTAGATACACGTCGTAAAAAGCAAGCTCGACCAGATAAGAAGCGCGATGATTTTGATCGCGAAGAAGAAGGTCCAAGAAAACAACAAAAGAATCGAAGCAGTCAAAATCAAGTGAGAAATCAAAAGAATAGTAATTGGAATCATAACAAAAAAAATAAAAAAGGCAAGAACAATCGGAATAACACTCCAACTCCAAAACCAGTTACAGAACGCAAGTTCCATGAATTGCCTAAAGAATTTGAATACACAGAAGGTATGACCGTTGCAGAAATTGCAAAACGGATTAAACGTGAACCAGCCGAAATTGTCAAGAAACTCTTTATGATGGGGGTTATGGCAACGCAAAATCAATCGTTGGACGGCGATACCATTGAACTTCTGATGGTGGATTATGGCATTGAAGCACATGCTAAAGTTGAAGTGGACAATGCAGATATCGAACGCTTCTTTGTGGATGAAGATTATCTTGATCCAGATGGTTTAGTAGAACGTCCGCCAGTTGTGACCATCATGGGACACGTTGACCATGGGAAAACAACACTTTTGGATACCTTGCGTAATTCTCGTGTTGCTACAGGTGAAGCAGGTGGGATTACACAACATATTGGTGCTTACCAGATTGAAGAAAATGGTAAGAAAATTACCTTCCTTGATACACCAGGGCATGCGGCCTTTACAAGTATGCGGGCACGTGGTGCTTCTGTCACAGATATCACGATTCTTGTCGTAGCAGCAGATGACGGGGTAATGCCTCAAACAATTGAAGCGATTAACCACTCAAAAGCAGCAAATGTACCAATTATTGTAGCGATTAACAAGATTGATAAGCCAGGTGCTAATCCTGAACGGGTTATCGGTGAATTAGCTGAATATGGCGTTATGTCAACTGCTTGGGGCGGTGATTCTGAATTTGTCGAAATCTCAGCTAAGTTCAACCAAAATATTGATGAACTGCTCGAAACCGTTCTCCTTGTAGCTGAAATTCAAGAGCTAAAAGCTGATCCAAAGGTTCGCGCAATTGGTACAGTAATCGAAGCGCGCTTGGATAAAGGAAAAGGTGCAGTTGCAACCTTGCTTGTTCAACAAGGTACCTTAAATGTACAAGATCCAATTGTTGTTGGTAATACTTTTGGTCGTGTGCGTGCTATGACTAATGACCGTGGACGTCGAGTGAAAGTTGCGGGGCCATCGACACCAGTATCTATCACAGGTTTAAATGAAACACCAATGGCTGGTGACCATTTTGCCGTATATGAAGATGAAAAAGCAGCGCGTGCAGCTGGTGAAGAACGTGCAAAACGTGCTCTCATGAAACAACGTCAAGCAACGCATCGTGTTAGTTTGGAAAATCTCTTTGATACCCTTAAAGCTGGTGAAGTCAAGTCTGTCAATGTTATTATCAAAGCCGATGTACAAGGTTCAGCGGAAGCATTAACAGCATCTCTTCAGAAGATTGAAGTGGAAGGTGTTAAAGTAACAATTGTTCACTCAGCAGTTGGTGCGATTAACGAATCAGATGTCACTCTTGCGGAAGCTTCCAATGCCTTTATCATTGGTTTCAATGTTCGCCCTACTCCACAAGCTCGTCAACAAGCTGAAGCAGATGACGTCGAAATGCGTCTTCACAGTATCATTTATAAAGTGATTGAAGAAGTAGAAGATGCCATGAAAGGGATGCTTGATCCAGAATTTGAAGAAAAAATTATTGGTGAAGCTGTCATTCGTGAAACCTTCAAGGTTTCTAAAGTCGGTACCATCGGCGGATTTATGGTGGTTAGCGGTAAAGTAACTCGTGATTCTAAGGTTCGTGTGATTCGTGATGGTGTTGTTATCTTTGATGGTGCTCTTGCCAGCCTTAAACATTATAAAGATGATGTGAAAGAAGTCGGAAATGGACAAGAAGGCGGTCTCATGGTTGAGAATTACAATGACATCAAAGTGGATGACATGATTGAAGCTTACATTATGGAAGAAATCGCAAAATAATATAAATGAAAGGGAGACAGACTGTGATATATTGAAGTCTGCCTCAACCTTTTTCTAAAGTAAGTGAAAGGAGATATCATGGCAAATCAATTTCGTGTGGATCGTGTGGGCATGGAAATCAAACGTGAAGTCAATGAAATCTTGCAAAAAAAAGTTCGTGATCCGCGTGTTCAAGGAATTACCATTACAGATGTGCAAATGTTGGGCGACTTGTCAATGGCAAAAGTGTACTACACGCTGATGAGCAACCTTGCTTCTGAGCAAGAAAAAGCTCAAATTGGTTTAGAAAAAGCCAAAGGAACGATCAAACGTGAATTGGGTCACAACTTGAAGATGTATAAAATTCCTGATTTGACATTTATCAAAGATGAATCCATTGAATACGGGAATAAAATTGACCAAATGCTCCGCGATTTAGAACAAAAATAAAACGTGATTTTAGCTATATCAATATATTTAAAAAGAAAGGAAATTCTATTTTTCTTTCTTTTTTTGATAAAAATGCTAAAAAAGGCTTGTTACTTTTACACTTATCCTTTAAAATAGAAAAGGAGATAATCCGCTACAGATTTTTCGGAGGAGAAAAGATGTCCATCAATTGGCAGCAAATTATATTTAGCTTTTTAGGCGGTTTAGGACTTTTCCTATATAGTATTCGGATGATGGGAGATGGTTTGCAGCAGGCTGCAGGTGATCGGCTTCGTTATTTCATTGACAAATATACCAGCAATCCATTTTTTGGTGTTCTGGTTGGAATTGGTCTAACAGCCTTGATTCAGTCAAGTTCAGGTGTGACAGTTATTACAGTTGGATTGGTGAGTGCAGGCCTTTTAACACTCAGACAGGCAATTGGGATTGTCATGGGGGCCAATATTGGAACAACGGTAACCTCTTTTATCATTGGTTTTAAACTGGGCGATTATGCATTACCCATTCTCTTTTTAGGAGCAGTCTGTCTCTTCTTTACCAAAAAGCGCTCTATCAATAATATTGGTCGTGTCTTATTTGGGGTTGGTGGGATTTTCTTTGCTTTAAATCTGATGAGTGGCGCTATGGAGCCATTGAAAAATTTAGATGCTTTTCGTGAATATATGATAAAGTTAAGTGGAAATCCAGTCCTTGGTGTGTTTGTAGGAACAGGGATTACATTGCTCATTCAAGCTTCGTCTGCTACCATTGGGATTTTGCAGAATCTGTATGCAAGTGGCTTGATTGAGCTAAAAGGAGCTTTGCCAGTTCTTTTTGGGGATAATATCGGGACAACGATTACAGCGATTATTGCATCTTTAGGTGCCAATATTGCAGCAAAACGTGTGGCAGGTGCTCATGTAATGTTTAACGTGGTTGGTACCATTTTGTGTTTGATTGTGTTAGGACCATTTACAAGCTTGATTCAGTGGTTTCAAACAGCTCTCCATTTAAGCCCAGAAATGACTATTGCCTTTGCTCACGGAACTTTTAATGTTACTAATACCATTATTCAATTTCCATTTATTGGCTTGTTAGCTACCTTGGTAACAAAACTGATTCCAGGTGAAGATGAAGTTGTGAAATATGAACCGCTTTATTTAGATCCGATTTTAATCAAACAAGCTCCGTCTTTGGCGCTTGGAAATGCCAAAAAAGAATTGCTTCATTTAGGACGTTATGCGATGCGTTCATTTGAGTTGGCTTATGATTATATTGTGAACAATACTGAAAAGTCAGCAGACAAGGGACACAAGGTAGAAGAAGCAATCAATAAGATTGATGAAGATCTCACACGTTACCTCATTGATTTATCTAGTGAGCCTCTTAGCCAAAAAGAAAGTGAAGTGCTGACAAATATTTTGGATTCATCTCGAGATTTAGAAAGAATCGGAGACCATGGTGAAGCGTTGATTAACTTGACAGATTATATCCGTCGGAAAAAGGTGGAATTTTCTCCAGCAGCTTTGCAAGAGTTGGAATTGATTTATAACATGACTCTGACTTTCATTAAAGAATCCCTGGCTTCTGTAGAAAATAATGACCTTGAGTTGGCGGATAGCTTAGTAACGAAGCATGAAGCGATTGATAAAATGGAACGAAAGCTACGGAAAACGCACATTCATCGTCTGAATAGAGGAGAATGCTCGACACAAGCAGGCGTAAACTTTATTGATATCATCTCTCACTATACGAGAGTAGCGGATCACGCCATGAACTTAGCGGAAAAGGTCCAAGCGGAACAAATTTAAGATTGAGAGACAAACTGCTGAGGTGGTTTGTTTTTTTGTACCCTACTTATCTTGTATGATCAAGTAGAAAGTTTATTAATAATGGCTCTGTGAGATCAAGTTGGGTACACAAGAAAAAGTGGAACATCTGTGCTGTAATACTGGCTTGACTCTGTTATCAATCCAATGTGATAGAGCAAATAGAGGTAGAGTAGAACTTGAAAGATGTCACAGTTTATCTTTATCAAAACTTACAAACTCTAAACCAGTTCATCAAGGAGAAAAATACCAATTTCGGAATATACTTTTTACTTTTGATTAAATCTTTCTTGTAAAATTGCATTTGTTAAACTATTCGAACCTCTTATTGCTGGCTATCAGTAGATTGTGGGTATTGAATTAGAAAAAGTTTTTGGTATGTTTTGTAAGATAAACTTATGTTTTTGATGAAAACATCACTGTGATGAGGGCTTGTCATAACTAGTGGTAACGAAATCTGCTCTGAAACTAGTCATATAAAAACCAGTCCTCATTAAGCGAGGACTGGCTAGTTGTTTAGTTTGTTATTAGAACAATATATCAAAAGTTAGTTTAACCACTGTGTGCTGAATGGTATACATAAATAATGTAAGAAAACCTATAAATTAGCCCTACTGCATTATTCAAAAGTTACCTTAATTGGTATTTTGGCAACAGTTTCTGTAATATCATAAATGACTTCTAAATTGCATTCTAAAACTTTTGGTTTGGTAATACTAGCTGCTTCTAAAGCATTTATTGGTAATTTAATACTACCTTCAGAAGTAGCAGAAGCTTTTAAGGTATCAGAACAAATGATAATTTTATGGTCATCACTATTAGAAATATTATTGACTTTACCATTACGAGTTTGCACTTCATATTCCTTATTGGAAGTATTTTTATAAGCTAGTTTAAGAGTATATTCATAATCATCTTTTTCCAACCCTTTATAGGTGACCGTAAGACCTTTGCTTTCATAAATAACTGTATCAGTAGCTGTGGTAGAAAATTCAACAACTTTTGATTTTTGTTCTGCTTTTTGACTAGAACTAGTCTTGGGTACTTCAGAAGATGATGTGTTTGTTGATTTCTTATTATTACCACAAGCAGTTAAAAACAGAATAGCAAGTAAGGAAACAACAACTGTAAAGACTTTCTTTTTCATGATACACCTCCAAAGATAAGTGTGCTAGGTGAAGACTAAAGTCATTTAAAGCTGATTTGTCTCTTCTAAATTTGAATTTGGAATCAGCTCCTTGTGACAACAATCAACACAAAATACTTTTTCCTACTTTTATTATAGCATTACAAATCTCATCAGAAAAGATATTTCTAT
>ERZ772906.2013-NODE-2013-length-10734-cov-4.798015_pt1 | contig 10734 bp, 5 predicted proteins | sample MGYA00511338_ERZ772906 | MGnify/ENA primary metagenome ERZ772906 (study PRJEB29015, sample SAMEA2738076) | human oral metagenome | biome: human oral; feature: human-associated habitat; material: saliva | place: China | collected 2212 ... | reverse complement strand
TTTCATTTTTGTCAGTATCCTCGGGTGCAAGAGTTTTAACTCGATTATTCATTGCCTGACGGCTAATTCCTAAAATTTCGGCTAACTCGCTGACTGTTTTTTCAATTGCCATAATTTCCTCTGAAACATTTCTAGATATAGATACCTAAATCTTATCATATCAAGGCTTAACTGTCAAATTTGCTCTGGATTTTAGGGAATTTCGCCGCATTTATGATACAATGAAATTTAAAGATTCCTTACAGATTTATCTACAGAAAGAGATACTATGAAACACTTTGATACAATCGTTATCGGAGGCGGTCCGGCCGGCATGATGGCTGCCATTTCCAGTTCTTTTTATGGACAGAAAACCCTGCTCCTTGAAAAAAACAAAAAATTAGGTAAAAAACTAGCTGGAACAGGTGGCGGTCGCTGCAATGTGACTAATAACGGTAACTTGGATGACCTCATGGCCGGCATTCCTGGCAATGGTCGCTTCCTCTACAGCGTCTTTTCCCAGTTTGACAATCATGATATTATGAATTTTTTCACTGAGAATGGTGTTGCACTCAAAGTAGAGGATCACGGGCGCGTTTTCCCAACGACAGACAAATCTTTTACAATTATTGAAGCATTAGAACGGAAAGTGAACGAGCTAGGCGTCACCATCATGACCCAGACGGAAGTGGTTTCTGTAAAGAAAAATGCGGATTACTTTATCATGAAGTCAAGTAAGCATATTTGGAGCAGCGACCGATTGATTGTCACAACAGGGGGCAAGTCCTATCCTTCGACTGGCTCTACTGGCTTTGGCTACGAGATTGCGCGCCATTTCAACCATACAATAACAGAGTTAGAAGCTGCAGAAAGCCCACTTTTGACAGATTTTCCACACAAGGCTTTACAGGGGATTTCATTAGCCAACGTCACCCTTCGTTATAATAAACACATCATTACCCACGACTTGCTTTTTACCCACTTCGGTTTGTCAGGTCCTGCCGCATTGCGGTTCTCCAGTTTCCTCAAAGGCGGTGAAACCATTTATTTAGATGTCTCACCACAGTTTTCTGCGGAAGATTTGGCAGCATTTTTAGAAAATAACCGAGAAAAATCGCTCAAAAATAGCCTCAAACAATTACTTCCTGAACGTCTGGCAGACTTTTTCGCGCAGCCATTCCCTGAAAAAGGCAAACAATTGACTGGAAAAGAAAAAGAAGAGCTCATTCAACAGCTCAAAGCTCTACCGATTCCTATTACAGGCAAAATGTCTCTAGCCAAATCTTTTGTGACCAAAGGCGGTGTCAGTCTTAAGGAAATCAATCCCAAGACTTTAGAAAGCAAACTAGTTCCTGGGCTTTATTTTGCTGGCGAAGTGCTGGACATCAATGCTCATACTGGTGGATTTAATATTACAGTCGCTCTCTGTACTGGCTGGGTCGCTGGAAGTGTGGAATACTAAAAATAGAGCAGATGCTACCATGCAGAATACTAGCATTTGCCCTATTTTTTATTTTACTTGTGAACGTATGCTTGGATAACATCTGCTGCATATTGGGCTGTTCCAACTCCAAATTGGTCAATATTTTTCTTAAATTCTGGATTTGCCACATAGCCTTTTCCGATAAAAGCGAAAACTTCCAGAGAACAATCAAAGGCATAGGTATTCATTGCTTGAAATAACTGCTCGGCTTCTGATAAATTCTCTTGTGCCTCCACAGCTAGACCTTTTTGCATATTGTTAGCTAGATTGCTAAAAACTTTGTTAAATACTTCCGTCACCTCAGTTTCTTTGCCAACTTGTCGTGCACGAGACTCGTCCATTACTTCTTGACCGTATGTTTCAACCGCTTGATGATAATAATTTGCATGCTCATCGTAGGTAAATCCAACAAATTTTTCTTGTGTCGTCATTTTTCTTTCTCCTTTTTGAGCTTGAATTGTCTTTTGTAAGGTGGAAATCAAGGTATCCAAATGTTCCCTTTCCTGCTGCAAAAACTGCAGTTGCTTGTTCAAGTGAGGCAATAATTCCTGCCCTTCATGACCTAGCAGCTCTGCTATTTTCTTTAAAGAAAATCCAAGATATTTGTAAAATAAAATAATTTGCAACCGCTCCAAATCTGACTCACTATAAACGCGATACCCGTTTTCAGACTTTTGCGGCACAAGCAAGCCTATCTTATCATAGTGATGCAGGGTTTTGACAGAAACACCTGAAAGCTGCGCAGCTTCTTTGATTTGATACATCATTTCCTCCTTACAAATCTCATTATAAACCCTCCACTTAGGTCAAAGTCAACACTTTTTTGAAAATATTTTATCCAAAAATAGAGTTATCACAAAGTACGACCTGGCTTTATACAAAAAATCGCTAACGTTGCTTGCAAAGCAAATCTCAACACCATTCGCTTTTCAAGTGCGAAAGAGCATCTAATCACCCCTGCGGGGAGTGAGACTACCAACTCCCATTATACCTGGGAAACTCTAAGTGGATTAAAGGCAACAGAGATTTTCCAAACTACCACACTTTGTAATGATAACTACATAAACAAAAGCAGCTAAAAGCTCTTTTGTCCCAGCTGCCTCTATTAGCTACATCTTCTTTCACTTGTTGCAACTGCATCTCAAAACGAAAGAAAACATAGAAATAATAAGGATTTTCGCTTGTAGAATATCTGAATTTTATTGTATTATTTGTGAAATTTTGGTAATATATATATAATAATACAAAAGTACTTGTATGAGGAAAGTTAGTGTCTGGCTATCCTTAAAAATAAACAAAGAATAGAAAGGATTAAAATGTCAAAAAAGAAAAAAGACACACCGTTAGTCTTTCTAGTCTTGCTGAAGTGGTTAGCTGAACTGATTTATTTCGTAGGAATTGTGTTCGTTGCCGGCACAGCTCTCCTACTCTTAACATATAATATTCTCAATATACCGCTAGACTATATCCACATTGCAGCTTTAATTGCTTCTTTCATCTACATATTGGTTGGATTTTTAGTGGCAAATAGTTCCGAAGACATCGTAATCGCCAGCAATTATTTTAAAATCCTATCCGCGCTTGGTTACTTAGCAGTCATTAGCTACTTTGACAATCAACTATTTGATTATTTAAAAAATCCAGTCGTCGATATCTGCTTAGCCATACCATTTTTGATTGCCATTATTTATAAAAAATTTTATAGAAAAATGATTTACCGTGCTGTCTTTAAAAAACATCACTCTGTCTCTTTTTACAGTGAGTATTCAAATATTGAAGAGATAAAAGACTCGATGTTAGAAGCTGTCCGTGAAGCAGTCAAGGACGGTCACAAAGAAAATGTAGAAGTTGTCGGAAAAAATTTTAGGCAAGATGCAAAAGGAAATATCATCGGTATTTTCAAAATTTCACTAGCTCGTAAATTATTTAAAATCACTCAGCCAAAACTAATGCTGATTACCTTAAACTTTAATATCAATAATAATGAATAGGAGTCTATAACCATGTCAGAAATCGAAAAGCCTGTTTTAACACTAGAACAAGATCGCTTCTTAAAAAACAAATCATTTGATACTTACAAAAAGAAACTTGAAGTGCTATCAAGAGCTTATAGCGCTAATGCCATGAAAACGATCAATGGCTTCTCATTAGATTCAGAAGAACAATACAAAGCACTGTTTGAAGCTGTATTTTCAGGTGTTTGGGACGTTGATACCGGCATGCGTTATGTCAACGTTACAGAAATCATTGGCGTATCTAGTTTCTTGGCTGGACAAAAGGATGAAAACGGCTACTATGTCCGTAATTCTAACGGTGAGATTGTCTGGGACGTTGTAGACATTGACGAAGCTGAACTTTTCACAGACGAGCAAATCGCAACTATTGTTCCAAAAGAATATCGTGGAAAAGCATTTGTCATTCGAGAGCTAGATGCACGCAAAGAATGGGGAGAAAAGCAACCTTCAGAAGACATTTCTGAAGAGGTACAGCCCGTTGTTGAAGAGGCAGTCGTTGATGTAAAGACAGAACCAGAACCTGAGCCCGCACCAATTGTCCAACCAGCACCTACCACTGAAACGAAGGTTAAACAACAAAAACCTATCGTAAAACCAGACCCAGTAGTAAAGCCACGTCCCATGACAAAATCTGAACGACAACAACAAAAAAAAGATTACACAAAAGAATCCATTAAAATTATCAATGCAACCATTGACAGCCTTGGATAGTAACAATTTTCAATAATATTAAAGAGTTTGGGACAAAAAGATTTCAATTTTTAAAAATCTTAATTATTAAGCCCTTCAAATCTATAATTAAATGCGAAAAGCGAACAAAGCAGAATTCTGATTACCAGAAAACTAGTTTTGTTCGCTTTTTATATTTGAGGTCGGACTTTTGTCCCAGCCTCTTTTGTCCTCCTTTCAATCTGAAAAGGATTGACTTAAATTTTAAAATAGAAGTAGAACGAAGCACTTTTAACTTATTTATCATATATCCAAATACACAATCAACAACGACATTATATTATAACAAAGAGGTTGAGACCGAGTCTCAACCTCTTTTTGTCACTATTGCCTAGCAAGAGTTAGGATAATCATCGTTAGGGACTTATTCTTCCTCTTTACGTTTCTTGAAGCCAAGCATTGACAATGCTGTAGCAGCAAACGCTAATCCTACCAACGCTGCACCATCATTTGTAGCTTCACCTGTTGAAGGCAAGGTTACTTGTGGAGTTACAGGTTGTTTTGGAGTAGTTGGCACTACTGGAGTAGGTGTTGGTGTAGGAGGTGTTTGCGGTTTTTCAGGTGTCTTAGGAGTTTCTGGCGGTGTTTGTGGTTTGTCAGGAGTCTTAGGCTTGTCTGGCGTTACCACTGTTACCGTATTAGAATTTCTTTCAACACCATTGATGATTTCAGTAAAGGTGTTCTTCACTGTACCATAGTCAAGTTGTTTCACTTGCATGTAACCTGTAGCTTGGAACTCACTATTATCTGAAATACTGTTCAAGAAAGCACTAGAGAATGAATACAGAACTGTTCTCGTCTTGTGATCAACAGTTTGGTTGACAAACTTCGTCAAATCTGTACCTTTGGCAAGTTTTTGACCATTCTTAAGAAGAATATCTGTCTTCGCATACCATTTGTGAACACCATTGTATTCTACTAATGAAGAGTATTTATCTCTTACTTCCATCTTTTCAATAGCTTGTCCACGATTTGCTGGTAAATAAGAAGTTTCCAATTCAAAGTTGTAGACTTGTCCAACCTTAACAGTCTTATTATTCAATGAATTCTGGTCTTTTTGACCATCTTCAACAGTCGCTACAACATCTTTCTTCGGATTGATCTTCGGAATGTTATTCGTTACTAGATTTGTTTCATGGATACCAGTAAAGTCAATTTGATAAGCTCGGTTATCATACTTGCTAGCTTCCTTGATTTCCTTCTTAACAGTTGTTGGGAAGACAAGTTTCAGATTGATACCCTTCAAGACATACTTGTTTGTGTAAGCTACTGGATCATCTGCAGTCGTTACAGCAAACTCACCATCAATCTTCAAGCCTTTAGCCTTGATATAATCTTGAACCTTTTTTGGAGCTTCTGCAACAGACTTGTAAATTTTCGTTGTAAAGCCACTTTGAACCTTACCGTCTGCTGTTGTTACACGAACACCAGCTAAGTTAGGAGTCACATGCTTACTTGAGTATTTTTCAACAACCATCAAGCCTGCTTGCTTATCTTTATCTGTTAAGCCTGTCATACCCTTGTATTGGTCATTGTCAATATCAATCGTATAAACTTCAGTTGAACCTGCCAACATAGTCTTACCATTGACATCTTCACCCTTAGCATTAGTTCCTTTCTTCTTAGGCTCTGCTTTCACTTCCTTGTAGACATAAGTAACTTCGGTTACACCTTTGGTAACTTTACCTTTTTCATTTCCTTTTGTCTTTTCAGGAACAAGGTTATAGATTTTATCACCAGACTTGATCGCTGTCGTCTTGTGGTCTGTCGTATCGTAATCTTCGCCAACACGAGCATGAGAAGTGTCCGTTACATCTTCTTTGATCTTCTTACCAGATTCATCCACATAGTGAACAACTACATCACCGAATACTTGTTTATAGATATACGTAACATCTGTATTTCCTTCAACAACGCGACCTTGTTCAAGACCTTGAGTCTTTTCAGGAACAATTTCATATGTACGACCATCTTTTGTAGTAATCGTCTTATGAGCGTGATCACGAGTATCATAAACAGTGTTGATTGGAGCACCGACTGTATCCTTTTCAGGGTCTTTAATGACTTTACCATTCTCATCTTTATAATGAACTGTTACATCACCGACTACTTCATCATAAACATAAACAACGCGAGTGGTTCCTTTGACAATCTTACCACTTTCTTGACCTTGAGTTGCTTTTGGATCAATGCGATAAACCTTACCATCAGCTGTAGTAATTCTAGTTGGTTTGTGATCTGTTGTATCGTAGTTCGTACCAACTTTGCTATCTGGTGTATCTACAACACGTGGAGCAATCGTATTACCTTTCTTGTCTTGGTAATCAACGACAACGTTACCGTATTCATCTGGAGTTGGTACGTCTGGTACAAGGTCATAGTAGTAGGTAATATTGGTATTACCTTCGACAACTTTACCTGTTTCTGCACCTTGAGTAGCTTTTGGATCAAGACGATATTTCTTACCGTCAACTGTCGTGATTGTTTCTTTCCGTTGATCGGTTGTATCGTAGTCTGTTCCCACTTCTGAACGTGGTGTATCCGTCACCTTAGGTGAAATTGTCATACCGTCTTTATTTTTGTATTCAACGGTAACATCACCATATTTCTTTTCTGGTGTTGGAGTAGTTTGATATTTCAGAGTATTATAATGATAAGTTGCAGTACGAGTAGCTGGTTTTTCTGGGGCAGTAGGAGGCGTCGGTGCAACTGGTTCCGTTGGCGCAACTGGTTCCGTTGGTGCAACTGGTTCTGTTGGTGCTTTTGGTGCAACTGGTTCTGTTGGTGCTTTTGGTTCTGTTGGTGCAACTGGTTTTTGTGGAACACCTATAGCTTTAATATCTGAGTTAAATGCAAACCAAACATTACCACTCTTATAAGAAACCATATTAAAGCTAATTTCTGGCTGAGTTACTTCCCCAACAATAGCCCCATACCATTTCTTATCACTTTCAGCAGTATCCCATTCTAAAGTGTCCCAACGAGAACCTAATGATTTTTCTGCATTTGAAGAATTGGCATAAGCTGAATTGTTAGCTTGAATTTTAATAGAAGAGTTTGTAATCGGAATTAGCTTCCCGTTAAAGTAACGAACACTTTCGATTGCATCTTTATAAACTGCTCCGCTACCATTTCCACGATTTAGAGATGAGAAACTAACTAAACTTCCTGTAGGGTCAATCAATTCCCCATCTTCGCCATAGAATTTCACTTTTACATTGATATTCGTAGAAGTAAAGAAGTCATTATACCAAGCTGTAACTGTTGGATCGTCTGATGCATACATACTCATTTTGGTTCCATCACCAAATTCTGTAGCTTTCAAGGTATAAGTATAGACAACTTTTGAAATCTTTTTACCATTAAAGCTAGAGTTTTCTAAGCCAGTGTATGTTACATCCACTGGTTTGTTTTTTTCTAAAACAAGTCTTGCATATGCATTATTTGAGTTAATTTGATTAAAGTAAGAATAGGCTGTTGATTTTGTCTTGTCGGGATTAGTTGGAGAAATGCCCCATGACCTCACCAAATCATCCAATTCTTTTTTTGTATACTGACGTACTGATGGATCAATTGAGCGGATAGCATTCGGCTCACTCTTGAAAATTAAAGATTGTGATTTGGCTTCTGTTAGATAGCCATCTTGATGTTTTTTAGCTTCAGCTTCAATCATGGCACGCGTGTATTCTTCCATATCACGCTTATATTGCTCACTGTCTGCTTTATATTTAGCTAAAGCAGCATCATATTGAGCCTTAGCCTTATCATAAGCTGCTTTATCGACAGTATATTGTGCCTTAGCCTGATCATAAGCAGCCTTATCAATAGCATACTGAGTTTTCGCTGCATCATATTGAGCTTTAAGGATTTGATATTGACCGAGATCACGATCATACTGAGTTTTCGCTGTATCATACTGCTCTTTATACACTTGATATTGAGCCAGCTCGCGATCATATGTTGTCTTAGCCACATCATAGGCAGCCTTATCAACTTTATATTTAGCTAAATCAGAATCATATTGAGTCTTAGCTGTATCGTAAGTAGCCTTAGCTGTATCATAGGCTTCTTTAGCTGTATCATAAGCTGCTTTATCCTTGTTGTACTGAGCTAGATCTTCAACATATTTATTTTGAGCTTCGTCATAAGCTGTTTTCGCTATATTGTACGCAACTCGATCCTCTTTATATTTCTCCAGGTCCTTTTCATACTTAACTTTGGCCGCATCGTAAGAAATTTTAGCCGCATCATATTGAGCCTTAGCTATATCATAAGCTGCTTTATCCGTATCATAAGTCGTTTTAGCCTTATCATACGCTTCTTTATCAACATCATACTGAGTCTTAGCCGCAGCATAAGCAAGTTTCGCCTCATTATAAGTAGCTAAATCTCTATCATATTGAGCTTTCGCTGTATCATATTGTGTTTTCAACACATGATATTGAGCCAAATCATAGTCATACTTAGCTTTCGCTGTATCATATTCTGATTTTTTTACATCATATTCAGCTTTCGCTGTATCATACTGTGTTTTTGCTTCATTGTATTTGGCAGTATCTACTTTGGCAGCTTCCGTAACTGATTTAATTTCTTCAGTTTGTTTTTTATAGTCGTTTTTGATCTCAGCAATTTTTTGCTCCGTTTCTTGTGGAGTAGTTGCTGTGCCACGATCTACATCAGCTTCCCTAGTAACCCCAACTCCAGCTTTTTTTGCATCTTCTACAGCATTATCCAAATCAGTAGAATCAACTTTTACAGGCTCTGTTTCCGTAGCTTTTGCAGGAGCTGCTGCAGGTGCAGTGTAAGTTACAGGGGTTGTGTCACTAGCCGAAGAAGCAGCTGTAGCTGTAGCTGGAGTTGTATCACTAGCCGAAGAAGCCACTGTAGCTGGAGTTGTTTCAGATGCTGGAGCAGTATAAGTTGCTGGCGTTTCAGATGTTGGGGTAGCTGGGGCTATAGTCACAGTTGAAGCGCCCTGAGTTCCTTCTGCAACCCTACTATCTTTCGCTGCAGGCTGTGAAGCCGTTGGATCAGAAGATGATACTTCATCTGCCAACACTGTTTTGTTATTACTAAACATAGCAATGGCGCCAAGAGCAATGACTCCAATTGTGCCATATACTTTATTTTTACGAATAGAACCGTGACCTTTTGTCTCGCTATTGTGATTGAACATGCGCGTTCCTTCCTTCATTTTTATAATTAACGTATTATTCATTGTTCTCTCAAAGGATTGATTTATTTAACCCTAATAATGATAAAACGAACAGACCGATTATTGCAAAAAAGAGTCGTTGGCTCGATAATCTCTTTTTTGCAATAATACAAATTTTTCACCAATAAACTTAACCAGCCACTTGTGCTAGTAGAACGACTGATTTAGAACCATCAAATTTTAGACTGTAGCACAATCCTTATAGATTTCGATGACATCGAAATCTTGACACATAAAAACCGAAAGTCTTTCTCTCACCAGAAAGAACCGGCATTAGCTTCTATAGGTATGCTGGTTTTATCGACGCAACACCTGTTTGTACTAGGTCGCTGGCATTTTCTGAATGTTTGATAACGCAGAGATCGTCTCATTGTTCACTGTTTCCAAATTGCTTGAGTCCCCCACATTACGAGCCAATAGAGGACTATCTCCCACTGCAAACATCCAAACCCTTGTCATGGTTAGAAGAAAATCATTTTTCTCATCATAAAACATCCCCCCCTATTTTCAAGAATAGATATATACATTACTACAGTAACAGTATAAAATATCACTTACTTTAATAATAATAGTATTTTTATAATTTGTCAAATTAAACACGTACCCTATCTAAAGATTGTGTAAAAAATGTCATGAAAACACTTAAAAACATATACTTTTTAGCTCTCTAGTACATTAAAGTGGCGTGTTCTCTGATTCAACATATAAATAAACAAAAATAAAGGGATTTGACACAATTCATAAAGAACGTATAAACCACCTTTGTCCTTTTACTACAGTTTCTGCCTTCTATCATTTTTCCTAGTAAGGGTTCTTTTATATCTGATTTTCAACTTGTAGAATTAGGATATCTATGCCTTGGTTATATATCCTTCTGATTTTAATAATTGGGTAATTTACGCTCAAGTAAACAGAATTTATAATGTATTTTACAGTAAATAACAAACATACCTAAAAAGTTTATCGCAACCATATATAGGCTTCAGACAGTAGATTATTGAAGTTTAAAAGACTGTGAAAAGGCGTAGTAAAATTTTCAGAGAATACAATTCTCACTTCTTAAACATTTAAAACAGTAGTGATTATAACATAAAAAGAAAAACAAGCAATGTCAGCAAGAAGAAGTATCACATTTCTCTCATACATGGTCTCTTAGAGACTCCTCAAAGAATAAAATGATTAGACATAATTTGATTAGTTATTCAAAGCTGCTGCCATTGTAGCTGCAACTTCTGCTTCAAAGTCGTTTGCAGCTTTCTCGATACCTTCACCAACTTCAAAGCGAGCGAACTCAACTACTGAAGCGTTAACTG
>ERZ772906.2012-NODE-2012-length-10736-cov-4.518397_pt1 | contig 10736 bp, 9 predicted proteins | sample MGYA00511338_ERZ772906 | MGnify/ENA primary metagenome ERZ772906 (study PRJEB29015, sample SAMEA2738076) | human oral metagenome | biome: human oral; feature: human-associated habitat; material: saliva | place: China | collected 2212 ... | reverse complement strand
ACCAACGTAAAGACAAAGAAGGAACCTTCCACTACTCTTGGTATGACGAAAAATAGGATAGGCCTATGGCAAAGCGAATTTTATTAGTAGAAAATGAAAAGAATCTTGCACGATTTGTGACTTTGGAACTGCAAAAGGAAGCATTTCTTTTGGATGTAGTTGAGACAGGAAGTCAAGGTTTGGCACTAGCTAGAGAAAATGACTATGATCTATTTTTGCTTAATTATGACCTGCAGGATATGACCGCTAGTGAGTTTGCTAGGCAACTGAGTTTGTTCAAGCCGGCTTCAGTCATTATCGTCTTAGCCAGCCGTGAAGAGATCAAAGAACATGCAGATGAGATTCAGCGCTTTGCTGTTTCCTATACCGTCAAACCTTTTATTATCAGTGATTTGGTTGAGAAAGTTTCCGATATTTTTCGAGGTCGGGACTTTATTGACCAGCATTGTAGCAAGCTAAAAACACCGACTGCTTACCGCAATCTACGAGTTGATTTGAAAAATCATATCGTCTATCGTGGAGAGGAAGTGATTGCCTTGACACGACGAGAATATGATCTATTAGTGACGTTGATGAGTAGTCCAAAAGTCATGAGTCGCGAGCAGCTTCTAGAACGTGTCTGGAAGTATGAAGGTGCCACTGAGACTAATGTAGTAGACGTCTATATTCGTTACCTACGGAGTAAGATTGACGTTGCTGGGCAGACCAGCTATATCAAAACTGTCCGTGGTATCGGCTATGCTATGCAGGAATAATAAGAATAAACCCGCCCTCTGTTTCCAGTAGGACGGGTTAATTTTTAGCGCAAATAATAAAATCCTAGAAGATTAAAATCCCTCTGCTTAGAGGATATGGCGCTCGAAAGCATTGTCAGAGATTCCTTGGCTGAGAATGAGTTTCGCCCATTCTTTGGCAGAAAAAAGGCTGTGATCCTTGTAATTACCGCAAGATTCGATAGTGGTGCCAGGGACATCCTCCCAAGTAGTTGTCTCAGCGATTTCTTCTAAGCAAGATTTGATGACTTGGGCAATTTCAGTCGCTGAGTGCTGTCCCCACATAATCATATGGAAACCTGTGCGGCAACCGAAAGGCGAGCAGTCAATCATACCGTCAATTCGCTTGCGAATAAGCATAGCCAGCAAATGCTCGATGGTATGCAGGCCAGCAGTCGGAATAGCGTCTTCATTTGGCTGCACCAAGCGAATATCAAAGTTAGAGATAATATCTCCTTTGGGGCCAGTTTCCTCGCCAATGAGGCGAACATAGGGTGCTTTTACGATTGTATGGTCAAGCTCAAAACTTTCAACGATAACTTCTTTAGACATGGTTTCTCCTTTACAATGTAGCGAGTGCGAGAAGGTTTTTCTAGTGATATCAAGCCATAGGTTTGTCTTGTTAGCGAAGAAAAAGCCTGTCTCATAGACACATTTTCTTCTCTGATTATAGCATAAAAATATTTTATTTGGGAATAAAATTTAGGTCTTAGGGGAATGAAAAGTTTGAATAATCTTGTTTATCTCTTGAAAAAAGTTTTGGTGCTCGGGCTTCTACAAACTTTGAAAATTTAGTCGGTAAAAATTGGACAAAAGCTTTCTTGAATTTCAAAAAATAGGTTTGTGAATTTTTTAGATTTGTGATAGAATAGTATGGAATTTTGAATTCAACAATTAAATAGATTTGGAGTAAAAACATGGGCTTATATACGATAGCTGCTTTTGTTTTTGCTGCCATCATTGGTTTAGTGATTGGGTATGTAGGAATCGCGGTTAAGATGAAAGCATCTAAAGAAGCTGCGGAACTTACTCTTTTAAATGCTGAACAAGAAGCAACCAATTTACGCGGTCAGGCAGAACGCGAAGCGGATTTGATTGTCAAAGAAGCGATGCGCGAAACCAGTTCGCTTAAAAAAGAAGCACTTTTGGAGGCAAAAGAAGAAGCCAGAAAATATCGTGAAGAGGTTGATGCAGAATTTAAGTCTGAGCGTCAGGAGTTAAAACAAATTGAAAGCCGCTTGACAGAGCGTGCAAGTAGTCTTGACCGTAAAGATGATAATTTAACCAACAAGGAAAAGACTTTGGAGCATAAAGAACAAAGTCTGACTGATAAAGCTAAACACATTGATGCGCGTGAAGCACAAGTAGCTGAGCTAGAGAAGCAAAAAGAAGCTGAGCTTGAGCGGGTAGCGTCCTTGACTCAGACGGAAGCGCGTGAGATTATCTTGACCAAGACCGAGGACAAGTTGTCCAAGGAGATTGCGACTCGTATTCGGGAAGCAGAGCAGGATATCAAAGAGCGTTCGGACAAGGTGGCCAAGGATATCTTGGTTCAAGCTATGCAGCGGATTGCTGGTGACTATGTGGCTGAACAGACCAATTCAACGGTTCATCTTCCTGATGACAGCATGAAGGGACGGATTATCGGACGTGAAGGTCGCAATATTCGTACCTTTGAAAGCTTGACAGGGATTGATGTTATCATTGATGATACGCCTGAAGTGGTTACTCTTTCAGGTTTCGATCCAGTTCGCCGTGAGATTGCTCGGATGACTATGGAGGCTCTTCTCAAGGATGGTCGGATCCATCCGGCTCGTATTGAGGAATTGGTCGAAAAGAATCGCTTAGAGATTGACAATCGTATTCGAGAGTATGGTGAAGCCGCAGCTTATGAAATTGGAGCACCAAACTTGCATCCTGATTTGATGAAGATCATGGGTCGCTTGCAGTTCCGTACTTCTTACGGGCAAAATGTTCTCCGTCACTCGATTGAGGTTGCCAAACTGGCTGGAGTTATTGCTGGAGAGTTGGGTGAAAATGTTAACTTGGCTCGTCGTGCTGGTTTCCTCCATGATATTGGTAAGGCCATCGATCGAGAAGTAGAAGGCAGCCACGTAGAAATTGGAACTGAGTTGGCTCGCAAGTATAAGGAGCATCCAGTTGTTATCAATACCATTGCTAGCCACCACGGAGATGTGGAACCTGAGAGTGTTATTGCAGTCATCGTTGCAGCAGCTGATGCCCTAAGTGCAGCTCGTCCAGGAGCTCGCAGTGAATCGCTGGAAAGCTACATCAAGAGATTGCAAGATTTGGAAGAAATTGCGAACAGCTTTGAAGGAGTTAAGACAAGCTTTGCCCTTCAAGCAGGTCGTGAAATCCGAATCATGGTTAGTCCAGAGAAAATCAAGGACGATAAGATTACAATCTTGGCGCATGATGTGCGTGAAAAGATTGAAAACAACTTGGAATATCCAGGAAATATCAAGGTCACAGTTATTCGCGAAATGCGAGCAGTTGATTATGCTAAATAAAACGATTGAGACATTGTCTCAATCGTTTTATTTGTTTTAAATGAAGTATTAAACCGCTATTGCTTGGCCAGGGATATTTGTCACCACTGGCATTTATTATTTTTACTATTATTCTTTCTCAGCTTGGTTCTGCTCTTAACTTTGGGAAATACATTCCATGGGCTATTCCTGCACTCGCAAGTGGTATTGCAGGAAAAGCACTATTGAATTTTGGGAGCATTGTCAGTTTATTTGGGGTAAGTATTCTAGGTCTTATTGCAACAATAGCGTGGTGGCGGTATGCTGATTACGATTAAAATGAAGTGATGAAAATGCTAATAACACAAAATTAAGTCTGATTCATTTCCATTCAAAACAACCCCTCCTGTTCAGATTGAAGAACAAGAGGGGTTATTTTATGACAATCGAAAGTTTTGGGGAGAGGGGACTATGTGAATATCGTTGGACTAAATGAAAAGATAGTTTCTAATATATGTGATTGGGAAAAAATGATCTTGTCTTTGAAAAGTTAAGAGTCAAAGCTTTCTTAGATGGTAGTTTTAGTACAAGGTAAAACCCGTTGTCATAGCATTAGTCGGGTGAGGGATAAAATCCAAAAAAGATGTTTGGTCTGAACCTTTTCCAACAGGGACCGGATTAAAAAAGGCTGAGGCTAAAGAACAGGAGGATAGGGTAGAAATACCAAGGATTACTGACGAATTGAACCCCCTCAACAGTCCTTAAAGGGATGTAAGTATGGGACAGCAGAATCTGCCCAGACAGGAAAAGCAAGACAATCGCAGTCATGGTCAGAATCAGAACCTAGCCCAGACTGAAGATGATGTTAGAAAATTACTTCATAAGGACCTGTTCTCCACCTTGATGAAATAACGGTCTTCTCCCAGCTCGATCAGCTCGACTGGCTGAGGATAGAAGCGATCCATGACCTCTTTTTGAAGTATGTCTTCTTTAGGACCTTGGGCTGTGATTTCTCCTTCTTTTAGGAGCAGGACATGATCCATAGCAGCAGTGATTTCCTCTACATGGTGGGTGACATAGAGGATGGTTGGGGTCTGCTCCATCTGCGTAATCTTACCAATCTGTTCCAGCAGGCGCTCGCGAGCAAAGAGATCCAGACCGCTGGTCGCTTCGTCTAAGATAAGCAGTTCTGGCTTTTCCATGAGACTACGTGCAATCAGCAAGAGCTGCTTTTCCCCTTGAGACAGACTGATGTAGCTCCGACCAATCAAATCTTGTCCGCCAATGGAAGCCAGCATTTCCCTAGCTTGGTCCAGTTCTTCTTGTCCGTAAGGAGCGTAGAGAATACTGCTTTTATACTTTCCTGTCAGGACGATTTCTTCGGCAGTGAGATGGCTGGGCAGGCGCTCAGCAATGAAGGAGCCAACTACTCCAATCTTAGTTCGCAGCTGAGGAATGTCTCCAGCACCAAATTCCGTACCCAGAACCGTCGCCTTGCCCTGGGTCTTCCAATGTTCAGCCATGAGCAGGCGCAGGAGAGTAGATTTTCCTGAGCCGTTGAGACCGAGAATGGCCCAATGCTCCCCCTTTTTCACCTGCCAGTTGAGATCCTTTAAGATGGTTCGGCCTTGTTTGGCCAAGCTTACATTTTCTAGTTTGATAATCTTTTCCATTTTTACTCTCTTTCGTTAAATCTCCTTTATTATAACAAAATTTAGGATAAAATAACCGATAGGAGGAGGCAGATGTTTTATAAAAGTAAGCTGATGTAGATCCTTTTGCTAACGATGATCTTTCTTTATCCCCGTATCGTTGGCGGTGTGATGAAGGTCGATCCTATTACCATCATGGTGCTCTTGCCCTTATACATCAATATATATGTCGTTCTAGGGATGATTGTGGCAATCCCGACTCATTTTATCCTCAAAGAAATCGCTAAGTTCTTGCTTAATCGCTATGATAATCACAAGGAAGCCCATCAGCAGAAGAAGAAGGAAGAGTTTGGAATTATTAATAAATAAGGATAGGTTTGGGAATCGATTGATTCCAGAGTCTCGAGACCAGAAATAAGACGGAAGAAGGGCCTTCCGCCTTATTTTCATTATGGCTTTAATACAGTTTTTCTCTACGATAAAAACAAGAAAACCACCAGATAAGCTGGTAGCTACCAAGGCTTTGAGCTTTCATTTCTTTTTTCTGGTAGAATCTACTTGTTCAGGTAAGACAAAGGAGGAAAAAGAATTGGCTAAAATCAGTCACAGTTTATCACATATCAAATGGACGTGCAAATATCCTATCATCTTTACCACCCAAGTATCGCAGAAAAATCATTCACTACAAAATAAGACGAGATCTCATTGAGATCTTTCATCATCTATGTCAATACAAAGGTGTGGAAATTATTGAGGGACAGATGTGCCAGATCAAGTTTACATGCTTGTCTTGATCCCTCCAAAACTTTCGATTTTTGATTTCACGGGATATTTGATAAATATGTAAGTACCGTTGGCCTAAACGGAAAGACAGTTGCCAAATAGATTCGGGATTGGGAAAAAATAACCTTGTCCTTGAAAGGTTAAGTGTTAAAGCGTTCTTAGATGGTAGTTTTAGAACAAGATAAAAGCCCGTTGTTACGGGCTTTAGTCAAGTAACGATAGCTATTTTCCTGCTATCTATTAGACCAGGTTCTTGGTAGGAATAGAAGCAGGATTGGATAGATCTCTAAACGTCCTGCAATCATGGCAAGAGAGAGGAGGAATTTAGAAAATGGACTATAGATAGAGAAAGTCTCGGTTGTCCCAATCATTGGTCCGATATTATTGAAACAGCTGATGACAGCACTGGTAACAGTCATTAGATTGTTATTGTCCAGACTGATGATGAAAATCAAAGCTGCGATAATCAAAATATAAACTGCCAAATATTTAAGAACCTTGTGTTGGGTATCTTTATCCAAAACAGCGCCGTTGATATGCATGGTTAGAACGCGGTTTGGCGAAAGTGTGGAAAGGATTTGGTTTTTAGCGATGCGACCGATGATAATGGCACGGATCACTTTGAAACCGCCAGCGGTGGAGCCAGCAGAACCACCTAGACACATGAGCAGCAGCAGAATGATTTGTGAGAAGAGGGGCCACTGTACGGTATCTCCATAGCCGAATCCTGTCGTAGTAATAATGTTGGAAACTTGGAAAAATGAAATTTCTAAGCTTTTTGCAAATTCCCCGTAAACATTTAGAACATTGAAGCTAATCAAAATAGTGGCAGTGAGGACAATCCAGAGATAGCCTTTCAACTCCTCGTCATGAAAACAGGCTTTAAATCTTCGAATCAAGAGATAATAGTAGAGATTGAAGTTTACCCCAAAGGTCAGAACGCCGAAGCTGACAAGGTAGGTGATTAGAGAACTGTTATAGTGGGCAATTCCGTCGTTAAAGACAGTGAAGCCTCCTGTACCAGCCGTTCCCATTGCGATGACGATACTATCAAAGAGTGGCATGCCGGCGAGGAAATAAAGAAAGGCAAAAAGGGCAAAGAGCGCTAGATAGATAATATAAAGAATCTGGGCAGTGTTTCTTAATTTCGACACGACCTTGCCAAAAACTGGTCCAGGAACTTCCGCTTTCATGACTTCTAAGTGGCCATTTTTAGCATTGTCCATGATAGCTAAGGCAAAGACCAGCACCCCCATTCCTCCAATCAAGTGGGTGAAACTACGCCAAAAGAGGAGGGAGTGGGAAAGGACAGATACATCGTTTAAGATTGTGGCACCAGTAGTGGTAAAGCCAGAGCTGACTTCAAAGAAAGCATCAATTAGATTCGGAATCTGGCCAGAAAAGACAAAAGGCAGAGCGCCAAAGAAGGACCAGAGAATCCAGCAAAGGGCAACAATCAGTACCCCTTCCTTAGTGTAAATGTGGGCATCTTTAGGTTTAAAGGCTGAACCTAATCCACCCAAAATCACTAAAATAATCATTGTCGCGCCGATAGAAAGGAAGACTTCAAGATCTTCATGGTAGATCAGGGCAACGATTGTTGGAACCAACAAGAGGGCTGCTTCGATTAGCAGGAGTTTGGAGAGGAGAAAGCGAATCATAGATCTATTCATGGGGCTACCTCTCTAACAAATCGTAAATCTTATCGATGTTTTGAATTAAGGTTGTCACGATGATCTTATCTCCGACTTCCAAATAGTCATCTCCACTTGGGAAGATGGCTACGCCTTGACGAATGATAGCAGCAATCAGCACCCCGGTCCTTAACTTGAGCTGAGAAAGAGGCTGTTCGATCATTTTATTCCCTTCGTTGATCTGGAATTGGAGTGTTTCAATTTGGCCATTTGCTACATGGTGCAAGGCTTCTAGGCTGGAGAATTGTGCGTTATTCCGTCCGCGGATAAAGTGCATAATGGTATCAACGGCAATCCCTTTTGGCGTGACAATACTTGCGAAGTCTTGATTGTCGATAATCTCGAGGAGACTTGTCCGATTGATCTTGGTAATGTTTTTTTGAACGCCAAGATTGTTGAGGAACATGGAGGTGATGATATTCTCTTCATCAACGCCTGTCAGAGTAGCTATTGCATCGTAATGCGCAGCTCTTTCTTCTAGTAGAATATCTTTGGCTGTACCGTCTCCATTGACCACGTAGAGCTCAGGGAATTCTTGGCTGAAGAACTCTGCACGCTGGCGATTGATCTCGACGACCTTGAGCTCAATCTTGCTATTTTTGAGAATGTTTAAGAGATAATAGGCAATCTTACCTGCCCCAATAATCATGAGGCTCTTGATGACTCTTGGTCGGATTTTATTGTGGAAGCGGACAATTTCTGAACGATTTCCAGTCAGGAAGATTTTATCAGATGGCTGCAAGGTGAAATCACCATCTGGAATGCTGAGTTTTCCTTCTCTCTCAATAGCACAGATGATAACGTGAGGGAAATGCTTCCTGAATTGCGAGAGATTCATTTGGCAGAGATGACTTTCTGGCTTGATTTTAAACTCCATCAAGGTCACTCGACCATTGGCGAAATGCTCCAATGACAGAGCGTTAGGAAAATCAATAATATTCGCAATATAACGAGCAGCGAGGAGTTCAGGGTTGACCATCAGAGAGAAGCCTAGAATATTTTTTTCTTTAAAATAAGCATTTGAGTATTCAGGATTTCTCACGCGGACAATGGTTTCTTTGGCCCCCATTTTCTTTGCGAGAACGGCTGAAACCATGTTAACCTCATCCTGCTCAGTCATGGCAATAAAGATATCGCAGTGGGCGACATCTGCCTGCTCCAAGATTTTAAAATTCGCACCATTTCCAACGATGCCCATAATATCGTAACGTTTTGTAATATGATTTAGAACAGCTTCATTTTGTTCAATTAAAACGACATCATGCTTTTCAGCGACGAGTGAGCGACAAAGGGCGGCTCCGACCTTCCCGCTTCCGACGACGACAATTTTCATATTATTCCTCCCGAATATGTATCTATCATACCTTTTTTTATATAAAATTTCATCTATAAATCTCAATAAAGTCGTTTTTTACAGAATAGTAAGCTGTTTCAAAAGAAATCCTACAAAAATCTCACTTTTTGAGGTCATTTTTATTGACTTGTCGGAAGAAAATGATATACTAGAAAAGTACCCTCATTGATTTACATCAAACCTGTTGTGATGTAAGTTAATGATGCCTTAACCACGCTGTTTGCTGAGCTTGACTCCGGGCAGTGTGGCTATTTTTTTATTCTAATGAAAATCAGGAAAAAATCATGTCTCAGCAAAATCATATCGTCCTTTTTGAACCACAAATTCCACAGAATACAGGCAATATTGCTCGTACTTGCGCAGCGACCAATTCTCCCCTCCATATCATCAAGCCCATGGGCTTTCCCATTGATGACCGTAAAATGAAGCGGGCTGGACTGGACTATTGGGATAAGCTAGATATTAGCTTCTATGAGAGTCTGGATGACTTTATGAAGCAGATGAACGGCCAGCTCTATCTGATATCCAAGTTTGCCGAGAAGGTCTACTCGGAAGAGAATTTTGCTGCAGAAGGGTCGCATTATTTTATGTTTGGCCGTGAGGATAAAGGCTTGCCTGAGGAATTTATGCGTCAGCATCCAGAAAAGGCCTTGCGCATTCCCATGAATGACCAGCATGTCCGCAGCTTGAATGTCTCTAATACGGTCTGCATGATTGTCTACGAAGCCCTGCGGCAACAAAACTTTGCAGGACTGGACTTGGTGCATGAGTACGAAGCGGATAAGTTGAAATAAAATGGCCTTGTCCCACCAGCTCAGGCTACAGGAAATTAGCCTAGAAAGTAGGTATATATGAAATGGATAAAACATAAGTGGGTCATCTGCACCCTCCTTCTAATCAGTATCTTTTCTGCAGTGCTCCTATACAATCATTTCACTGCTAAGAAGGATGAAGTGAAGTATGATGATTTTTCAATAAAAGTAGATAAGATTTTACTATTTGGGGATAAGCAACAGTATGTGGTTGGCCTTGATAAAGAAGGTCGTGGAACGGCAGCAGATCCTACTCAAAACTATCTGGTATCTCAAGAGCGTAGGATGCAGGAACGTCTTGCCAATAATAATCATCAGCTAGAGGGAGATTATTGGTATTTGATTCTATATGACTTGCGTACGAAGGATTTTAAGGAACGGAAGATTGATCTCTATAAGGAACTATATAGATATGATTATCAGCTCCAACCATGGGGGTGGGATTCTGTCTACTATAAGGGGAAAGATTATGTGGCTGTGCAAGTCACTCATAAAGATGCCCCAAATACCCAAAACGGTCGTAGTCGTTACCTTTTTTGGGATATAGAGGCAGAGAAGTTTCAGGAAGCTCCACAAGATTTTGATGCCGATACTTATATAGAGGAGATGGCTCTGGGTTTTGGTCCGACAAACCTTCGTGAGGCAATGGATCCTTACCATGCAAATGTATCATATTGGCATCTCTCATTTTCTGGCTTTAATGATAAGGAGAAATTTCCGAAGACAGCTAATATCAATTTGTATCAGGAATATCCAGAGATGGTAAAATTAGTGCAGGAAGAAAAAATATTTGAAATATATTTGCGTAAGGGACAAAATACAAAAGAGTCTGTCTTTGAGGATATGCGTCATTTGTTTGCACCGATCGGTCAAGACAAGATAGATGTGATAGCCACTGATCCTAAAACGGGAGAACAAACCCCCATCAACTCTTATCAAGAGATGGAAGCTTGGTGGGATCAGCATTAAGCCATAGGTAAAAAGTAGGTATATATGAAATGGATTCTATTGCACTATTTATGCTTACATCAATCAAAACGCTTGCACTTGCAAGCGTTTTTTGTTATGATTAAAGGGTCTTCAGGGCTGGGTGTGATTCCCGACCGGCGGTGACTTTAACTAGCTATTCTGGCTTACTCTTCGTTGTCTTGTCTCGATATACTCAAGTATTATCTTCGA
>ERZ772906.2011-NODE-2011-length-10737-cov-5.144074_pt1 | contig 10737 bp, 10 predicted proteins | sample MGYA00511338_ERZ772906 | MGnify/ENA primary metagenome ERZ772906 (study PRJEB29015, sample SAMEA2738076) | human oral metagenome | biome: human oral; feature: human-associated habitat; material: saliva | place: China | collected 2212 ... | reverse complement strand
CTTTCCGACAATGCAGGTAGTAGAGATGGAAGCAGCAGCAATTGCTCAAACTTGTTATCAGTTCGGAACGAAATTTATTGTTTGCCGTAGTGTAAGTGATAAAGCAGAAGAAGGAACAAGAGTTACTTTTGATGAATTTTTACAGATTGCGGCAGTAAATTCGTCGATATTAACGACGGAATTAATAAAAAAACTTTAGTATTAACTATGAAGAATCAGCAAAGGAAAGTATAGGCTTTTCTTTGCTGAAATGTTTTTCTAGTATAGGAGGATAATATGTATTCAAACTTATTTTTTATTTTAAGTCCTGTAAAATTACCAGAAGCTAATTTAAAAGCTATTAGCAAAGGTTCATATAATATAGAGGAATTAGAAGAAAATTTTGAGTATGTAAAAAAAGAATATCGAGGATATGTTAAAAGTTTTAAAAAAACGATTATAATATATGTAGTATCTATTGCAATTATGTTAGGTTTAACAGTTTATTCTAATCCTAAATTAGACATGGGAGTTTTTTGGTTTTTAGTATTAATATTTTTAATAATGTTTTTATTAATGTTTCCTATCATATATGTTCAAAAAGTCAATAAAATTAGGAAAACATTTTTGGTAGCGGTAGAAAAAGGTTATCCAGAACTATATAATACCTACCAAAGGGAATTATATGAATATGTTGATTAGTGTAAATAGTAATTGCTATATGGCTAAATAACTAATTGTATTGAAAAAAATATTATAAAATGTTATGATTAGTAAGAAAAATATTATTTAAGGAAAAGTAAAATGCAAAATATGAAAGATAAAAAATCTTTTAATTATTTAAAGAATATAGTTCAAATAGTTTTAGGGTTATTAATATTTTATTTGATTTTTTCTTATTTTAAAAAAGAAATTATAAGTCTTGATTTCAAAAAAATACATTATTTAACTTTACAGATAGGTAATGTAAGATTCTTGTTTATACTGTCATTAGGTCTTTTAGGTATAAGTATTTTATGTTTATACGATTACTTTGTTTTAAAAGCGATTAATCTTACGAAGAATATGTCTTCATTGCGAATTTTTAAAATAAGTTTCATGACTAATACACTGAACATGGTATTAGGCTTTGGAGGGTTTATTGGAGCGGGTTTAAGATATTATATGTATAAACCATATACAAAAAATGGAAAAACACTTGTGACAGCAATTGGAATGATTTTAATTTCAATGCTGTCTGGAATAAGTTTACTATCAATCTTTGTTGTACTAAATGTTTTTCCCGGGCAGGCATTATATGAAGGTAATGAAATTTTCTATTATTCATTATTATTAATGTCATTGTTTTTACCATTATATTTATTTTTTAATTTAAGAAAACCTAGAATACGTACAGATAGATATTTGAGTGTAAAACTTACAATTATTTCTTTTTTAGAATGGGTTTTTGCCGCAATAATTATTTTAGTTATTCTTTACTTTTATACAGGAGATGTAGTAGCAGATAAAGAACTTCAAGTTATGGGTGTAATTATAGTCGCCTCAATAGTAGGGTTACTCACGATGATACCTGGAGGACTTGGAACTTTTGATACATTAGTATTAATCGGTTTAAAAAATCTAGGCATTAATCCTGAAATTATCGGTGCAACAATTATCATATATCGCTTAGCATATTATGTAGTACCATTTTCAATAGGATGTTTAATGTTCCTAAGTGAAGGACTTAAAATATTAAAAGATAAACTAAAGAGAGGAGAAAAATTATGATTACAAATATTATTTATATTATTGTTGCTTATTTTCTTGGGAATATAATGGGTGGCAAGTTATTAGAAAAAATTTATAAAGAAGAATTTACAAATAAAGGCTCAGGAAATGTTGGTGCAAGAAATGCTGGACGAGTATTAGGAGCAAGATCATTTGTTTTTGTATTAGTAGTAGATTTTTTCAAAGGTTTTTTAGTAGTTATTATGCTTAAGATTTTAAATGCTAGTGATTGGGTTATTTATAGTGCGATAATTTTAGTAATACTAGGTCATATAAAACCAGTAATATTCCGTTTCAAAGGTGGAAAAGGAGTAGCAACATTTTTTGGTTGTATGACTGCATTATCACTTAACTTAGTTTTAGTGTTAATTTTATGCACATTAGTAATAGGAATTATTGTTAAAAGTTTAACAATAGGTTTTTATTCGAGTTTACCACTTATTACATATTTAAATTATGTAGAAAACCCTAAATTCTTAATACTAGGATTATTTATAATAACAGTTGTATTATTAAGTGTGGTAGCGATAAAAGATATAGAAGAATCATTTGATAAATACTTTAGTGTAAAAAAAATAAAAAAATCAGTTCGTTAATGAACTGATTTTTTTGTTTATTCTTAATTTTTTCTTAATAATTGACGCGTTAGCCTCGAACGTTTATAACGAGCCAAAAGGTAGAGTATCAATAAGATAGCCACAATAAGATAAAGGAGTGGGTAATATGAAATTCCAATTGATAGCTGAGAATAATAAAATAACAATGAAAAGAAAGTTAAAATAGAAAGCCAATAAGTAGTACATTCAAATTTAAGTAGTGTTAAAATGCTAGTTGTTTTTATTTCCAGTTTCTCCTTTTCTCGAAAATAAAACCAAAAACCAACTCCAATATAAGGTAGAAGAGATAAATAATAAAATAAAGGTATTAAGGTATAAGCATAAATCCCTAACATTGTAATAAATACAATATAAAAAACAAATAAATATTTACTTTTTTTCATAGATAAGTGCACCTCCTATAATAAATAAAACAATAGCCAATAAATTGAACAAAATTTCTAAAATAATTTTTTCAGTAGGTATTTTATTTTTATCAACAATTATCTAATAATAAAATTAATGATATATTAATTAATGGATTTTTCCCCTTATATTTTTCTTTATTTTATTATACCATAGATTTTTTTTTTTTTCATTTTTTTGTTGCATCAAGTAATTTTGACAAAATTTCAATTTGGCAAAATTTACTTTGCCTACTTTGATATTGTATGTACAAAAATCAAAAGGTATAATGAATTTATAAGTTAAAGAAAAAACAAAGGAGATTTATATTTATGAACGAAAATAAAAACGGGCTAAAAGTCTTAGTTCAAAAAGTTGGTACTGCACTTTCAGGTATGGTAATGCCAAATATTGGTGCTTTTATCGCTTGGGGTCTTATTACAGCTTTATTTATTCCAACAGGATGGGCGCCAAATGCTCAACTTGCAGCATTAGTTGCACCAATGATCTTCTTCTTATTACCACTATTAATTTCTTATTCAGCTGGTAAAAATGTTCATGATGAACGTGGAGGAGTGGTTGCAGCGATTGCAACTATGGGTGTAATAGTAGGGACAGTAACTATTACAGAAAAAGGCTTAGGTGGGACACCAATGTTCCTTGGAGCAATGGTTATGGGACCAATAGCGGCTTACTTGATGAAAAAATTTGACAAGGCTGTTCAACCAAAAATAAAAACTGGATTAGAGATGTTAGTTAATAACTTCTCTGCTGGTATATTAGGTTTCATTTTAGCAATTTTAGGTTATTTTGGAATTGGGCCGGTTGTTAAGGTTATTACAAATGCACTAAGTGCTGGAGTTGATGTTATAATTAACGCACACTTATTACCACTTGCTAATATATTCATCGAGCCAGCAAAAATCTTATTCCTAAATAACGCAATTAACCATGGTATTTTGACACCTATTGCTACTGAACAAGCACTTAATGCAGGGAAATCAGTTCTTTATTTACTAGAAGCTAACCCAGGTGTTGGATTTGGTATTTTACTTGCGTATATGTTCTTCGGAAAAGGTTCAGCAAAAGCATCAGCACCAGGAGCTGCGATTATCCACTTTATCGGAGGGATTCACGAAATCTACTTCCCATATATTTTAATGAAACCTTCATTAATCATTGCAGCAATGGCAGGGGGAGTTAGTGGTACAGCAACATTCCAATTACTAGATGCAGGACTTCGTGCTCCAGCTTCACCTGGTAGTATTATAGCGGTATTAGCTCAGACAGCACCAGGAAGTTATGTTGCAGTTGTAACTGGTGTGGTTGTTTCTACTCTAGTAACATTCGTTATTGCAAGTATTATTTTAAAACGTGATAAAGGTGAAGGTGATTTAGAAGCTGCACAAAGCCAAGTTAGCAGTATGAAAGCCGAAGCAAAAGGACAAGAAGTTTCAGTGGGAACTGATGGAGAAACATCTTATGCAGATGTTAAGAGAATTATCTTTGCATGTGATGCAGGAATGGGAAGCTCAGCAATGGGAGCATCTATTCTACGTAATAAAGTGAAAAAAGCAGGACTTGATTATGAAGTAACAAATGTAGCAATCAGAAACTTAACTGAAGAAAGTGGATTATTAATTGTAACTCAAAATGAATTAACTCCACGAGCAAAACAAATGAATGGAAAAGCTCTACATATTTCAGTAGATAACTTCCTAAATAGTCCAAAATATGATGAAATCGTTGAGAATTTGCAAAAATAGGTAAAAAACTATATAATATTTTGTGAATAGAAACGGTAGTGTTTATGACTTCTTCTTAGACAAAGCGATATGCATTACTAAGAGGGGGTCATAAATTTTATAATTATAAAGAAGACAATTTTTGGTATTTTTTAACGAACTTGGAGGCTGTATGTTTAACGAACGCGAAAAACTTATACTACAAATTTTATTGAAAAATATTGGTGAAGCATTAAGTATAAAAGAAATAGCCAAAGCAACAAAAATAAAAGAGAGAACACTATATAGAGAAATAAAAAATTTAGAAGACTCACTTCAACGATTAGGAATAGAGCTGGTTAAGGAAAAGTCTAGGTATATACTAAAGGGAAATGTATCTTCATTAGATTCATCATTATTTGAGACGAATTTTGAAGATTATGCATATTCAACAGAAACAAGATTAACTTTAATATTGTGCTTTTTAATCTTAAATGAAGACACTTCAATAAAAGATATTTCTGAAAAATTAATGCTTAGCTACAATACAGTAGCATCAGCAATAACCACAATAGAAAAGATATTATTTGATTATAAATTAACTTTGATTAGAAAAAAAGGTCAAGGGATAGAAATAGAAGGTAAGGAAGTAGACCGTAGAGTGTTGCTTATTTCATTATTGTGCAATGAAATAAGTGATGAAGAGTTCTTCACTAGATTAAATAATCGTGATATTTTATCAAGTAATCCTTTTATAAAATTCTTGAATTTTGATCTTATAAAAAAAGTATTTTATGAAAATAAACATCTTGATGTCTTTAATTTATACACAGATTCAAGTATAAAGAAAATACTTATAAGTTTAAATGTAGTATTTCTTAGAATATCTTATACAACTGAGATTAAAGAAAACTTTACAGCTCAAGAATATAATAGTATTATATCGTTATTAAATGCCTCTAAAGAGATTGTTGATTTTGATATTACAGAAGATATTATCCAATTTCTTATTAAAATATTGAAAACTTGTCGTTTAATAGAACAACTTTCATATTTTAACGATAAGTACTCATATACATTAGTGTATAAAATAAATTTATTGATAAAATATGTATCAGAAAAAATGAATGTTGATTTTACACAAGATACCAATCTTTCAAGTGGTCTTATTGCTCATGTTGAATCAGCTATCAAAAGACACCAAATGAATTTAACAGAAGAAAATGATGAATTGCTTGAGTTTGTATTGAAAAACTACAATGAACTATATTTGATAATAAAATCAGAACTACTTGTTGTTTTTGATGAAATAAATTTTAATTCAACAGAATTAAGTTACATAGTTATTCATTTTGCTTCTAGTTTTGAACAAATATATCGAAAAAACTTTATTAGAGCACTGGTAATATGTGCTAGTGGAATAGGAAGTTCCAAAATATTAGGAAGTCAAATACGAAAAAATATTCCAGAAATAAAAAATTTAGAATATACGATTCCAAGCAAAGTAACGAAGTCATTGGTGAACAATTATGATGTAGTTATTTCAACAATTGAGTTAGAACAAGATATTGATTACTTACTAATTCCAACTATACTTAAAGAAAAAGATATAAGTTTGATACAGGAGAGAATACTAGCTAGTCGAAGTTTTAAAAGAAATGATTTTGTTAAGAGCGAGGATTCATTTAATATAGATAAGTTAGGTAGCGCATGCCAAATAATTTTGAAAAATACAGAGTATATTGTAGCTGATAATACAAAAAATAATGAAGAGATATTGGATAATATATTTGAAAACTCTACATTAGTAATAAATAATAAAGAGGGAATAGTTGATAGTTTATTAGATAGACATAACAAAAGTTCGGTTGTAATTCCTAATACCGATATAGCTCTTTTCCATACATTAGATAAAGAGCTAGCAGAGCCGTTTATAATAATATGTTCACTTAACAATGTTCTGGCTATGAAAGATGCAATGGGAGAGGAACAAAGGGTTGAATATTTTATAATTATGGTAAGTCCAAATGAACAAGAGTATACAGAACTACTTAGTCAAATAAGTATAGCTATATTGGATGATAAGATTTTTGGAGAAGCTCTAACTAGTAAGAACAAGAATTTTATATTAACAAAAGTAGAGTTAATTTTAAAAAATTATATACTACAATTATAAGAATAGTGGTTATCGGTAAAAAATTACTGATAGCCATCATTTTTATATAACTCTATTTTGGCAAAGATTATTTTGCCGACTTTGATATTGTTTAGATAATTATGACAAGGTATAATAAATTTATAAAGATTAAGAAAGCATAAAACTAGAAGGAGAATCTAAGATGAATTTAAAAAAACAAGATATTAGATTAGGGCAAGAAATTAGTAATAAAGAAGAAGCAATAAGAAAAGCTGGGGAAATCTTAGTAGAAAATGGATATGTTGATGCTGACTATATTCCAGCAATGTTAGAAAGGGAGGAAATAGTATCGACATATATGGGGAATTTTATCGCTATTCCACATGGGACAGATGAGGCTAAAAAATCGATAAAAAGCACAGGAATTTCAATAATTCAAATACCAGGAGGAGTTTCATTTTCTAAGCCAGAAGATACTGAAGATAAAATGGTGTTTATCGTATTTGGTATTGCTGGAAAAGATGGAGAGCACTTGGAACTTTTATCAAAAATTGCAATTTTCTGTTCTGAACAAGAAAATGTTATTAAACTAGTGAATGCAACTATTGAAGAAGAAGTAATAGCTTTATTGTCTGAAGTCGAGTAATAAAATCAAAATATAAGTAAGAAGGTATTTATAATGAAAAATTTACATTTTGGAGCAGGGAATATAGGACGTGGTTTTATAGGGGAACTACTTAATAAATCGGGATATCATATAACATTTGTAGATATTAATAAAGATGTAGTCAATGGTTTAAAATGCCGCAACACATATACTATAAAAATCTTAGATGAAAATATAGAAGAAATAGAGCTAAATAATTTTGATGCTTTAAATATAGCGGAGGAAAAAGAAGAACTTTACAAAGCTATAGGAGAGGTGGAACTCGTTACTACATCTATAGGGCCGAATGTGCTACCAATAATAGCAAAAGATATTGCAGAAGGTTTGAAATTAAAAGTTGCAAATAATAACACAAAATTATTAGATATTATTGCTTGTGAAAATATGATAGCAGGATCAGATTTTCTAAAACAAGAAATTTATAAGCAGCTTACAGAAGAAGAACAAAAATTTGTAGAGGCATGTGTAGGTTTTCCGAATTCAGCGGTAGATAGAATAGTTCCAGCCCAAAAGCATGAGGATGTACTATTAGTAGAAGTAGAGAAGTTTTGCGAATGGGTTATAGAAGAAGATAAGATAAAAGTAGAAAAAAATAAAAATATAGAAAATGTACACTACGTAAAAGATTTAAATCCGTTTATTGAAAGAAAATTATTCACAGTAAATACGGGGCATGCTGCTCTTAGTTACATAGCTAACTATTTAGGTATAGAGTTGGTATCTGATGGAGCCAAGCATACAGAAGTTAGAAAAGACTTTATTGCTGTCTTAGAAGAAACTAGTGCATTGCTTGAGAAAAAATGGGGATTTTCTAAAGAGGAGATGACAGCGTATAGAAATAAAACTATTAAACGTTTTGAGAATCCTCGTATAGTAGATAATGTTTCTAGAATTTGTCGCACACCTATTAGAAAATTAGGTTATAATGAAAGATTTATTAAACCTATTAGGGAAACTGAGGAGTTAGGATTGTCTAATTCAGCTTTATTAAAAGCATGTTCATATATACTGACATTTAAATCAATTGAAGATGAACAATCTCTAAAACTTGAGAAGTTAATCGTAGAAAAAGGTGTAGTTGAAACACTACGTGAAGTAACAGAATTAACTGATGAAGTATTGTTAAATAAAATAAAAGATAGTTACGAGAAGTTAATATAAAAATGGGAATCTTGAAGAAATAATTTTCTTTAAGATTCTTTATTTTACTAGTGTTTTTTGTTTATAAATCGAAATGTTTCCTTTAGGCGAAAATCTATTGACTTTACTGTTATAACCGGTATAAAATTAAAATATATGAAACCGAAGGGGGATATTAAAATGAATAAATGTGAATGTGAACATCACTGCCATTGTCATGATGCTGTAGAAAATTGCGAATGCGGCAATTGCAAAGAAGGTACTTGTAAATGTCAAGATGGCTGCGCGTGCGGTTGTCATAATGCAAAAGAAGACTGTGAGTGCGGTAACTGCAAAACAGGAGATTGCCATTGTAATGAGCATGTAGCATAGAAAAAGGAGTTGACAATAAAGTCAACTCTTCTTTTTTAATGTGTAAGTATTAAATTCAGTATACCTGCAAAAATAAGTAAGATAATACTCCATTTAATGGTTTCTTTGAAAATCTCACTATCCTTATTTACTAAACCTACAGCAGCAGCAGCAACAGCAATTGACTGAGGTGAAATCATTTTTGCGATAGCTCCTCCTGTGATATTCGCAGCTACTAATAATGTAGGATCTACACCAATCTGAGAAGCGGTAATAGATTGTAAACCTGCAAATAGTGAACCACTATTAACAACAGATCCAGTAAGAAATACTCCAATCCAACCTAGAATAGGAGAAAGTAATGGGAATATTTTTCCGGTATTTGCTAATGCTAATCCTAAAGTAGAAGACATTCCTGAGTATGTAGAAATATAAGCAAATGCTAAAACTGAACATATAGTAAGAATAGGTGACCAAAGTTCAAGGAAAGTTTCTTTTAAAACTAGTTTAATTATGCGACCACGTACTCTAAAAATTATTATAGTAAGAATAGCAGCAAGAGCTATAGCTGTAGTGGTTGACGTAAAAGGTGCAAAACTAAATATAGCTTTTATAGGTGTAGAATCTTTAGTAATAGGAGCAACTTTAGCTACAGTACCATCTATATAATAAGGAAAATTAAAGATTAAAGAATTTAAAACTCCAGGTTTTTGACCAGTTTTGGGGTCACCGTTTTGAATTAATTGTTTAAAGAAACTAGTATTCAAAATAGTAACAAATAAAGTTAATAAGATAAATGGTAACCAAGCTGTAGTTACTTTTTTTAGAGAGAGTTCTTGTTTTTCTTCCAGTATATTTTGTTCTATTGATAAAATATTTTTTGGACTCCAGAATCTTAAGAATATAACTAATGAAAGTAAACTAATAATTGCAGAAACTACATCAACTAATTCTGGACCAACAAAATTTAAGAAAATAAACTGTGTGATAGCGAAAGATCCACCTGAAACTAAAATTGCAGGAAGAGTTTCTTTTATTCCTTTAAGTCCATCTACCATAAATACCAATAAGAAAGTTACGATAAGTGTTACTAGGCATAAAATAATCGAAGTAGCTTTCCCTAGAGATACTGCATCTAACTCAGTAAGACTTGCTGGAATTGTGACGGGAATACCCATTGCACCATAAGCACCACCAGCAATATTTGCAACTAAACAGATAGCAGCAGCTTGTAAAGGTTTAAAACCTAGACCGACTAAAATAGCAGCAGTAATAGCAACAGGTGCTCCAAAACCGGCTGCACCTTCTAAAAACGCATTAAAAGAAAATGCAATAAGAAGAACTTGAATTCTTTTATCAGATGATATTGATGAAATACTTTGTTTTATAATGTCAAAACATCCGATTTTGACAGTTAGTTTATATAAAAATATTGCAGATAGAACAATGCTAGCAACAGGCCATAAACCTGAGACTACTCCTTGTTCAGCTGCACCAGCAATTTTGTCGACTGGCATTTTATAAAAGGTATAAGCTATAATGGCTGAGCTCAGAATACTTAAAGCCCCTGCTGTATAACCTTTTAATTTAAAGATAACTAATGAAATAAGAAAAATAATAATAGGAAGCACAGCGATGGCGGCAGATACCCAAATATTGCCGCTTGGATTGTATTGCTGACTCCAAACAGTATTTAAAAACATTTTAATACTCCTTCTAAGTTTTTTAGTACATAGGATTATACACCCAAAAAATATATTTATGCAATAGCTTTGCTTGAATTCTGCAATATAAAGTTTACATATTTTTAAGAAAATTACTAATTAAGTGCAATTTTTATAAAATACTAAAAAATATAAATTAAGGTTGGAAAAGCTGTAAAATACAAAAATATTGTTCTTAATAATAAAAATTAAAAAAAGATATATATTATTAAAAAAATTATACTTAATATTTATGAATCGTTAA
>ERZ772906.2009-NODE-2009-length-10739-cov-25.899101_pt1 | contig 10739 bp, 9 predicted proteins | sample MGYA00511338_ERZ772906 | MGnify/ENA primary metagenome ERZ772906 (study PRJEB29015, sample SAMEA2738076) | human oral metagenome | biome: human oral; feature: human-associated habitat; material: saliva | place: China | collected 2212 ... | reverse complement strand
TCCGCTTGATTATTTTGCCACTTGGTATCTACCAATCATGGAAGGCAACGCTTCATTCTGAAAAGATGAACGCCCTCAAGCATGTTCTTGAGCCACATCAGACTCGTCTAAAAGAAGCAACAACTCAAGAAGAAAAACTGGAAGCCCAACAAGCTCTCTTTGCTGCTCAAAAAGAACACGGCATCAGCATGTTTGGCGGAGTAGGATGCTTCCCTCTCCTCATCCAAATGCCTTTCTTCTCAGCGATTTACTTTGCTGCTCAACATACAGAAGGTGTTTCTGAAGCTAGCTTCTTAGGCATTGCACTTGGTTCTCCAAGTTGGATTCTTATCGCCTGCGCAGGTGTTCTCTACTACGTCCAATCACTCCTTTCTCTACACGGAGTTGAAGACGAGACTCAAAGAGAACAACTTAAGAAGATGATTTACATGAGTCCAATGATGATTGTTATGTTCTCTATCTTCTCACCAGCCAGCGTTACGCTTTACTGGGTTGTCGGTGGTTTCATGATGATCCTTCAACAATTCATCGTCAACTACATTATCCGACCAAAACTTCGTAAAAAAGTACGCGAAGAATTTGCAAAGAACCCACCAAAAGCAAACAAAACTTCAGCTGCTCGTAAAGATGTAACTCCTGAATCAGCAGCAGTTATCTCAACTTCTAACAAGAAGAAAAACAAAAAACGCAATTCTGGAAAACAACATTCTAGATAAAAATAAAAGGAGGCTGGGACAAAAGTCCTAGCCTCTAAATTGTCTTTAGATTGTCGAGCAAGACGCAGTGGTTGAGTGGGCTCTACTAGGCTGATTTCATCAGCTTTTACAGCCCTACTCAACTGTGCGGAGGTGGGAGGACGAAATCGAATTCTAACGAATGACCGATTTCTGTCCCACTCTCTTTTTCATATCAGAAAAGCCCGATGTTTCCATCAGGCTTCTTTTTATCCATGAACACGTTTCATGTAATCTTGATAACTTTCTGTATCCATCAATTCTTTAGCGTTTTTCACACGTTCTGCTGTTGGAGGTTTCACCCCTTCAAGCGAATAAGGAATTCCAAGTTCACGCCACTTGAACTCTCCCATAGTGTGGTAAGGCAAGATTTCAAATTTATCAACGTTTTTAAGAGTTTTTACGAACTTACCAAGTTCAATCAAATCCTCATCTCGGTCTGTCAATCCTGGCACTAACACGTGACGAATCCAAACAGGTTTCCCAATATCTGACAAGTACTGAGCGCATGCCAAGATGTTTTTGTTGGTTTGACTAGTTACAATTCTATGTTGAGCATCATTAATTTCTTTAATATCAAGAAGAACCAAATCAGTCACAGCCATTAGTTTATCAAATTTTTCGAGGTAGCGAGGCTTGTTACGGAAAGGTAGAGCACAGGTGTCTAGGGTACAATGAATACCTTTTTCTTTCGCTTTTGTAAAGAGAGCAATTAAGAAATCAATCTGCAAGAGAGCTTCTCCTCCACTGACAGTAATTCCCCCCTTATCACCCCAGAAACCACGGAAACGAAGTGCTTCTTCTAAGACATCATCTACTGTTCTTTCACGAGATTTATTGCTTTCCATAGCCCATGTATCAGGGTTATGGCAATACTGACAACGCATCTGACAGCCCTGCAAAAAGACAATAAAACGAATCCCAGGACCATCTACCGCCCCAAAACTCTCTGTCGAATGCACCATTCCTGTCACTTGTCCATAGTCAATTGTTTCTTCAGACATAAGGCCACCTTCCTTGAAACCGTTTCATAATTTTATTATATCACGCTTGAAAGGAAAAACAATAGATTTTGTCTATTTTTTAGAAAACAATCTGTTTTTCACTTTCAACTTTCATGATTTTCATAAATTCTTCTAGTCTTTGTCAAAGTCAAATCCATAGAGAGTTGCAAAATAGTCCTCTGGTCGCTCTGCTCTGCGGATTAGTCGCGTACCTCCGTCCTCTGTGTAGAGAACCTCTGCTGAACGAAGTTTGGCATTGTACTGGTAGCCCATAGAAAAACCATGGGCACCTGTATCATGAATCACTAATAGATCGCCAATTTCTGTTTGAGGTAATTCACGATTAACGGCAAACTTGTCGTTGTTTTCACAGAGTGAACCAACAACATCAACGACTTCCGTCTGACCATCAGGATTCATCATATTTGTGATGTGGTGATAGGCTCCATACATAGCCGGTCTCATAAGATTGACAGCTGATGCATCTACTCCGAGATAAGTTCGGTAGGTTTTCTTTTTATGAGTTACTCTTGTAACTAGAACTCCATGGGGTGCCAACATAAAGCGCCCTAGTTCTGTAAAAATCTTCACCTGACCAAGACCTGCTGGTGTGAGAACTTCTTCATAAACCTGACGAACTCCCTCACCAATCAAAGCAATATCATTTGGCTCCTGATCTGGACGATAGTTGACCCCAATCCCTCCAGAAAGATTGATAAAATCTAGTGAAATCCCCAATTTATCCTTGATTTCTACAGCCAAGTCAAAGAGCTGACGGGCTAATTCAGGATAATAGAGATGAGTAACAGTATTGGAAGCTAGGAAGGAATGAATCCCAAAGGTTTTTGCTCCCTTTTCTTTCAAGATAGCAAAAGCTTCAAAGAGCTGTTCCTTGGTCATCCCGAACTTAGCTTCCCCAGGATTATCCATAATGTCCGTTCCTAGTTCAAACACTCCACCTGGATTGTAACGGCAAGAAATAGTCTCGGGAATCCCAGCTGCACGCTCTAAATGTTCAATATCTTCAAAGGCATCCAAATTGATTGTAGCCCCCAGTTCACGGGCATAGGCGTACTCTTGGTCTGGGGTATTGTTGGATGAGAACATCATATCGGAACCAGAAAATCCTAGTTTGTGACTCATCAAGAGCTCTACATAACTAGAACAATCCACTCCACATCCTTCTTCTTGCAGAATCTTCAAGATAGCTGGAGTTGGGGTCGCTTTTACAGCGAAGTATTCTTTAAAGCCCTTATTCCAAGAAAAGGCCTTGTTTACTGCGCGTGCTTTCTCTCGGATCCCTTTTTCATCGTAGAGATGGAAAGGTGTTGGAAACTCTTCAGCAATCTTTTCTAAGGCTTCACGTTTAATAAATGGTGTTTTCATCGGACTCCTTCATATCCATTATCAAAGAAAGGCTGGGACGAAAGTTCCAACCTTTGTATTTCAAATCAATTCTTATTTTTCTGTTTCAAAGATATTTCCAACTTCAACAGCAATTTGTTGGTTCTTCACATCAATATTGGTAACTTTCAAGAGTGATTTGTAGTCAAATTGCTGTTCTCGATCTTCCTGCGCATTGTCAGCAAAGACAGCTACACCAGCCAACTCAGAATCAAACTCTGTCAAAAGGCTAATCATACCGTTAATAGTTCCTCCGCCTTTCAAGAAATCATCAACAATCAAGACACGACTTCCTGCTTTAAGGCTTCGTTTTGAAAGGAACATTTTTTCAATACGGTCGCTAGAACCTGAAACGTAGTTAACACTCACAGTTGAACCTTCCGTGATTTTCAAGTCACGACGGACAATGACAAAAGGTACGTTGAGAACATTTGCAACTGCATTTGCAAGCGGTACCCCTTTAGTCGCAACAGTCATCACAGCATCAATCTTTTGATCCATAAAGCTCTTAGCAATAATGCGGCCGATATTTTTTAAAATAGATGGTGTGCTAAGAAGGTCAGACAAATAAATGTAGCCACCTGGAAGAATACGGTCACTCTCTGACAATTTGTTGCGAAGCTCTTCGATGATTGTTTTGGACTCAAGGGTAGAGATAGATGGTGTGAAAATAACACCACCACCAGCACCTGTCACCGTCTGAATATGGCCGATTTCGATCTCTTCGAAGGCACGTTTAATAATGACAATATCTTCTGAAATAGAAGATTTAGCAGATTCATACTTTTCCGCAAAGGTATTGAGACTGGTTAATTTGTATGGATTGTTAATCAAGTAATTGGAAATAACAACCATCCGATCACTTCTTCTTAATTTCATTAGTTATTCACCATTCTTTTTTATTAGTCTTTTTCTCATTATATCACACTAAAGCAAAAAAACGAACTTTATTACCTAAATAAAGTTCATTTTTTTAGTTTCTAGTCTAATTTTGGCTTATAGAAGGAACGATTGTCCATAGCAAAGACTTTATTGGTCATTTCTCCCTCATCAACAAGGGCCAGAGCTGTCGACATCATCATCATGCTCGCATCTAAATTATCAATCATATGAATGATTTCAGCTTCCATCACACGAGGACGAACAGGACTACCATACTCGAGTAATCCATGGTGACTGAGGATAACATGACGTAGAAGAACGACTTCTTCTCGAGTATCATCGATGCCAAGTTCCATTGTAGCTTTAGTAATTTCACTATCAATCAAAGCGATATGGCCGATAAGATTGCCTCTTACTGTGTACTCTGTCTGATCGGGACCTGTTAACTCAATAACCTTGGCTAGGTCATGCAACATAATTCCGGCGTAGAGCAAGCTTTTATTCAGCTGTGGATACACATCTGCGATTGCTTCAGCTAAACGAACCATAGTGGCAGTATGATAAGCAAGTCCTGTCTCAAAGGCATGGTGGTTGGTTTTTGCTGCTGGATAAGAGTAGAATTCCTTATCATATTTGGTGTAAAGACTGCGAACGATACGTTGCCAGATGGGATTTTCAATCTTGAAAATCATCTGTGCCATATACTCGCGGATTTCCTTTACATCTACTGGGGATTTGACCTTGAAGTCCGCTGGGTCATTGGGTTCACCAGGCTGAGGTAAGCGAAGGGTGATTTGATTGACCTGTGGAGTGTTGTTGTAAACTTCACGACGCCCTTGCATGTGGACAACTTTTCCTGCCGTAAAGGCCTCAACATTGTGAGGTTGGGCATCCCAGAGTTTCCCTTCGATTTCCCCACTATCATCTTGGAAGGTAAAGGCTAGGTAGTTTTTCCCAGCACGCGTCTGTCTTAGGTCAGCTGACTTGATCAGGTAAAAGCCTTCAAAAAGCTCATCTTTTTTCATGTGACTAATCTTCATATTCTTCCTCATTTTCTTGGAACTGGAGTAGATCAAGCGCCGGCTCACCTTCTGATAACTCAATGTGACGGAGCGTTCGCTCGATAGCTGTAGTACGACGGTTTAATAATTCATCAATGTTGCCAGAGGCATGTTGGAGATGTTTTTGGGCCTTGACCAGAATGCCTCCGAACTTTCCAAATTCAGTTTTAACACTAGCAAGAGTCTGGCTGATATGGTCAGCACTTTTCTGGATATTGAGAGTTTTGAAGCCAACGGATAGGGAGTTAAGAAGGGCTGATAGGGTACTTGGCCCTGCAACGATAATCTGTTCCTCCCGTCTCAAACCATCAAAGAAAATCGGATTTCTAACGATTTCTGAGTAAAGGCCTTCTGTCGGAACAAACAAGACCCCAAAATTGGTCGTCCGAGGTGGCGCTAGGTACTTGCTCTTGATATCCTTGGCAAAGCGCTTGACACTATTTAAGAGTGACCTACGGCAACGTTCAATCTCGTCCTTGTCACCTGCTTCATAAGCCTCTTCTAAGCGGTAATAATCTTCCAGTGGGAATTTAGAGTCAATCGGCAGATAGACATATTCCTGATCGCCTTGTCCAGGTAACTTGATGGCATACTCAACACGTTCACTCGAGTTTTCAACCGTTGCAAATTCTCGCTCATACTGGGCAGGTGTCATGATATCCTCTATGATTTGCCCCAGTTGTAATTCTCCTAGAATTCCTCGAGTTTTTGTGCCAGATAAGACCTTGTTAAGGGCACCGACATCTCGGGCAACCGTCTGCATTTCTCCAAGGCCACGATTGACAGATTCCAGTTGCTTGGAAACTGTCTCGAAGGAAGCCTGCAAGCGCGTCTGCAAGGTCTTTTCCAACTTTTCCTCGACTGTCTGGCGCATTTGCTCCAAGCGTTGCTCATTTGATTCCTGCAAGGCCTGTAGTCGTTGGTCGGTCTTATCTCTGGTTTGGAGAAGGTTTTCATTCATCTCCTGTCGAACCTGGGTCAGACCTTGATGCAATTCGATTCGCACCTCCTGCAAACGGTCGCTAACAGCCACTTCTAGATTTTTTTGGTCCAGCTGGCTTGCTTGTCGCGCTTGTTCAAATCGATAATCTAACTGGTCTGAAAGGTTATCTGCCTGGTCTTCTAAACTTTTGGTCAGGTATTTCTCCTGCCTATCCTGCCTTTGCCAAATGAGAAAGAGGCCGGCTAGGTTAGCTATTAATAACAGTAGTAATATAATCTCCATCCTATCTCCTGTCCTTGCTATGCAGCACGACTACATAGCCATCTGGGCAAGTCACCGAAACTTCCCTATCTATATATTCGTTAGAAGCGTACACTTTTTTAAAGAAATAATTTTCCTCTGTCAATTCATACTTGGCTCCGATAATAGTCAACTGACTATCCCTTACAGGCATAAAAGCAAGATAATTATAGTCCGAACGTGGTTTTAGTTGACTGGTACCTTCTGGACAATAGCTAATCAAGTTTTGCCCATCCTCAATCTCTATTTGGCGCATATAGGGTGCCAATTTGGGATTGCTGGGTAGAAAGATATTGGCCAGCATATGATCGATGCGACCACCTAGGGCACCAAAAATGGTCACCTGTGCTTGAGGGTTCTTTTCGAAAATCGTTAAAAGTGCTAGTTCTAGATCGGTATCATCTTTTTCTGGCTGGGCTTGAATAAAGTACTGAGTTTGTTTTTTAATTACTTCACGCTCTTCTACAGTAACAGAATCAAAATCCCCAACGGCTAGAGCAAGAGGAAGTTTTTCCTCCAACACCCAGAGCGATCCTCGATCCACACCAACAAAACAATCAAAATCTGTCCGATAATGTCCTCGGTCTCCACCAGCAAAAACTGCAACCTTAGTCCAGTTGTTTTCGGAGAGCTTGCACTCGTTCATCGACATCTCCCTTAAAGACATAGGATCCTGCTACAAAGACTGTAGCACCAGCTTCTTTGGCTTGAGCAATCGTTTTGTCATCAATCCCGCCATCCACTTCAATCTCAAAGTTCAAGCCTTTTTCCTCACGAAGGAGAACTAGCTCACGAATCTTATCCATGGTTTCAGGTAGAAAGGCTTGCCCACCAAATCCAGGATTCACCGTCATGACCAAAACTTGATCAACTAGATGAAGGACATGCTTGATAGCCTCAACTGGTGTTCCAGGATTGATAACAATCGATGGCTTGACACCTAGAGAACGAATTTTTTGGAGGGCACCATGGATATGCGGTGTTGCCTCTACGTGAATGCTGATGATATCTGCACCTGCACGCGCAAAGTCTTCTAAATGATGTTCAGGATTAGAGACCATCAAGTGGCAATCAAAAACCATCTTGCTATGAGGGCGAAGGCTTTCGACCACACCTGCACCAAAGCTGATTTGTGGTACAAAGTGACCATCCATGATATCGATATGGGCATATTCTGCCCCAGTTGCTTCTAGGCGTTTGATTTCACGTTCAAAGTTGGCATAATCTGCTGCCAGAATTGACGGAGCAATCTTGTATTGAGACATAGGTTTCTCCTTATTTTATTTTGGAATTTTTTTGCTGACTTTTTTATAAGTTTCTCTGCGATTCTCAATTTCACTTAGGAATTGCAAGTAGTTATCAAAACGGAAGGTCGCAATGATACCCTCTTCGACTGCTGGTTTGACTGCGCAAGATGGCTCATGAGTATGCGTACAAGTACGGAACTTACAATCTCGGCTAACAGAGGCAATTTCTGGAAAGGCCTGATTGAGGTCTTCTGCTGTTGCCACTTCATAATCCAGAGATGAAAATCCTGGCGTGTCTGCGATTTTCCCACCATTGAGATTGTAAAAACTAACAGCTCGAGTGGTGTGACGACCACGGCCTAGACTGTCTGAGATTTCTCCAGTTTCTAGATTGAGGTCAGGTGCAATTTTATTAAGGAGGGTTGACTTCCCAACACCTGTCTGCCCCATAAAGACTGTCACTTTGTCTGTCAATAAGGGCAAGAGTTCCTCTTTACTAGTCACAAAGTCGTAACCAATAGCACGATAGGTCTGCTCGTAAAAATCCAGTTCTCCCTCATCTTCCAGTAAGTCCATCTTGGAAATATAAACGATAGGATGAATGTCCTTATGTTCTAAGAGAACCAAGAACCGATCCAGCAAATTGCTATTAAAGTCAGGTTCTTTAACGGACATAATGACAACGGCTTGGTCAATATTGACAATAGGTGGACGAACCAGACTATTTTTTCGTTCCTGAATTTCTAAAATATAACCTTCTGAGTTCTCTTCCGCAGAAAATTCTACCCAATCCCCAACGTAGGGTGTATGGCCTTTTTTTCGAAAATTCCCACGCGCGCGTGTTTGATAAACCTGGCCATTACTCTCCACATAGTAGAAGCCAGCCAAGGCTTTAATGATTTGTCCCTGCATCCTAGAGTCCTTGTCCTTTAAGTGCATCTGCTAGGCGAGCAAATTCTGCCAAGCTGAGAGCTTCTCCACGTACAGATGGTGACAAGCCTGCTTGGTCCAAAGCCTTGGTCAGTTTGTCCTTAACTTCCTCGGTCTTCCCAAAGTAACCTGTCAAGTTGTTCCACAAGGTCTTGCGACGATGAGTAAAACTAGCCTTAGAAACTTTAAAGAAAAAGTTCTCATCTTCTACCGTAACCGCTGGCTCTGGACGACGTACCATTTTCAGGATAGCTGAGTCTACATTTGGCGCTGGCACGAAGACCGTACGAGGCACGATGAAGGCAACCTTGGCTGTCATGTAATACTGCACAGCAATGGACAAGCTACCGTAGGCCTTGGTATTTGGTTGAGCAGAGATACGATCCGCCACCTCTTTTTGCATCATGACCACAAACTCACTAAAAGGAATGCCACTCTCGATTAAGTGCATGAGAATAGGGGTCGTGATGTAGTAAGGCAAGTTGGCTACTACCTTGATTGGCAAATCAGGATTTTTGAAATTTTGGATATGCTGCGCCAAATCAACCTTAAGAATGTCCTCGTTGACTACGGTCACATTGTCAAAATCACGCAGGGTATCTGCCAAAATCGGTACCAAACGGTGGTCAATCTCAAAGGCCATAACTTGAGCTGCACGCTCAGCTAGAAATTCCGTCAAGGCACCAATCCCTGGACCAATTTCAATAACATTAACCTGGTCATCAACTTCAGCCGTATCCACGATTTTTTGAAGGATATTGGTATCCGTCAGGAAATTTTGCCCGAAGGATTTTTTAAAGGTAAAACCGTGACGCTCCAGTACTGCCTTGGTCACGCTATAATCTGCAATTCTCATTTATTCTCTTTTCTAATTATTAGCTAAAAATAATATATAGAAACCACATAATTCCTGCCAACAAAATCCAAAATACAAATAGAACACGATGTTTGTTCCCTTTTGTATCGGCTCCAGTCATATCAAGCTGTTTTTTATCTTCTTGGGGGTTCATTTTCTTCAATTCATCCTGATATGCAACCGAATCTAGAATATTGTCTTCTGGCAATAATTCTGAAGCATAATAATCAGGAAAGCCCATAGCAAGGCCAATTAAGTTCTTATCCGTTAGACAAAAATCTAAATCTTTTGGTTGGTTTTCCTGAATAGCTCGGATATTTTTTAACAGTTTATCCGCGACTACAGACACTTGGTCCATAAAAACCACCTCCAAAACATCAAAGCCAAGCACATCACCGTCTTTGACATTTGCAAGAATATAACGAACAAAGTCATCATAGAGTTGCAAGGCTTGCGGGGCACTCTCTTCTAAAAAAGAGCGGTTTTGGAGGGCATTCTGCTGGAATTTTTCAATCGGAAGTAAGATATCTACATTCTGCTCTTGGTAAAACTTTTCTGCTTGTTCTTCATCTTCTTCTTCGAGTTTTTCTGCTGTCTCCCAGAGAGAAATGGAAGTTCTTAAATCTTCTTCATCCCAAAACAATTGCCAAAAATAAGGGATTGTGTAGACGCCCTCCGCTAAAATACGTGCTTCATCCCCATTTTTTAAATAAATATAGCTTCTATTTGCCATATGGTTTCCTTTCAAAATCTTTGAAGAAGTTTAGTGCTGCAAACAAGAGTTAAAAAACTCTGTATTTTTAATGCAAAAGAACTTTCTAATCTTGAGCTCTTCCTTCTTGTCTCTCACTTAGCACTTGCATTTCTTTAAAAGCTGTTAGACTAACATAAGCACCTGCTTCATAATACTCCGTTGGATTTATGGCATAGTCAAATCCTTCAATCATGCCTCCAGCTTCTTCAATCATGCCATTCCACTTTTCATTAAAGACCATTCGCAAACGTTTCCAATCGGTAAAGACTGGGACGGAATTTCGTCCATCTTTTCCTTCTCTAACGGGAATATTAAAGTTAGCGTCTTTTTCCAAAACAAAGGAATTTCCTTCTGAATTATCCTCTGGGAATCCTGATGTTGCATCTAATGGAAGCAAGAATTTTGCTTTAGGCATAGCCATAGAGAAGAACTTGTAGTAAAGCCCATAAACTAGTTCTTGCTCTTCTGTAGTCGGTTGGTCCATCTGCCCCATCAAGAGCATCCATCTTACCAGGTCAGGATTCATGACAGGCACTTGTATTTCTGGTAAATCAGAAAAATCTGGTTTTTGAACCAAGGCTGAGGCACTGATGCTGACTTCCTTGGAATTAAAGATTGCTCCCA
>ERZ772906.2008-NODE-2008-length-10745-cov-4.057905_pt1 | contig 10745 bp, 10 predicted proteins | sample MGYA00511338_ERZ772906 | MGnify/ENA primary metagenome ERZ772906 (study PRJEB29015, sample SAMEA2738076) | human oral metagenome | biome: human oral; feature: human-associated habitat; material: saliva | place: China | collected 2212 ... | reverse complement strand
TTTATTATCTTCACTTGATTTTGTTGTATTCGTATTTTCTTTAGTTGATTTGTTTTCACTCAATTTAACTTTTAAAGCATTGTGATTAAATTTGTATTTATCTAATATAGAACTAGTATCATCAGCTTTAGTATCTTTGATTTCTTTAAGTGCTTTTTCATAATTTGTAATATCTTCTTTTAACCTGTCGATAGCTTTATCAAATGAATTATCAATAGTTAGAGTGTCTACTTTTTCTAATGATTTTTTAGCTGAATCAATATCTTTGTTATCAAGACTACTGTCAGCATTTTTCAACTCTTTAGCTATTTTGATTTCTGTTTTTATATTTTTGAACACATTTTGTCCTTTTTCGTTATCAAGGCTTTCTAATCCTTTGACTCCTTCGTCAAAGTCATGATTATCATTAATAAGTGTTAAATATTTTTCATGGTCTTTTTGTATATTAGTCTTCCCTGAATTTTGATAATAAAAAAATCCTCCAAATACAATAATAATGAAGACTAAAATACTAGCTAATAATGGAATAATTTTTTTATTCATTTCTATTTTCTCCTTTTAAATTATTATCTTCAAAGAAGTCTGCTAGGCAATCCTATCTCAAAACCAACCTTCAGGCTAGGTTCAGAGACATAGAAAAACCTTGCCCGAGAGCAAGGTTACACGAAAATGTGGCAAGATCTGCCATTTTAAACGTATGCGCCTTAGAGCCTCTCTGGACTTCTTTAAAGGTTTTGTCTTAAACATTCTATAATTTACTAGGAAGTTTGTCAAGAGAAAATAGAGCTTAAAGTAAATTTTCTCTGACTTCTTTTCTCAAGCTTTCTAGGCTTTCAATGCCGTATTTATCCATAACTTGCGGAAGCTTTTCTATAATCTTAGGGCAGGCATACGGATCGGTAAAATTCGCCGTCCCGACTCCGATAGCTGATGCACCGGCGATAAACATCTCTAGCGCTGCCTCTGCCGAGTCAACTCCCCCCATGCCAATGATTGGTAGTTTGGTGAACTGAGCGACCTGACGAATCAGCTTGAGTGCTACAGGAAAGACAGCTGGACCAGACATGCCACCTGTTCCATTAGCAATGATCGGCCGCTTCGTTTTCAGATCGAAACGCATTCCCACCAAGGTATTGATCATGGTCAGACCGCTCGCACCCGCATCTTCTGCCGCCTTGGCCACTTGGGTAATGTCTGCTACACTAGGAGTCAATTTGACATAGACTGGAACTTGAGAGGCAGCAACTGCTGCTTTTACCGCTTCATAGGCTAGCTCAGGGACTTGTCCGATTAAAAGCCCCGCATTGCCATGGTCCACATTGGGGCAGGAAATATTGAGCTCAATCGCCTTGACATTGGGAGCTTGGGAAATTTTTCCAGATACATAAGCATATTCTTCATTGGAAAAACCAGCCACATTGGCAATAATCGGCAAGTCTGGATAGTGCTGAGCCAGCCAAGGAAGTTTTTCAGCCAAAACGGCATCGACCCCTGGATTTTGAAGACCGATAGCATTGAGCATGCCAGCTGGCGTTTCAGCCACGCGGGGCGTTGGATTGCCAAAGCGGGGATGTTGCGTCGTCGCCTTGATCATGATAGAGCCCAGTAGATCCAAGTCATAGTATTTGGCATACTCTTGACCGAAGCCAAAACAGCCTGAAGCTGGAATGATTGGATTTTTCAGCTCTAATCCTGGCAGAGAAATTTTCAAACGATTTTCAGTCATTTCCTTATCCTCCTAAAGCACGATAGTCCCAGTCTCAAAAACTGGACCGTCTTCACAAACCCGCTTATTGACCGCTTCATCCTGACCTGCTACATGAACGACGCAGGCATAGCAGGCGCCCATTCCACAAGCCATCCGAGACTCCATCGATAGATAGGCATGGGGATGATCGTGAAATTTCCGATCCACATACTGGAGCATACCGGGCGCACCACAAGAATAGACCGCAGCAAACTCATCTGTCAACTCATCGACAATCGTTGATACATAGCCCTTTTGACCATAACTGCCATCATCTGTAGTGATAAACAACTGACTGCACTCACGAAATTCTTCTTCCAAAATAACCGCAGATTGATTGGCAAAGCCTAATACTGCTGTAACGTGGGCACCCTTAGCATGCAGTTCTTTGGCCGTTTGTAAGAGAGGAGGCACACCGATACCACCACCAATGATCAAGACCTTGTCGCCCTTTTCTACCGGAGACAAATCAAAGCCATTTCCCTGAGGCCCCATGACATCAAGATAGCTACCAACAGGAAGCTGAGAGAAAATGGCCGTCCCGCCACCTTCGACCCGATAAATAAGTCGGCAGATTTGCTGCTCCCGATCAATCTCCGATATGGAAATCGGCCGCCGCAGCAGCTTGCTATCATCTGGCACTCGGATATGCAGGAATTGCCCAACCTGCATCTGACTCACCATCTGGCCTCTCAGGCGCATCGAAAAAATCTGAGGCGCAATTTCTACTTGCTCCAGCAGCTCCATCTGCTCCAGCATAATCTTGCCAAATCTCTTTTTACAACTGTCACTAACCATGACAACCTCACTTTCTACAAGAAAAAAACCTCGCCACAGCAAGGTTTTGCAAAAAACGAGGCAGTCAAATTGCCCCTTATACCGTTTTCCCTACCTTGCAGCCTCACTGGACTTGTTTAAAGGTTAAATTGTAAACATTATATCGTTAGAGATGAGGAATGTCAAGATAGAAAAAACATAAGATCTTTCAAATGTTCTCTCAGGAATCACAGTCTTACCAGCTCTTGTCAAATTCACTATTTGCATTTGCCAGATAAAAACTACCGTCTTCCTGCCGCTTGAAAATCAAGGTTACTGAATCATATTTTCGTTCTATATTTCGAAAGTTTCTATAATTGGCCCGTAGTGATAAGGGGCTATCGCTCATGCCACTTCCATAAATATTAAGTTCTGAAGGAAGTCCAAAACGCTCAACAACCTCTTGATAGGTCATCCCGCCTTTGCCATGCTGGCTATCACCTATTTTTAATGTATCCATATCTTCTGGCTTCCACTTAAAGACAAATTCATCTTTCGTCGCTGAAGGATAGCTACTGTCATCTAAATATACTGCACTTTTACTTATCAGATAATAGTTCTTCCCTTTCGAATCTGGGTCATAAAAAACCAAACTGATTTCCTGAGGATGTCCAGATGAGCCATATCTCGGAACATCTATAATTCTTGTCTTATAAGTTAGTGTCAATCCTTTTGTAGCAAAACTCACAGCTGAACCCTTACCGTATTTCGCAATGACCTCTTCTAAAGTTGGACTATTAGTCCCCCCATTTTCCACCTTGAGCTCTACAAAATTATCCAATGTCCAATTAAAAGCAAACTTATCTTCATCTTCCTCAACAATTTTCTGTTTCAGTTCCTTTTGTTCTTGAGTCAATTTTGATTCATCATCATTTTGCTGACTAGCTGAGCTGTCTCCACTAACTGACGAAGCTCTATCGTCATATTTGTACTTTAATTCAGCTTTATTAGGAACCTGTTGCGACAAATAATAGAAGCCAAAGAACAAAGCAAAAGAGATTGCCACACAAAGAAGGGTGTAGACTAAGGCAAGGCTATTTCTTTCCTCCTGCATCGTCATCGTGCTGAGCTCTTCCCTTTTTAGCTTTTGTTGTCGATAAAGGTCTCTTTTGATCTCTCTAAACGAATGAAGATCGCGCTTTTTCTTGCTACTCCTCCTCATTTTTCTCCTCTTTCTTATCGATTTAGTTTACTCACTTTCTTTAGACACCAAACGCCATCTACCATCTTCTTGCTTGTAGAATTCTAAATGAACTCTTTTCAATTGTTCTGGATTTTGCCAAGAATCTGGATTAACATAATCAACCCGCATCTTCAGTTGATTGTCGTCTCCAGAAATCGTCTGATGTAGAGGTAAGCCGACTTTTGAAACAATCTCATCATAAGGAGTACCCTTGGCTGTTCCTTCTCTAGCACCAATAACAAGACTATCGATGTATGCTTGCGTCCATAAAAAGGATCTTTTAGGATTGTTATCTACCTGAATTTTATCACTTGAAAGACTAAAATGGTATTTTGAAATGAGCTTATAGACACCATCAAATTCAGCAAAGGTTAAAGCTATATAGCCCATACTACCATTTTTCGATTCCCAGATAAGGCGAATATGTTTTTGAATTTTATGATTTGGCAAAAAATCAATCCAGGCCCCACCTTGAACTGGTTTCCCAAATTCCTTTAAAACATCTTCCAAGACGGCTCCGCCCTTGTATTTGTTCATGGGAAGCGCGACTGCCTTTTCAACTGTCCAAAGAAAGGGACCGCTTTTTTCTGGAGAAACGATAAGACTTTTAGCGAATTGTTCTGCTTCAGCTTTCTCATCTTCCAAACTATTTGATGATGAACTAATCTGGCTAGACGAAATTGGCGCCTGCTTAGCTTTGCTTTTTTCTGACAGAGAAAGTGTCAAAAAAACTGTTCCAATGATAGAAAATACAACAATAGCTACTACCATGAATGGCAAAAACTTGGACTTATATGTTTGCTTTTCTAACTCAAAAGCAATATCTTCAAACGAATCTTCTTGTCTCTTCATCACTGCTCCTTATCAGTCTAAAAACTTATCATATCATGAATAGATCGAGATTGCAAAATGTACTTCAGTCTGTTTATACAGAAGAAAGCCCAAATTCCCCGTCTTTTCTGCTTGCTTTGGCTGTCAAAGGAGGGCATCAATCCCCCTATCTTTCTCTTCTATCAATATGACTAGTAACTGTCGTCAACCGAAAGACGCCATCTTCTTGACGGTGTAAAGTTAAATGAACCCATTCATTATTATATCTTTCATCTGAAGTTAAGTATTTGAGTTCCAAGCCAATATGCTGGCTATCTGCTGCGTCAAAGCGCGAAATAAATACTTCTGATTCTCGAGGCAGACCAAATAATTGAATGATTTCTTCGTAAGACATACCAGGATGGCCTGTGCTCTCGTCACGAACTTGTAAACCGGCAATTTCGTCTTTTGTCCAAATATGAGGACTATGCTCCTGTGGCAAACTTGGATAAGCCTCATCAAGAATATTCGCTCTCTTAGCAATGAGATGATAGCCTGCTCCATCTTTTTCAAATGTCAACCTTAAACTACTATGACGGCCTTGAATACTCTCACTGACATAGTTTAATTCAATATTCCCATTACTCTCAGTATAAAAAAAGCTTGAAGCCTTGCCATGTTTTTCAAGGATTTGATCCAGAGAAGCTCCGTTTTGACCAGCAGCGGTATCCTTAATTTGCAGATTGATGATGTCATCAGTTGTCCATGTAAAACGATGGTTTCCTCTCTCTAACACTTTCTCTTCTAGCTTAAGCTCCTCTGGTGACTTTTGACGAACAGATGAAGACATGCTGCTTCGCCCAAGTCCCTCATAAGCGGATTTAAGCCCCCACATGATCATCACCTTCCCAAGTGGAATCATTAAGCAAATTGTCAAAAATACTATAAAAATAGTGATGGGTAGTCCTACCGAACGATTTTTATAGTCATCATTTTTGGCCATATCTCCCTCCTTATTTCTTTCATTTTAGCACAGGCAAGTTTGGCAAGCAAACATTTTCTAATCTTCCTGATTTGTCAAGAAAAAATCCCCAATTTGTGATAAAATAGACCTATGAGAATTCAACAATTACACTATATTATCAAAATCGTCGAGACCGGAAGCATGAATGAGGCTGCCAAGCAACTTTTTATCACCCAGCCTAGCTTGTCTAACGCTGTGCGAGATTTGGAAAATGAAATGGGCATCGAGATTTTCATTCGTAATCCAAAGGGAATTACCTTGACCAAAGACGGCATGGAGTTTCTTTCCTATGCCCGTCAGGTAGTTGAGCAGACTCAGCTTCTAGAAGAGCGATACAAAAACCCTGTCGCCCACCGCGAGCTTTTTAGCGTCTCTGCCCAGCACTATGCCTTTGTAGTCAATGCCTTTGTCTCATTGCTTAAAAAAAGCGATATGGAGAAATACGAGCTCTTCCTGCGGGAAACTCGGACTTGGGAAATCATTGATGACGTGAAGAACTTCCGCAGCGAGATTGGCGTCCTCTTTCTCAATAGCTACAACCGCGATGTTCTTTCTAAAATGCTGGATGATAGCCATCTGATCGCGACCCACCTCTTCACAGCACAGCCCCATATCTTTGTCAGCAAGTCCAATCCGCTGGCCAAGAAAAAGCTGGTACAACTGTCAGACTTGGAAGATTTCCCTTATCTCAGCTATGACCAAGGTACGCATAACTCCTTTTACTTTTCTGAGGAAATTCTCTCTCAAGAGCACCACAAAAAGTCCATCGTCGTCAGCGATCGTGCAACACTGTTTAACCTTTTGATCGGTCTGGATGGCTACACGATTGCAACCGGTATTCTCAACAGCAACCTCAACGGAGACAATATCGTCTCCATCCCTCTGGATATCGATGACCCGATCGAGCTGGTCTATATCCAGCACGAAAAGGCTAGCCTGTCCAAAATGGGAGAACGATTCATTGAGTATCTGATTGAGGAAGTGAAGTTTGATAAATAGATTAATCATTATTTTAGATTCTTAATAAAATTCATAAGGAGACTGAATGAAGTCAAAACGTCACGCTAAATTATTTTGGGGATGTATTATTCTTATTCTTCTCGGAATAATTACTTACTTCAACATACACCCTATCCCTACTTTGATTAAGCCTGTCCCGACTATCACTATTAAAAATAGTGGCAGTGGTTTTTTTGATACTGAAAATCCTGTTAAAAGCCTAGAAGAAGCCGAAAACAACTTTTATGTAAAATTCAATATTAAAGAAGTAGACTATGTTTCTGAATCAGATTTTAATATATATGATGACAAAGGAACTCAAGTACCTATTATAGATTTTTACTCTACTTCTGCCGAATATTCAAGTGATGATATTCAAATTTGGTTTTCAGGAAAAGCGAACACTAAGTATAGAGTTGTATATAATGGTGTCAAGGACGCAGAGTATAGTGCCAACTTTGATACTCCTTCAAAAAAAGCAGATATAAAAAAAGATGATAAGATTGTTAAGACTTATATTAGAAACTATCTAAAGACTGGTATAAAAGATGAATTGACTGAAAATATCATTAAACATGAATCTGATAGGATATATGCTAATATCTCACCATATTATACTCCATCAAATAAGGAAAACAAAGCTATTGTTCAAGCATATTGGGAAACTTATATAAAAAACTGGACGAACTATAGTATAGAAATGACTGAAGCTAACGATGAAAGATATTCATTTACTGTTACGTATAATTGGGGTGAGCCAGATATGGAAGAGTTAAATAAAAGAATAGATGAGAGAGAAAATCAATTAAAAAAAGAGCTGGGTAATGATTACAAAAAAATCTTCAAGAAGGTTATTGCTGAAATACCAACTATGATTAGAAATACCTCACAGAAAGAACCTGAAGAAAAATCTATAAGTTTTTCAATAGATAGAGAAGATATAGAAGCGCTTAATAAAGGTACCGGAAACAATGATATATCAGAGTTATCTAATGTATTCCAAGAGTCTCTCACGAAATTATATCCTTAATACTTAAAAATCCAGATGCTTGTTTAAGCTATCTGGATTCTTTTTAAATTTGATTTAAAACTTCGGTTATGTATTCCGCCTTATTTTCATCTGTATAGGTTTTTGAAGTTGACTTAACCTTATAGTCCTTATTGTCAATACGTTCGACAATATAAGAATGCGTAATGGTCATTTTAAACTGGCTCCCTGTCGTGCTAACACTTAGAGGCAGATTAGTCAAGTCGTCTGAGTAAAATATCCTGGAGTAAGAACGATGGGATTTATGAGTTAACCGATTGTTATAAAGATTATAGTATCTATCCCAGTAGTTACCCCTAGATCGTTTTTGATAATCTTCAAAAAAATCTAATTCGTTATCTGAAGGTTCTTTCGAACTCGTAAAGAAAATGGGGGTCCAACTAAAATCGGGTTTGTTCCCATATTCATAATAGGTCTGCATTTCACCTGTTTTAGGATTTTTTAACTGATAAGAAATTTCACTGCTAGCTTCTGGAACCTGATAAAGAGTATCCCCCGCATAAAGAAACAATAATCTATCAATGACTTTTCTAGTTTCTTTGATATTATGTGACTTAAATTCTGGAAAGCGAAAGCTTAACTTTTGATAAATGGAATCATTTAACAAATTATTACTAAATGATGGACCAATTCCAATAGGCTCTCTTAACGGAATATCAGACTTACTACCGTTGGTAAAAGTAACATGCAAAATTTGTTGTTCATTGTACTCATCCCAATTCGATAAGATTCCCTCGGTCCACTCTTGACCTTGAGGTAGCTCTTCATTTCCTTTATGTACAAATTCAATATTCAAATCCTTAATCACTTTTTTCTTAGGTTGAATATGCTTTACTTTATAGTTATATACTGGATAATAAGTATTTCCCCAATCAAACCACCCTGGTTTGAGATAATAACGCAAACCAAGATATGAAACTAAGATACAAGCTATTACAATCAGGATTAACTGGTGCTTTTTCTTTAATCTTTTCATTAAAACCTCCTGAGTTCTATATCTTATTATAGCATAGTCAAAGGATTTTATATAGAAGCTTCCTATCGCTCTAATGCAGAAAACACCTGATAAAGCTTTTGCGGCCCTCCTCAGGTGTTCTTTTTATTGTCGTAATTTGCCCAAAACTTCCCCAATCTTGCCTTCGATGACGAGGTCGGCTTGCTTATCCTGTGGAATACTGGTCTTGTTGATAACGACCAGATGCTTGCCAGCAAAGTACTGGATGAGACTGGCTGCGGGATAGACCACCAAGGAGGTGCCCCCGATGATCAACAGGTCGGCTTGATGAATGGTCTGCGCAGCTTGCTGGAAGGTCTCCATATCCAAGGACTCTTCATAGAGGGTCACATCGGGCTTGATCACGCCACCACAATCAGGGCAGTAGGGCACCGTTCCAGGCAGAGCTAGAAATGCCTCCAAATCATAAAATCGCTGACAGCCTAAACAGAAATTTCTATCCGCACTGCCGTGCAACTTGAGGACGTTTTTTGAGCCAGCCATTTCGTGCAGGCTGTCAATATTTTGCGTCACGACAGCCTTGAGCTTACCGATCTTCTCCAGATGAGCCAGATAGGCGTGAGCCGCATTGGGATTGGCATCCGGATAGAGCAGGTATTTCTTGTAAAAGTCGAAAAACTCCTGCGGATAGCGCTCAAACATGGTATGCGAAACTAGCTGCTCTGCTGTAAAATGCCGACCTAACTTGACACTATAAATCCCATCCGAACTACGAAAGTCAGGGATATTAGACTCGGTCGAGACACCCGCCCCACCAAAAAAGACGATATGCTGACTTTGGTCAATCAGGTCTTGCAACTGCTGTATTTTATCCATTTCCCTCTCCTGTTAATAAAGCTCTAACCAAGCGGTTTGCCTCATCAAAATAAAAATGTTCCCGATCGTAGACAATCCCTGTAAAGCGGGCCAAGTCCACTAAAATCTCCATAAAATGCTGGGATGAAAAGCCAGTTGTCCGATATAATTCTGCCTCATCAAAGGGCTTAATCAGATGAGCCAGCGGATTTCGAACTGACTTTTCCAATTCCCGCAGCTGTCTGACCTCTTCCTTGACAGACTCCAGCAGATCCAAATGCAAAATCAACTCTGTCAGACTGGATGAATTGACCGTGCTTTCCGCATGAAAATCATGCAAGGCAGCATAATCCGACTCCCGCATCCGTTCAAACTTCCAGCGGTCATAGCTGGCTTTACGAGAATTATGGATAAAGTGCTCAATATCAGGAATTTCCAGCTTGATCAAGCGCATGAAAATCCGATAAATCGCTGGGCTGACCGCCCGAACGAAGTCAATAATCTGCTCATTGCGCAGCTTGGCTTCCAAATCATAGAGATAGTTAGCCAGCTGCTCGTCAGCCAAATCGGTATGACAAAAAAGCTGAAAACCGCTTTGCGTCTGCAAGGCAGTCTTCAACTCTTCATCCATGGCTGGCAGAATATTGAGCTCTCTACGCTCTGCCAGAATAGCCAATAGGCTGGTTACAATTGAGGAACTTCCCAACAACTTCTGCGCCAGTTTATAGGCATAAGCATAGTCATAACGGGAAATCGCAAAGAGAATTTCCTCTTTTAAATCTAGATTCATGCTTAATCAATCAGGGTTTCCAAACCAACCTTCATCATATCAGTGAAGGTATTTTGACGTTCCTCTGCTGTCGTATCTTCGTCAGGATTGACCAAACTATCAGAAATGGTCATGATAGCCAGAGCATCTACTTGGTGCTGAGCAGCCAGATAGTAAAGGGCTGCTGCTTCCATTTCAACAGCTTTGACGCCCCATTTGCCCAGCTCGATATTTTTTTCAAAATAGTTCGAATAGAAAACGTCTGACGACAAAACATTTCCGACATGGGTTGTCATGCCCAAGTCTTTGACAATATGATAAGCCTTGTCCAGCAAATCAAAGCTGGCAATCTGCGGGAAATCATACTGAGGCCAGTCATTGCGGATAATGTTTGAGTTGGTCGCAGCCGCTTGAGCCAGAACCAATTCACGAACGTGAACATCTGCATTGAGCGAACCAGCCGTTCCGACACGAATCAGCTTTTTCACACCGTAGTCCACAATCAACTCACGCGCATAGATAGAAATAGACGGCATTCC
>ERZ772906.1997-NODE-1997-length-10776-cov-40.954575_pt1 | contig 10776 bp, 9 predicted proteins | sample MGYA00511338_ERZ772906 | MGnify/ENA primary metagenome ERZ772906 (study PRJEB29015, sample SAMEA2738076) | human oral metagenome | biome: human oral; feature: human-associated habitat; material: saliva | place: China | collected 2212 ... | reverse complement strand
ATGATGGTATCATTGCTCTAAATCCCAATGCGCGTCAAGTAACGATTTCAGATAGCAAACACCAACCTATGAATGACCATCCTGAAGAGTTTAATCAGATAGTTGGTGAATTTTTTGAAGAAGTAGTAGCCTTGTAAGGTAGGACCTATCCAACTTGTGAAAATCCTTGGAACGTGATAAAATAAAGGATAGAAACAAATACAGGAGACAAGATGAACTACTTTAATGTTGGGAAAATCGTCAATACGCAGGGTTTGCAGGGTGAGATGCGAGTCTTGTCTGTGACGGATTTTGCTGAGGAACGCTTTAAAAAAGGGGCAGAGCTGGCTTTATTTGATGAAAAAGATCAGTTTGTCCAAACAGTGACCATCGCTAGCCACCGTAAGCATAAGAATTTTGACATTATCAAATTCAAAGACATGTACCATATCAATGCGATTGAGAAGTACAAGGGTTATAGTCTCAAGGTCGCTGAGGAAGATTTGAACGATTTAGATGATGGTGAATTCTACTATCACGAGATTATTGGTTTGGAAGTTTACGAGGGAGACAACTTGATTGGAACTATCAAGGAAATCCTGCAACCAGGAGCCAATGATGTCTGGGTGGTCAAGCGAAAAGGTAAGCGAGATTTGCTTTTACCATACATTCCGCCAGTAGTTCTCAATGTTGATATTCCAAACAAACGGGTTCAAGTGGAAATCTTAGAAGGGTTAGATGATGAAGATTGATATTTTAACCCTCTTTCCTGAGATGTTTTCTCCGTTGGAGCACTCGATTGTTGGAAAGGCTCGAGAAAAGGGGCTCTTGGATATCCAGTATCATAATTTCAGAGAATACGCTGAAAAGGCCCGTCATGTTGATGATGAGCCCTACGGAGGTGGGCAAGGAATGTTGCTCCGTGCCCAACCTATTTTCGATGCCTTTGACGCCATTGAAAAGAAAAATCCCCGCGTCATTCTTCTCGATCCTGCTGGGAAACAGTTCGATCAAGCGTATGCTGAAGATTTGGCTCAAGAAGAGGAACTGATCTTTATCTGCGGTCACTACGAAGGGTATGACGAGCGTATCAAGACCTTGGTAACTGATGAAATTTCCCTAGGAGATTATGTCCTGACTGGTGGTGAGTTGGCAGCCATGACCATGATTGATGCGACCGTGCGCTTGATACCAGAAGTAATTGGTAAGGAGTCTAGCCACCAAGATGATAGCTTCTCTTCGGGACTTCTTGAATATCCTCAGTACACTCGCCCTTATGACTATCGAGGCATGGTGGTGCCAGATGTGCTCATGAGTGGGCACCATGAAAAGATTCGCCAGTGGCGGCTTTATGAAAGTCTAAAGAAAACCTACCAGCGCAGACCTGATTTGCTAGAAAACTATCAACTAACAGCAGAAGAAGAAAAAATGCTGGCAGAAATCAGAGAAAACAAAGAATAAAGGAGAACCTTATGCAAGTAATCAAACGTAACGGAGAAGTTGCTGACTTTGATCCAGATAAAATTTACCAAGCTGTCCTAAAAGCAGCTCAGACAGTTTATGTTTTGACAGATGATCTACGTCAAAACCTAGCTCAAGTTACTAAAAAAGTAGTCTTGGACTTGGACGAGGCAAAAGTAGAACGTGCGACTATTAGTATGATCCAATCAATGGTTGAAAATCGTCTGTTAGGTGCAGGCTACATTACTATTGCGGAGCACTATATCTCTTATCGCTTGCAACGAGATTTGGAGAGAAGTGGTTATGGTGATCATATCGCAGTTCACCTTCATTTTGAACAAATCCGTTAAGAAAAAGAGTGGGATGCAAAGAACATCTCACTCTTTCTTAGATAGACTTTTCTGTGCTTTTTCTACCGTAGAAGGGACAAAACGGATTCTCTTGATGTCACCAATCCGAATGATACGTGTCACATTTCTAGTGAAATTTTTGACAATAATCTGCTGACGACTGACATCATATTTGACAATATCACCCGTAAAACTTGTTTCAGAAAGTATGACATGAACAGCAGATTTTTTCTGGATGGCCTGCTCGATTGTAGCTGTTAGGGAGTTGTCTTCGGTTTGATGAGGTTCGGCATTTCCATTGAGAAAACCCTGTAGTTTATCTAGTACAAGTTTAAATGTTTGTCTCATAAGATCCTCCCTTCTTATCTATCCACATTATATAAAATTTTCCTAAAAACCACAAGATTTTTACGAATAGACTAGTGAAAGCATATCATATAAAGGAGTTAAAAATGGCAGAATTTACATTTGAAATCGAAGAACACTTACTCACTTTGTCCGAAAATGAAAAAGGCTGGACAAAAGAACTAAATCGAGTTAGCTTTAATGGAGCACCAGCAAAGTTTGATATTCGTTCTTGGAGTCCTGACCATACCAAAATGGGCAAAGGAATCACGCTTTCCAATGAAGAATTTCAGGTAATGGTCGATGCCTTTAAAGGTGGACAATAAAAAGAATCTTGAGTATAACTCAAGATTCTTTTTTTTTATGACACGATATAATCACATAGAGAAGTCTTAGCTAGCTGGATGAAAGTTTCCCTGAATTCCTTAGGCGGTATTGGATTTTCTTTGCGAATCCAGACTTCGATGAAAGAGATTGCCATGGTCGTAATGATATAAGCAATATCTTCTTTACTAAAATTATATTTCAGTTGGTAATTGACATTCTTTAGTACCCACTCAGAGTACATTCCACGCAGAAACTCCTTCCAACATGGGTCGACTTGTGTGGTATACAAGGTGTTAATAATTTCTTTTTTTTCGTATATGAGCGGAAGTATATAGTCTGCTAAAAAAGAAATGGGATCTCCATCATTGTTAGGGCTGTACTTATTAAAGACGTTAAAAATGTGCTGATTGGTCTCTTCGTGAATATACTCAATAATATCTTCAAAATTGTTAAAATGCTTTTGATAAATCGCTTGTCGTGAAATACCAGCTTCAGCAGCAATTTCAGTTATTGTAAAGGAACTACGTTGAGGATTCTTCTTAGCTAGTGTGATGAGTGAATTAATAATTAAGTCACGAGTATTCTTTGGCATGATTTCACCTTTCTATTTATAATTATTTATTTGATTTAACTTAAATATTGAATTATCTGTTTTTGTATAGTTATATTGTATCACAAAATTTTAAAGGAATACAGTTCTATTTTTAGAAATAATGATGAAAAGTTTTACACGGTGCTATAATCATAAAACAATGTAAGCTGATGTCTTTTTAATAAATTAAAATATTTTTCTATATATCTATTTTATCAGTTGTGAATAAATTATAAAATTTTTGACAAAATGAGTATTAATATTGTTCTGATAAATGGGAATAAAAAAATCAATGTATCAATATTTTCGAGGAAAGGCAAGTAATTTTAATCAGTCTGTTCTGATACAGAATGTAATCGAAACAGATTTACTATAAAACAGAATGAATCTAGTAATAAAAAAACATTCAACAAAGAGAATTTTTTTATAAAACATATAAATAGAGGGGAAATGAGTCAGAAGTTTAAACTATAGGATTTTTTAGTGGTTTTTAAATTATTAAAGTACGAAAAAAATAGAAATAATTGTATAGATTTCCTTGACAAATTATATAAATATTTTATAATATAAATCAAGGAACTATGTTAATCTATAAAAAGAACATGGTCTTATTTAAACCTATGTTCTACTTTTTTTGTGCATAGAAAAATATTGTTGAAGGGATTTCATATGAGAAAACTAAAAAAATCTCTATTATTTGGCTACTCACAAGATTCGGTACATACTGTAATCAGTGAATTAAAATCTGAAATTCGTGATTTGGAGATTCGTAACTTACAGTTACATGAAAAAATTGAGGAATATACCAAGAAAGAGCTGTTGATTTCAGAAACAATGATTGAAGCAAAACGTGTTTCACGACAAATTGTTGAAGATGCAGAGGCTCAGTCTAATCATCTCCTTAGTCAAATGTCGGATCATATTGAAAAATCAAATGAAGAACTCCATCAGCTTGAAGTGACTAGGCAAGATATCATGAATTGTACAGAGTATATCAAGCAAGAACTCAAGCAACTACTCGAGAATCAAATTATGATGGTTGATTCTATTGATACGGGCGGTGTTCACTATGTTGGACATATTATTGATGATTTACTTGTATCAGGGCAAAATCGTATTGATCGTTCTGGACAAATTCTTAATAATCAAGTTCCAGATCCAGTACAGACAGGTAGGTTTGAACACACCAATATCAGCCATATCAATCCCAATACACAGGCGGTAGTAGACATGGATGAACCTCCTCTATTTACTATTGATTCTTTTTAGGAGAAATTTTATGACGAATATCAATCTTGCTTTTCAAACATTATTACAAAATCGTCAACTTCAATTTCAAGAGATTAGACGAGAAGATGGGACGATTTACAAGGGGCGATTGTCTCTCGATGATGGCCATATCATTGATTTCGCTTTTTGGTTGGAGAATTCAGAAGACACAGCTACAGTACAGATTATTTTTAATAATCTAGCCAATGTTGAAGAGTGGCCAAATCGCGATGATCTTTTAGAAAAGATAAATGAATTGAATCGAACTCATTGTCTCTACTATTACCTTGTTTTAGATATTGATAATAGGATTTTTGCTCGACATGTGACTCAAATTACTCTAAATGATTTAGAAAATCTCTTTGATATTTTTAAAACAGGAACTAGGGTGGTTAAGCAAGTTGTTTCAGAGCTGAATAGAAGGAATTAGTAGATGTTAACGAAGAAACGACTGAAACAAAATGGTCAACTATCAGAAATTTCTAGGTATTTGATGACATTTTACGACTTACTGATGATACGTTATCTGTATCTATGGATCGATCTTAGGAGTCACCTTAGGTGTATTGATAAGTCTATCGAACCCACATAGACTCTATTTTCTTATCAATAGGTGAACAAGATAGAAAATAGGTTCAAAAAGTGTGCTGACTTCTAATCTTTACCTCAGGTAGAAAGTGCCTTTCTATCTATAAATAATGTTTTGTATATGTAAAAGGAGATAAAAATGAATTTTGAAAAACGTCAACGATTTGCAATACGCAAATTTAGTGTAGGTGTAGCTTCAGTGCTTGTTGGTCAATTTTTTGTTGGGGCAGTCATGAATGCCCCTCAAGTTCGGGCAAGTGAGGTAAAAAAGACAGAAGAGTTTGAGGTCAATAAGCTAGAGGAGTCTCGGATTGACCAATCGAGTAAAGATGTGGCGATTCCTGAACCCTATCAGGCTCCTGCAACACTTGCAGGGGTTTCAGAAGAGAAAGTAGAAGATAACGCCACTGTAACAACTACAGATGAAAAAACATCAGATAAGATAATCGAGAGTAAGGAAAACGCTCAGGTTACCCCTTCAGAAGAAACTCCAGAAAATCTTCAATCTCTTAAGGAGCAGTTAAATAATAGCGTTATTGAGGCAAAAGCTGTTAACCAAGAGATTGAAAAACAAGTAACAAATGATAGTGTTGATAGAGAGGATAAGAAGAAACTTAATGATGTTCTTCAAACTTCTAAAACAGAAATAGAGTTAGCAGAAAAGCTGAGTGCGAAAGATTTTGCTTCGAAATCAGAACTTGAGTACAGCCTTGTACGTATGCAAGCTGCTATCGAACTTGGTTACTCTGAGTTGAAGCGTTCGGGACATTCGGGTCAGGTAGTCTATATGCTCTCAGAAGAGAGTAAGACGACGGAAAATACCAATCCCTATATGACGATTGAGAACTATAGTGGAATTCAATCTTTACGCCAAAATGGTGCTAAGGTTCAAGTAAGGTATAAAATGGGATTGACTCGTATCACCTCTGATGAGGTCGAACTATCACAAGGGGCTAAGGATCTTGGTCTGACCTATGATCCTGAAGGGGAGTATGTATATGGGGAACTGACTCTGGATGGTCGCATCCAAAGTGGAATCTATCAGGTTGGGTTAGTCTCTAAGACAAATCCAGCTGTAAGCGCCACTCTCCCCCTAGAAATTACAAAACCTAAGTCATATGGTTTAACTACTTTTGGGAATTATAGGGGCGATTTAAGTGCATCTAAATCAAGTGATTGGCGAGCTGCAACAGGTGATATGGGGGAGGATAATACTCAGATTAATTCTTATATTATACCTACAACTCCTTTTGGTTATTATTTAAATATTGATGATCCCGATACCAAAACAGGTACGATTGCAGATGCTACACCGACTACGCCGACCTACTATACAGAACTAGGTCTATATGTAGCAGATTCAGCAAGTAAAAAAGATTTTCCTACAAAGCCAATTTTATTGGAGAGGCTTGAACGGCTGGATACTACGCCAGATGTGGATTACGAATTGGTAACTGTAGGTGATGTATACGGTGGTGATGATTACGGATGGAATGTTCATGGCAATGCAACTCCCTATCGTCTGCGTTTTACAAAACTACCAGCTACTCAAGGGACCTTCACTATCAAGTTCAAGACGGTTGACTCACTTGGTCAAGAAAGAATTTTTAATGTTCAGTTAACTACTGAAGAGAGATCGAAAGCAACACGTGACGACAATGGTTCCTATCTGACAAATGCTGATGTGCGATTTGCTCCTAATAAAGAACTTACTGTCTTGAACAGAGAAGGTATCGTTTCTGTTCCAAGGTCTACCGAGGAACAGAATTTAGGGAAAATCGAGATTAATAAGGTGAATGCAAGTATCAAACCAGTTCGTCTACCAGATGGACTCGAATTTGATTTAGCAACGCAAACCATAAAGAAAAAAGCAGGTGCAAAACTTGCTCCTGGTAAATATAGTTTTGAATTCCGTGCTATTGATGGACATTTTGGAGACAATGCTCCCAATCGTATCTTCCAATTTGAAGTTACGGATGTCTTAGAGCCGATTAGTCATCAGGTATGGCAAGAAGAAAAGAAATTCTCTGGTGTTCCAGTGACTCTCTCAGGAAATTCTGCTATTGCAGCGATTCGTGTGGTAACGGAAAGTGGAGATACTTATGCCTCCATATCGGGTGATAGTGTCACAAAAACACTAGAAGGATATGGTGTTAAAAAAACACCCGTAACTCAAACAGCACGCTTGGAAGTTGATTACTATAACACCGAAGGTGGTATTTCTACAACTTTTACAACATTTACCTTTGAGGTGAAACCGCGTGAAGGAGTAGCCCTGAATCTTGATGTGACCAACTCGGATCAGACCGTCAAAGAGGGAGAAATTTTTAAAGATATAGTCATTAGCCACACTGACGGTGCCAGATTAACAGTTGACACAAACGCACTACCGAAAGGTACTAAATATGACCCTGAAACCAAAACGGTTGCAGGTAGAGCTTTGGTTGAAGGAAACTATCGTGTAAAAGTTCTAGTTGAAAAAGATGGGCAAGCCGTACAGAAGTACATAAATCTAAAAGTTCTTCCAGGTGCCTTGGTTGCTGAAGATTACTCACGTGAGCTAACAGCAGGTGAGACGATTGACCCAATTGAATTCCCACTTCCTAAAAATGCAACAATTTCAATTGATTTTTATAATAGGTTGGGTCTGAAACTTGACTACGAAAAAAGAGTCATTTCTGGTGTGGCAAACATTGCTGGAACTGAAACGTTTACATACAACCTTCGTCGCGGAAGAGAAGAAGTGACAGGTAGTGTTACTATTAAGGTTAAGCCTAAACCAGTTGAAGTCAATAGTGGTGAACAAACTGTTGAAGTTGGTAAACCTATTGAAAATTTTGTTCTCTCATCGAGTGAGGGAGCAGTTGTTGGGTCACCAATGTCTAACGGGCAAATCCTTAAACAAAATCTCTATGGATTACCTGAAGGACTTAGTTTTGATCCAAATACCAATACGATTTCTGGGACACCTAAAAGAGTTGGAGAGTTCGCTATTTCATATAATGTTGGATATGAAAACATTTCTAGCGATACTCCTAGAGGAAGGTTCAAGGTGATTGTTGCATCAAAACCAATTCAAGTTTCAGGTGGTGAGAGAACAGTCCAAGTTTTATCTGAAATGCCTCCTATTAAGCTAGAAGCATCAGAGGGTGCAAAAATTAGCTATTACGGTTCTCTACCAAATGGCGTCACTTATGATTCGTCAACACAAACTTTCTCTGGAATACCAACTGAAGTTGGAACTTATCGTATAAATGTTCAAGCTAGTTATCCAGATATTATGGGGAATAAGACTGCAAATTCAGAAGTTATCATCAAAGTTACAGAATCTCCAGTTTCTATTGCTATTTCTAACAAAGACCAGACAGTTGCTATTGGAGATGAGATAACACCTGCAGTGATATCGCATAATAATTTATCTACTGTCGGCATGAAAACGCCTTATGGGATTGTAGAAGAGGAAGAAATTAATAACGTGCTTTCGGATTATGGTTTGACCTATAATGCGGCTACTAAAACCATAACAGGCAGTCCAACAAAAACTGGAGTTATCAAAATTAGAATGCAAGCCCAAAATCCTACTCAAATAGGAGGGGCTGCAAAAATTGATACCCTAACTCTTACTGTAACTCCTAAAGTTGAAAAAGAACTTGATTTGACTGTTTCAGGTGGACGCCAATTGATAACCTTAGGAAAATCTCTATCTAATATCACTATTACTCATACAGCTGGAACAGTATTGACGATAGACGAAGCGAATCTTCCTAGTGGAGTAACTTATAATGCAGTCACAAAGACTATTTCGGGTGTGCCAACTGTAGCTGGTAGTTATACAGTGAAAGCAACGGCGACTATTGCTGAAAAGTCAGTGTCGAAAGATATTCTAATTGATGTCATTGATATTAGAAACGGACAAGATGGTCGTAACGGAGTGGACGGTCAGAATGGTCGAGATGGTGTCAATGGACAAGACGGGAAAAGTCCAACCATAACGGTAGTAGATAATGGCAATGGCACGCATACACTCCAAGTGGTTAATCCAGATGGACAAACAGCCAATACCCTTATCAAGAACGGACAAGATGGCCGTAACGGAGTGGACGGTCAGAATGGTCGAGATGGTGTCAATGGACAAGACGGAAAAAGCCCAACCATAACGGTAGTAGATAATGGCGATGGCACGCATACACTCCAAGTGGTTAATCCAGATGGACAAACAGCCAATACCCTTATCAAGAACGGTAAAGATGGCCGAGACGGAGTGGACGGTCAGAATGGCAAAGATGGTAAGTCATCAACAATAGTTACTGAATTTGGTCAGGACAGCGAAGGTCAATCAGGTGTCTGGCTCATTGTTCGTGACTCAGATGGCAATATTACTAGTCGAAACTTTATTAGTAATGGTAAGGATGGAAAAAACCCTAAAGTTCTGACAGAAACAGGGAAAGATAAAGATGGAAATTCTGGTGTTTGGGTTGTTACTTATGATGGTGATGGGCAGGAAGTAAGTCGTACTTTTGTTCAAAATGGTAAGGACGGTCAAAGTGGTCAAGACGGTAAGTCATCAACTGTTATTACTGAAATTGGAAAAAATGAAGATGGTTATACAGGTGTTTGGGTTATCGTTCGTGACTCCGATGGTAGAATTACTAGTCGTACCTTTATTCGTGACGGTAAAGATGGAAAAACTCCAAGTGTTCTTACGGAATCTGGAAAAAACAAAGATGGACAAACAGGTTATTGGGTAATTATTAAAGATGGTGATGGTAAAGAACTTAATAGACTCTTTATACGTGATTGTGGTTGTCCAAAAGAAAAAACCCCACAACCAACCCCACAACCAAGTCCACAACCAAGTCCACAACCAACCCCACAACCAACCCCACAACCAAATCCACAACCAAGTCCACAACCAAGTCCACAACCAACCCCACAACCAAATCCGCAACCAAGTCCACAACCAAGTCCACAACCAAATCCACAACCAAGTCCACAACCAACCCCACAACCAAATCTGCAACCAAATCCGAAACCTGATATGGAATTGGTTCCGCAACCGATTGAAGATAAATTTATCCCTCTTTCAAAATTTAATAACGATTCTGATTTGAAGAGAGAACTACCAAAGACAGGCTCAGAAGATTTACCATTTCTACCCCTGTTAGCTCTTACAGGTTTAGCAACAGCAAGCTATGCTTTGTCTAGAAAAAGAGATGAGAAAATTTAACTAAATCTATAGCTATATTGGACTGATAAAAAAAGAGAGAACAGCGTTCTCTCTTTTTCTATAAGATAGGGTGGTTATGTGACTATATGTTCTTAATCAAAATAGAAAAAATTAACATAGTTGTTTGGAAAACTTCAAATTAGAAGATGATTGAACTTTTTATTTCGAAAAATAAGTAAGGCTTTTCAATCTTTCGAGTAATGGACGACCAATGAAACTAATGGCAATGATCTTACCTAGGTCAGGGAGGATAAAGGGAAGGACACCAACTGCAAGTGCCTTATCGAATGGCATCCCGGCAAGGAAGTGGAGGCTGAGAATACCTCCGACAAAGACGAGTGAATCGCCCAAGAGGTTGGCTAGGAAAATGCGAATGTAGCTACTTTTTTGATGGATGAGATAAGATGTAAGTCCAGCATAGACAAGGTCGAACCAAAGATAGCCTGCACTTGGGCCGACTAAAACGTGAAATCCAGCTCCTCCCCCTGCAAAAACAGGTAAACCAATGGCACCCAGCAAGAGATAGAGAGCTACAGATAGAACAGCTTCTCTGGGTCTAAAAACAGTAGCAATCAGACCGATCGCAAAGTTTTGCAGAGTGAAGGGGACAGGACCGATAGGGAGACTGATTTGTGCCA
>ERZ772906.1994-NODE-1994-length-10792-cov-3.418925_pt1 | contig 10792 bp, 10 predicted proteins | sample MGYA00511338_ERZ772906 | MGnify/ENA primary metagenome ERZ772906 (study PRJEB29015, sample SAMEA2738076) | human oral metagenome | biome: human oral; feature: human-associated habitat; material: saliva | place: China | collected 2212 ... | reverse complement strand
AAAGTAAAAATAAAAGGAATGATTTTTTATATAATTGGATTGAAAGTAGGGGATATTTCTGTAATCATCTGAATAAAAGTTATTCAAATAGCAGTTATCACAGGAAAAATAAGGATAGTATATCTGAAGAAGTTTTGATGACTAATTATCCAGTTGATTGGAGGAATGAGTAAATGGTAAATAAAAGTATTCCATATCAAAGTTTTTGTTGGGTTATAGGAACTACAAGTTTTAGAACTGCAAAACTAAATTTAAAAATCGAGGCACAGTTGTTGCTTCTTGACGAGTTTTATAATGAAATCATAAAAGAATCAAGTTGGAACTGGAACAATGAATTGCAAGAAAAATATTATGATTTTATGAAAGATAGAGCTTTCCTAACAGGAGAAGCAAAAAGAAAAGATAAAGATGCCAGAGAAAAAACATCAGGATTGGTAGATATAGGTTTAATTACAGAAGATAGATTGATTACGGATGCAGGAAGAGAACTGCTTAAAATAACAAGTAGTGGGGGTTTTGAAACCAATAATGTGTTTAATATTAATAGAGATAGCTTTATCTATCTAAAACAGCTTCTTAAAACAAGTATCAATGTAAGTGGTAGTATCGTTAGGCCGTATATAGCGGTTGTAAAGTGCCTGATGGAACTTGAGTTTTTAAGTTATGACGAGTTTACTTATTTTGTTCCGCTAATTAGAGATGACAAAAGTGCAAAACAAATCATATCGGATATTAAATTATATCGAGAAGGTAAAATTTTGCCGGAAGAAATAATTTATAAGAGGCTTATGCAAATGGAAAACTACAAACTTGCACAAGAAGAATTTATAGCCTCTGATGTTGATGAAAATCTAATATGTTTAGTGGGAATGAATCGTAAAAGCAGAAGCTATGACAAGCCGTACTATAAATTGTATGAGAATTTAAAGAAGGTATTTCTTGATGGAGAAAACATTTATGAATCACTATTAAATTCTGCAAAGAATATAAATCAAAAACCTGGTACATTGTGGAGAAGTTTACTATTTAAAACAACTAATATAGGTGTTATAAGAAAAAATGGTAAGTCTTCAATTCATGAACAATGTCCATTTATAAACTGTAGAAATGAAACAGAACTAAAAGAAGTGTTTTTCAAATATTTACATGTTTTTAAAGCAATGGCGACTTTATCTGATTATTTTGATTTAAATAGAAGATATTTTAATATTACAGATACTCTAATTTTTGAAGATCGTATGATTAAGTTGGATATGATTCCAAAGTATTATTTTAAAGAAATTATTGATGTTCTGTATACAGAAACTTTTAGTAGAGATAATAATCTCAGAGCTGATGCCTCACTTGAAACTATATCAGAAGCATTCAAGTTAGATATTAGCAAAGTATATGCAGCTTTAAGTAAAGATTTAGGAATTACAATTAAGAGTCCGGAACAAGCTGCAACTTATGTAAATGATGAACGATACAGACGATTTAATACTTTGATTGATAAGAAATTTAATGATTCTGTGCTTATAGAGTTATTAAATTGTTTTGAAACACGAGATGATAAGCGAATAGAAGAAATTGTTACAGATGAAGCTGCAATACCAACTATTTTTGAATATGTTTTGGGAATTATATGGTACAAAGTGAGCGAAAGACAAGGAAATATTTTGGATTTCATGAAGTTATCACTAGAAGCCAATTTATTGCCTAAAACACATGCATCCGGAGGTTATGCAGATATTATATATGAATATGAAGCGTGTACCTCTTATCCGAAACATTCATTATTGCTTGAAGCAACCCTTGCAGATGGAAATAATCAAAGAAGAATGGAAATGGAGCCTGTTTCAAGACATTTAGGCGACTATAGGATTAGATTTAATAATCCGTTTGATTACAGCCTATTTGTAAGCACATACTTAGATAAAAATGTGATTTCAGATTTTAGATATAGAAAGATAATTCCATATACTAGAGATGAAGAAACTATTACAGGAATGAAGATTATTTCAATGGATACAGATTCTCTTAAGAAAATAATTGAAAATAAGGTTAAGTACAAGTATCTGTATGAAGTATTTGATAAATACCATGAAATGCCACTCGAAACGTTAGATTGGCATGATGGAATGATAAAAGAGGCTACCGGGGAGTATAAGGCATAGTGATTATAAGATAGTGATAAAGATACTTATTCAGAAAGGGATATATGGGAATATATACAGATGAAGAATAGAATTGAACATCCTAAGATTTTTATTTCATATGCTTGGGGGTCACAGGAACATGATGAGAAAGTTATTGCTTTAGCTGCAAATCTTAAAGGAGATGGCGTAGATGTCATTTTTGATAAATGGCAGTTAAAAGAAGGCAATGATACCTTTAAATTAATGGAAAAAAGTGTTTTAGATGAGAGTATTACCAATGTACTGATTCTTATAGACCCTATTTATGCAAAGAAAGCAAATGAAAGAGCCGGTGGCGTAGGTACAGAAACACAGATTATATCATCGGAAGTATACAACAAGGTAGAACAGAGAAAGTTTATACCGATTGTATTCGAGAGAGATGATGAAGGAAACGTATGTAAGCCACAGTACTTAAAGGGGCTTTTGCACTTCGATTTATCAATGCCAGATACATATGATACTGAGTATCAGAGAATGGTGCGTACATCATATGGGATAGACACATATAAGGAGCCAGAATTAGGAAAACCTCCGGTTTGGTTAGAGGAGATACCCAAAGTGTCATATAAGTCCAGAGTGACAAGTGATTTTTTTCGAGGATCGGCAAGTGAAGCCGTAAAGAAAAATAAGTTTTCCGAAAATCTGGAAGAACTTAAAAAACAGATTTTAGAATATAATTATACTAAAAAAGATGTTATTCCTTGCTATCTTGAGCTAATGCCTTTTAGAGACGAATTTCTTATTCTCGTTAAAAGTTCTGAATATGTTCAGGAGGGGTATAAACATATAGCGAAATTCCTAGAAGAATTAATGTATGAAATACGAAGACAGCAAATAAATTACGCCAACTTGAAAGTGACGTTTGTGCACGAGTGTTTCATACATGTGGTAGCGTATTATCTTAAAAAGAGTGCAAATGAAGCTTTGAGATACCTTTTGAATAAGACATATTTTGCAGGCATCTCACATTTTAATCAGGACGCTGATAGTTACAATTGCTTTTATTGCTATAACGATGTTTTGGATGATGCAGTATGTAAAAGAGATGATAAGAATTATTGTTGTGGAACTGCAGCACTATGGATTGAAAATATTAATGTAGAAGTATGCAGTAAAGATGAGTTTGTTTCGGGAGATTTGCTTTGTCACAGTGCGTCGCTTTTGATTTCAAATTATAAGAGAGACTGGGCATGGTTTCCCTTAACATATGTTTATAATACCGATGAGTATAGGGGACTATTTGCAACTTATTCAAAAAGGTTGGTGTCAAAGGAATATTTAGAAAACATGTTGTCCATTCTTGATTTTGAATCAGTTGATGCGTTTAAGGAACAATATAAGAGCGTGGAGGAAAAGTTTCATAATGGAGACTTGAAGGAGCATCGTTATAATAGTTGTTTTGAAACGGCAAAAAATTTCTGGAACTATATGAAGACCGAAGAGTTGGGAACAAGAAATTAGCCTTACTGTGTATAGCATATAGATAATACTAAACATGACAGGTTATTGGGATGTTAAGTAATAGTTCCGTGCTTGCAATATGCTTACAAAAAATCGTACAAACAGAAATAAAATAGATAATAGGACTAAAATCGATAACAAAAACCTTGATTTTATGCCGATTATACAAAATGACATCAATGGACATATCAAGTTTGAATAAGATGTCTACCCGGCGAAGCCGAGTTCTGCGAAGGCTGAGCCATAGGTAGCCACTTCGCAAGGATCAGTAGACGAAAGCGAGTGCAGTAGCGCGAAGGTTGAGTCACTGAGCTACTGCGAGATGGAGTGAAAGAAACAAATATGATATTGTTTTGAAAACATTGAAATACAGTGTTTTTAGCGATTTAAGGAAACAAAAATCTCATTAGTGATACTGTTTTGATATTAAAAAGCTGAAAAAGCAGGTCTAAAAGGGAGTTGTTGAATTCATAGTTTTAATTTTTCTTATAAAACTATAATGTCTAATATTAATGAGATTGTCTTTGACTTATTTTATTGTAAAAGGAGGACTTTATGAAGCTTGAACCAATGATTAAAATGGAATTGAAAAAGTTTAAAGATTATTATGATATTAATGATGATGAAAATATTGCCTTTGAAAAATTTGTGAATTTTGTACTTTTGTCTTCTCATCAACCCGAAGCTTTTTCTACGAATTCTTATTTCATAGATTCTGTCCATGTTGGAGGAGAGAACGATATGGGGATAGATGGAATAGGAATAAAGATTAATGAGACTTTTGTTGATACGTGTCAAAGTGTTGATGACATTATTAAGCTTAATAATAAGATTAATATTGAATTTATTTTTGTTCAATCTAAATATAAAAGTAAATTTGATGCAGGAGAGTTTGGAAAGTTTAAGGATGGCATGTTGGATTTTTTAAGCGAGGAACATAATGAACTGCACAACGATAAGATTGAAGCTTTATTAAAAATTAAAGACTATATTTTCTCTGAAAAAATTATGTCATCATGGGAAGATAGCCCTAGTATAAAATTTTATTATGTTGTTATGGGTGAATGGAATGAACATAGGCACATATTAGCAAAAGCTAAAAATTTTAAAAATTCTGTCAAACAACTAAATGTTTATAGCGAAATCACTCATAAATATCTGGATGCAAAAGCATTTAAAAAAATGATTGATGAGAATAATAATAAATTCACTTGTACTTTAAATGTTAGTAATAGTTTTCCATTGCAAGAAGTAGAAAATGTAACTGATTCGATTATTATTTCATGTAAAGCAGAAGAAATTATTAAAATGCTGAGGTCATATGATAATTCAATAAAAAAATCAGTATTTAATGATAATGTAAGAGATTATCAAGGCAATACTATAGTAAATGAAGGTATTCTTAAAACAATTAAAGAAACTCCTCAAAAATTCACATTGATGAACAATGGTATGACTATAATTTGCAAGAAAGCATTACAAAGCAATAGAAAAGTAACTTTGGAGAATCCACAAATAGTAAATGGTTGCCAAACGGCCAGCGTCATATTTGAAGCCAGTAAAAAAAAGATTGATTTATCAGAGGTTGAGATTATAATAAAAATTATTGCTACTGAGTCGTTAGATATTTCCAATAATATTGTGAAAGCGAATAATAGACAAAATATTGTTTATGAAGAGGCTTTTGAAACAATGAGAGGATTTCACAAAAATTTGGAGGAATTTGTGAATACGAAGTTTATTTCTGTAAAAGATAATCGAATTTATTACGAAAGACGTTCGAAACAATATATGAATAATCTATCGGTAAAAGCTATAAATAAATTTAATTTTAGAACTTTAATACAAAGTTTTATCAGTATTTTTATGCGAGCACCTCATTTAGGAATTCGACATGAGAAGATATTATTAGATGATTTTAAAAATAAAATATTTTTAGATAAACAATCACTGTTGCCTTATTATATAGCTGTATATATTAACTTTCAAATTGAAAAAGCCTTTTTATCAGGTGAGATTATAAAGAAATATAGAACATTTAAAAATCAGATAATGCTTCTTTATACTGTATTATTAGCACAAAGTTTTCCTCCTTCTATCAATAATGAAAAAAAGATAGATGAATATTGTCAAAAATTAGAACAAGCTATTTCCAAAGATAAAGAGTATCTCTCCCTAAAGGAAGCTTGTGACTACTTTGAAAATATTGAAGAAGAATGGGTTAAAGAGAAGGGGGAGTCATATAGAAGTGCTATAAAAGATTCAGACAAGTTTACTGAATTTCTTTTATCTAATCTACAGGAAAAACTGAACGAACAAAGTAATAGTTTTAGTTCTGAATTTAGAGGAGTTGTAATTAAGGTGCAAAGAGATAAAAATAACCTTAATTATGGATTTATTCGTCGTAAGCCAGATAATATTTTTTTTCATCAGAATTATAATGCTGAATTAGATTTTGGTTCGATTCTGGGAAAAGAAGTATTATATGAAATTATAAAGGATAAGTATGATAAACCAGTAGCTAAGATTAATAAAATAATTCAAACTAATAGTTAATAAGGGGATAATGCAAAAAAAGTTGAACAATAACTTTGAATGCATATTTGCATAAAAAATAAAGATAAAAGTACATAACTTTAAGACTCTAAAATCTTTCAGCTATGTGCTTTTTCTGTGCTTATTTTATATCCGATGTAATCTTAGCGGCTATACCTTTTCTATAGAACTTCACACTGCTTTTCTCAGAGATAACATAAAAATATCCATTTCAAGCTCCCACAATTTAAAAACAATTATAAAAATGTTATAATGTACATAAACTAACTTCATAAACTTATAATTAAGGAGTGAAAATATGAAAGTCAGTTATAACGGATTGTGGAAAGTCTTAATAGATAAAAATATGAATAAAAAAGATTTAGCGAAGGATTGCGATTTGTCACCAGCAACTATATCTAAAATGGGCAAAGGAGAGTTTGTTAGTATGGATGTTTTGCATCGTATCGGAACTAAATTAGATGTTGATTTTGGTGATATGGTTTCGATTATAGAACAAAAGCAATAAACAAAATTTGAGGTGACAAAATGGAACCTCAAGTTCTAAAAGATGGAGGTATTTATGGCAGAAAATAAAAATCTCGCCATTGTTGACAATAGAGAAATACAGAATATGATTTATACATTTAGAGGTAGACAAGTAATGACAGATAGGGATTTAGCTTACCTTTATAATGTTGAAACTAAAGTGTTGAATCAAGTAGTAAAAAGAAATTTAAATAGATTCCCAGAATATTTTCGTTTCCAATTAACGGAAGAAGAATATGAAAACTTGAGGTCACAATTTATGACCTCAAGTGAAGACAATGCTCGTGGTGGCAGACGATATATTGATAATGTGGAAGTGGATGATTTGGATAGCCAAACATTTAATGATCTTGTGATTTTGTTAAGGAATATGCTCAAAGAAAAATACCCGAAAACAAAACTAAAACGGACTATAAAAAGCATTCATTACGCAAATGCTTTTGAAGACTTACCTCTAAAACAAAGTGCTTTTTTACTTGATGAGATTGAACAGTACCTAAGTGTTAATAAGCTTCTTGATCACGATAAATCGGTTGAATACTTCAACAATAGCATTACAGCTGACGGAGTTAAATAAAACCGGAAAATTTAGTTTTAGTTATGATCCAGAGCTTACTTTGCTGCGAGAAACAATTTAGTTGATATATGGACAAATTACAATTTAAGGAGGAGATTATTATGATTACAGATGAGAGGAAACAGATTTTAGAAGACTTGGTATTCAAAGCTAGCGTTGCCGGAAATGACGACTGTCTTGACATGTCAGAAGAGGAATTTGCAGAAGAGATTGAGCAAGATGAAGAAGGGATTGTGTATAAAGAATTTTCGAAACAAAGAAAAATAGGATTTGATAATTATGCCAATGAAATTATGGCCGAGATTCAGAAAATCTCATCGTCCGAAGAGTTGCATTTCATGGCAGAAAACCATAATTATGACGACGGAACTTTTTTGCTGGAGCACATTGTAAACAATCCTAATTGTGCTATTGAAACAGCTCAAATGATTTATTGGCTTTCCGCACCTGATTATTACTACGATGAATTTGGAGGTCCTGAATACTGTGATGACGGTTGTAATGAGGCTTTTGCCAATTTGCTGGTTAAGATGAATGACAGAGCAAATGGTAAAGGATTTGTATCAGATAGTGGGATTAAACTTTCTGAAGAAATGGGTGCATATATAAAACAAGCTCAGCTCGATTACTCAAAAGAAGTTTATGCCAAAATTCCTGAATATTTCAGAAAATAGAGATTGGCTCATAAAGAGAAAATTGTAAGAGGGGCAATAGAGATGGACATATTGAGTTCGAATAATATGGCTACCCAGCGAAGCCGGGCTATGCGAAGGCTGAGTCATAGATAGCCACTTCGCAAGGATTAGTAAACGAAAGCGAACGCAGTAGCATGAAAGTTGAGTCACTGAGCTACTGCCAGATGTGAACTAGGACAAAATTGATCTCTAAATTGTATTCTTGAAGAGGAGAATTTAATATAATTATCTATGAAGCCTTCCATCGTTTTGGTGGGAGGCTTTTGTGGAAATAGAGAGTGATAAGGTAGAATTTGTAGAGGGATAAAAAATGAAACCGTGGAGTAAACTTCAAAAACAATTATACTTATTGGTAGATCCAAATCTTGATTTTCAGATACATTGTAATGCATATCGAATGAAGAGTCAGCGTGGAACTACTTCACTCCCTAGATACTGGATTGTTTTGAACAAAGAAATAATATTTGACTATCCAAAAGACTTTTTGAGTAATTTAATACCAAGGGAAGGGAGTCGGAAACTACGTCCAACGGGTACTTCAAGTTGGTTATTGAACAGGGATTTGCCTGTGGAAGATTTGTATCCATACTATACAGAGGTTCAAGATATCTCTTGCGTGATTCGAGAGTATATCGATACCCCAGTTAATGAATTGTTTGGTAAAACTTTTGAAGATGATAAATGGAGACTAACGGATATTTTAAAGGCTGCAGATAAAAGATTAGGAAAAAACAAATTAATACAGATAAAACAAGAAACTTCAAACAAAAGTGTGTTAAAAGTAATTATCGCTAGAGGAATATAGATTATAAAAATACTTGAACAAACAACTCATAGTTTATCTGAATCATTGAATAGTGTAAAAGCAAAGCACGTGACTTTAGGAGTAAAATCTTTCAGCTATGTGCTTTTTCTGTGCTTATTTTATACATGGTGGAATCTCAACGGATATACCTTTTTCATAAGACTTTACACTGCTTTTCTCAAAGAGAACATAAAATTGTCCATTTCAAGCTTTCGCGATTTAAAAATAACGATAAAAATGCTATAATAATCAGAGACTAGTTGAATATAAGAAACGATGGAATAAGTTATACTTCTAAGAATTGTAGCTTTCATATTATCCCCCGCTGTTATTATATGAATTTAAACCTTATGATAAGTTATCTGAGCTGGAACTGAGACGAGTCAAAAAATCTAAAAATAAACTATTTCCAAGGAGAGAAAATCGTAAATGAGTTACACAATTTCTTTGTTCACTGTTGGTACAAAACAGAGAGAACGACAGTCGGCGCAACTCGATTTCTTCGAAAAGGATGAAAATCTGGAAAAATTCACACCAAAGCAGCAATCGGAACTGGAAAATCGTTTGTTGAAATATCAGTATAAACCGGTAGGGAATAACAGCGACGGGAAAAGATTTGAACATGCTGATTTTGGAGAAGCATTCCTGACAGACAGTGCATTATATTTTTTAACTTCAGACGACTTTGATTGTATTTTTGAAGTGGAAATGACAGCATCTGAATTCACGGATACTGGTGAGTTTGCAAAATATGACGTACAGAAAGGATGCTGGGAAGAGGTATAGAGTGGCTCCATGTCGAAGTAGTGGAGATATCTCTTGTTCAGCCTGTAACCTTTGTTTATAATTATAAACAAAACAGAAAGCAACTCCACAGCATGTGGGAGAGTTTAACATTAAAATTGCAGGAAATACAATTTACCCATACGTTATTTTCCCAAAGACGATACAACAAAGGAATGTGTGGGATGAAGAATGAAGGATATGGACTGGCATAATATGCACACAAGATTGGAAGCGTTATATGTTTTAGATAATGCTTTGACCGGCTCGTCGGAAGAGGGCTTGAGATTGGTACAAAAGAAGGAGATTGATACAAATCTCAATTATGTTGTTGATAATGGAGCAGGGGATTCGTTATCAGTGGTCTTTACGGAAACGATTGTATTGGTAAAAGGCTTTGCCCACGAAAACAGTCTGAATCAATTTGCTGCTGACGAATGGAATCAGAGTATTATAGACGGGATGTACGAAGGGATTGACGAGAAATGGATGAATCTTTTTTCAGCGAGCGAAAGGGAGAAAACAACCTTCTTTCTCTGGTATGATGGGGAAGTCCATCAAAATCAAAAGGATGGAAACGACGGAGGTCGCTGGTTATTGGGATATGCTTTTGATACGCATGAAAGATTTCGAGAATTCGTTACAGAATACTACTCTATGGAATTCGACAACAATTTGTTGAAAAAACTATATACGAATTCTGCTTTGTCAGATTTGGAATTGGCAGAATTGACTGCAGGGGCAACAAAAAATGGCTGTAACAATCTTTGTTAATTTAAATAAATTGGAAAACAGAGACTTTTACATAAAAGAATTTTAAAAACTGCAAAAGGAAAATGATTTTACGAAAGGCAAATAATTATATCATTGGAAAACAGTAATAGGAGGCAGAAAGTGCTTAAAATAGGGGGAAAATACTCATTTGAGGACAATTTATCAAACAGACGGAGTTGCCTGATGTTCTTTGACGAAGATGATCCTGTGTCATGGTCAGTGGATATTGGCTTTTCAGAGGAAGATTTTGGCGACGAAACAGTATCGCCTGTAATTTGTATCAATCCGATAGATACAGATAAAAATTCAGTAGAGGAATTAGTGGGAGAAAAATTCAAGGTAGCGACAGTAGAAGAATGTGTTGACAGAGAAGATACGTTTTATATTTACGAATTTGAGCCGATGGTTTCATATGAGGTAGAAGTGCTTGAAA
>ERZ772906.1987-NODE-1987-length-10811-cov-3.990796_pt1 | contig 10811 bp, 7 predicted proteins | sample MGYA00511338_ERZ772906 | MGnify/ENA primary metagenome ERZ772906 (study PRJEB29015, sample SAMEA2738076) | human oral metagenome | biome: human oral; feature: human-associated habitat; material: saliva | place: China | collected 2212 ... | reverse complement strand
GAGGTAGTCCATATTGCGGGCGCCGGCGATTCCGATGACGGTGGCGCCTCGGCTCACGGCCAGCTGAGAGGCGAGCGAACCCACACCGCCCGCGGCGGCACTAATGACGATGACATCGCCCTCGTGCAGGTTCAGCTGCTTGAATGCGCCGCACGCGGTTTGCGCAGCCACACCCAGGCAGGCCGCCTGTGTGAAGGACAGCGAAGCCGGCTTCTTGACGACGTCGTCGGCGGGTGCCACCAACTCGGTGGTGAGTGCCCCGCGGGTGTCGGCCTGGCCGGGCGCACTTCGCAAGGTACCCAGCACGGCATCGCCCACGGCGAGGTCGGTGACGTTCGCACCGACTGCGTCAATGACACCTGCGAAGTCGCGGGCCACGCCCCTGGGGAAGCAGGCGGATGCGCCCTCGAACCAGCGTCGAGGGTGAATGAGGCGCTGGACCCGCTCAACCGGTCGCAAGTTACCCTCGAAGGTCTTGAAGTCGAGGGGGTTGAGTCCGACGGCGCGCACCGCGATGCGTACCGCTCCATTGCCGGGTGCCTGCGCCGGACGCTCGACCTCCTCCAGGACCTCTGGTCCGCCGAATCTCCGGTACTCGATCGCTCGACTCATGGAAACCTCCTCGGGCTCGCTCGACAGCGAGATGCTGCAACCGCCGTCAATTACTACGCGAAACATATAGTACGAAGTTCGCACTATATTGGGCAAGAGCTGCTGTGGGTAGATTCTGATGAGGTTTTCGGAGGAGAGAGGTTCTCAGTCGCGCAGTCGCGGCTTTGCTGTTGAGGCCTGGAGGCGTGATGCGACTGCTCCGGGTGCTCGCTATCTGACGGCATCCTCGACGCTAACTATGTGGCGCAGGCTGACGAGTGCGAGTGCGTCGAGGTCGACGTTGCCCGCTCGGGGGCAGGTGCGACTGGGAGTCGGTTGCTGCTTAAGGCGAGGGCTCCTCTCCGGCGGCTTGCCGGTAGCAGCGTGACGCCTCGGTGACCCGGCTGATCAGCGTTGCCAGGGTCTTCAGGTCCCTCTCTCCGATCTCCTGGCCGACGGCATCGGCCCAGGCGTGCTGCTCTGCAGTCAGTGCCGCGATCGCTCGCCTTCCCTTGTCTGTCAGGACGAGCAGGTTCTGACCGCGCCGCCCGGGATTGGGCTGCCAGTGCGCCCAGCCCTGTGCGACGACATCAATGGCCACCCGCTGCACGCTCTGCCGCGTCAGTCCGACCCGACGCGCGATCTCGGCAACCGGCAGCGGTTCCTCCAGGACGGCGCCCAGCACCTGCCACCGGGCCGGGGTCAGCTCATGCGGGGCCGTGATCGCCGCAGCCGCCTCCAGGAGCTCCCCGTTGAGGGCGAAGGTGGGAAGGACCAAGGCGGTGAGGGCGTCCCCCTCAGGCGTTCTGCCAGGCAACGGTCGCCTCCATGAGGGCCATGTAGTCCTTCTCTCGGCCGTTGAGGAAGACCTGTTCCCAGGAGTCGACCATCGCATCGGGCACGAGCCCGGTGATCCGCATGACCTCCGCGGTGAAGGGGACCGCGTGAATGCCTGAGGCCGTGGTGACACCCCGGTCGGTGACTACTGGGGCATCCTCGTAGTGCGCACCCCCTCGGTATCCGCTGGCCTCCAGGTACGAGGCAGCATTCGAGGTGTGACGGCGCTCGTCCAGGAAACCGCCCCGGGCCAGTAGAAGCGTGGCACCGCAGATCGCCGCCACCGGAATGTCCTTATCCACGAGATGGCCGACCGCCTCGATGAGCTTCTCGTGCCCGGCCGCGTAGCGGTCCCCTCCAGGGATGACTAGGGCCGCGAGTGAGCCGTTGGCGGCCAGTGCATCCAGGGTGCCGAGGTCGACCTCCGGAGCAAGAGGGAGATTCCCCAGTGTGCGCACCGGCTCCAGCCCGTCGCCCACGAGCAGCAGTCGGAATCGTCCGGGCTTGAGGTGCTCCGCGCCCGCGATCTGAGTGGTGAGGTAGGCGTACTCCCAGTCCGCCATGGTCTCAGTTGTGTACAGGGCTATGGTCCGCATCTCGGCTCCTCTCAGGTTGGTTCCGCCATTTATTGACAGCATGCTGTCAATATCGACAGTATGCTGTCAATGTTGGGTTGGGGTGGAGAAGAACGGAACGTGTCGGCGCCCTGGCCTAGGCTTGGCCCCACGATGAACGCGATGAACTCCCTCTTCGGTGCCCTGCCCATGCCCGGCTCCGGCGGTGCGGCCACCCCGCCGCCCGAGGCTGCGTTGCCCGCCCTCATCCCCGCCGCAGGCTCCTTCGACGACGACTCCTGGGCCGACGTCGAGGCCCCGGAGGAGGACTGGGGCCCCGAGGACGCCCCGCCCCCCGAGGACGAGTCCGCCGCAGCCCCCACCTGGGAGGAGCGCCAGGACGAGGTCTCCGCCCTGGTCGCCCGCGCCCAGGCCAATGCCGCCGCGGCCCGCGCCCGAGCCGACGGCACCGCGCCCGCGGGGCGGCCCTCCGGTCGGCCCTGGGGGGTGACGGTCTCAGACCCGGCCGAGCTGCTCTCCGGCCTCAACCCCGCCCAGGAGGCCGCCGTCACCCACGCCGGCGCCCCCCTGCTCATTATCGCCGGGGCCGGATCGGGCAAGACCCGGGTCCTGACCCACCGCATCGCCCACCTCATCGCCACCGGCCGCGCCCGCCCCGGCGAGATCCTGGCCATCACCTTCACCAACAAGGCCGCCGCCGAGATGCGCGAGCGCGTCACCGCCCTGGTGGGCCCCGCCGGCGAGCGCATGTGGGTCTCCACCTTCCACTCCGCCTGCGTGCGCATCCTGCGCCGCGAGCACGAGGCCGCCGGCCTGCGCTCCACCTTCTCCATCTACGACGCCGCCGACTCCACCCGCCTCATCACCCTCATCGTGCGCGAGCTGGGCATCGACCCCAAGCGCTTCACCCCCAAGACCTTCGCCCACCGCATCTCCGACCTCAAGAACGAGCTCATCACCCCGGCCCAGTTCGCCGAGCGCGCCGTCACCTCCAACCCCCTCGAGCGCCACCTCGCCGAGGTCTACCGCGCCTACGCCCAGCGCCTGAGCGCCGCCAACGCCCTGGACTTCGACGACATCATCATGCGCACCGTCGCCCTGCTCCAGACCCGCCCGGCCGTGGCCGAGATGTACCGGCGCCGCTTCCGCCACATCCTGGTCGACGAGTACCAGGACACCAACCACGCCCAGTACGTCCTCGTGCGCGAGCTCGTCGGCGGCCCCGGCACCTCCGGGGCGGGATCGGCCCTGCCCCCGGGCGAGCTCACCGTCGTCGGCGACTCCGACCAGTCCATCTACGCCTTCCGCGGCGCCACCATCCGCAACATCGAGGAGTTCGAGGAGGACTACCCCTCGGCGCGCACCATCCTGCTGGAGCAGAACTACCGCTCCACCCAGAACATCCTCTCGGCCGCCAACGCCGTCATCTCCCGCAACAGCGGCCGGCGCGAGAAGAACCTGTGGACCGCCGCCGGCGACGGCGCCCCCATCACCGGCTACGTCGCCGACTCCGAGCACGACGAGGCCCGCTGGATCAGCCAGGAGGTCGACCGTCTGTCCGATGAGCACGGCGTGCACCCCCGTGACGTCGCCGTCTTCTACCGCACCAACGCCCAGTCCCGCGCCCTCGAAGAGGCCTTCATGCGCGCCGGCCAGCCCTACAAGGTCATCGGCGGCACCCGCTTCTACGACCGCCGCGAGATCAAGGACGCCATCGCCTACCTGCGCGCCGTCGACAACCCCGACGACGACGTCAACCTGCGCCGCATCCTCAACGTCCCCAAGCGCGGCCTGGGGGACAAGGCCGAGGGCGCCCTGGCCGAGCACGCCGCCCGCTACGCCGTCTCCTTCGGGCAGGCCGTCGCCGACGCCGCCGGAGCCCCCCGTGAGTCCCAGACCGGCGAGACCGAGGAGACCGACGGGCAGGCCCCATCCGCCACCGGGGCCGGCGAGCCGCCCGAGGTCGAGGGCCTGACCACCCGGGCCCGCAACCAGGTGCGCGGCTTCCACGAGCTGCTCACCACCCTGCGCCACATGGTCACCGCCGGAGACGGCGTCGCCGACGTCCTCGACTCCGCCCTGGACGCCTCCGGCTACCTCGCCGAGCTGCGCGCCAGCGACGACCCCCAGGACGCCACCCGCGTGGAGAACCTCGCCGAGCTCCACTCCGTGGCCAGCGACTTCCAGGCCGCCAACCCCGACGGCACCCTGGCCGACTTCCTCGAACGCGTCTCACTCGTGGCCGACTCCGACCAGCTCCCGCCCAGCGCCGACCTGGAGGACGAGGACGCCCGGCAGGCCGAGGAGCAGGGCCAGATCACCCTCATGACCGTCCACACCGCCAAGGGCCTGGAGTTCCCGGTCGTCTTCGTCACCGGCATGGAGGACGGCACCTTCCCCCACAGCCGCTCCCTGACCGAGGAGACCGAGCTCGCCGAGGAACGGCGCCTGGCCTACGTGGCCCTCACCCGCGCCCGCGAGCGCCTCTACCTCACCCGCGCCGCCGTGCGCTCGGCCTGGGGCGCCGCCAACGCCATGCCCGCCTCCCGCTTCCTCGACGACGTGCCGGACGAGACCATCGACTGGAAGCGCCTGGCCTCCTCCATGGAGGCGCTGCGCGGCGGCGGTACCGGCTGGGGGAGCAGCTGGGGCGAGGGCGGCTTCGGCTCGGGAGGCCGGCGTACGGGTGGTTCTCGGCAGGGCTCCTACTCCGGCGGATACTCCGACGACGATGACTTCGCCCCGCCCGTGGGCGCAGGCACCAAGCGCTCGGGCAAGCTGGGGCGCGTGGAGACCGCCCAGGACCGGGCCGCCAAGCGCGCCTCCGCCCGCCTCGAGGCCCGCGGCAAGCAGAGCGCCCCCTCACCGGCCGGCGCTGCTGCCCCGGAGGACCTGCCCGCAGCCGTCGCCGGGCTGAGGACCGGAGACCAGGTGCGCCACGACTCCTACGGGGTGGGCACCGTCGTCGGCCTGGAGGGCAAGGGGAGGTCCCTGACCGCCCGCGTCGAGTTCGTCATCGACGGCGCCCCCACCACCAAGCGCCTCATCCTGCGCTACGCCCCCGTCGCCAAGATCTGACGACACCATCCGCCATCAGCCCCCCGCGGTATCTGGGACAGTGCTTGAAAGTAGCGGGCCGCCGGTTCCTCCTGGCGGGGGAGGCGTGGCTACCGGCAGGCAGGAAACACTGGGGTCATGAACGCCCCGGCCTCCTTCCCGACTTCATCAGCGGAGCCGCGGGCTCCTCGCCTCCTGGACCGGCTCGTCCCGGTCAGTCCCCAGTGGCGCATTCCTCCGCGAAAGGCGGAGCGCCTCGGCTGGCTCCAGCTCCTTCTCGGAATTCCGATGATCTTCGTCGTTCAACTCGTCGCGGGGATTCTCGCAGTGATGACCGGATTCGCGCACCTGACGGCTAACGGTCGGCTTGATTCCCTGCCGGAAGCCTTATTCGTCATAGCTATCTTTGGTGCACCGCTGGCCCTGCTCGGGTACTGGCTGCTGGTGCGCTTCGTCGGTGGCCGGCCCGTTATCGAGGTGGGCGGGCGTGGGGCAGCACTGCGCGAGTTCCTGGTCGGCCTGGCCATAGGAGCGCTGCTCATGAGCGCCGTCATCGCGGTTCTGGCCCTGCTCGGTTCCTACCACGTGGTGGACGTCGGCTGGAGCACGGGGATCCTCGCCGGTCTAGGAGCCGGAGTCCTTGCCGGATTCACCGAGGAGATCCTCGTCAGAGGTGTCATGCTGCGCCTCATCGAAGGGTGGGTGGGGACCTGGTGGGCGTTGGCCATCACCGCGGCGTTCTTCGGTGCCGCCCACCTCGGCAACCCTCAAGCCACCGTCTTCGGTGCGGTGGCGATCGCACTGGAGGCGGGCATCCTGCTGGGCGCCTGCTACCTGCTCACCCGTCGCCTGTGGCTGGCGATCGGGCTGCACGCCGCCTGGAACTTCGTCCAGGGCGGTATCTTCGGCTCCAACATCTCCGGCATCGGGTCGGGACGCGGACTCATCGAGGCCCGCTTCACCGGCCCCGACCTGCTCACCGGCGGAGCCATGGGGATCGAGGCCTCCGTCGTCGCGATCATCGTGTGCACGGCGGCCGGCGTGGCCATGCTGTTGGCGGTCCGCCGGCGCGGGCTCGTCGTCCCGCCCTGCTGGCGCCGCCCGCCTCAGGCCGCACTGGACGGCACACAGCCGGCCTAGGATCCGTCACGAAACCAGGACGGAGCACCTTGTGTTCGTACCATAGGGCGCGCGGTCGTACCCTCTACCCCTCGAACGCGAGGCTCAAGGTACGACCGCGACGTTGAGTACCGTGGGCGGTGACGCCGTGAGCCGACCGCAACCGGATCAGCTGCGGCTCGGTACCAGGCGCACGGGGCGCCGCTCGGCCCGGAAGTCGTTGACCGGGGCGTCGGAGGCGTAGCCCAGGGCGAAGCCCGTGATGAGGCGGTAGTCCGACGGCGCCTCGAACTCGGCGTCGAAGGGGCGGCGCCAGGTGGCCAGGACCCCCAGGGGGCAGGAGTCGACGCCGTGGGCCTTGGCGGACAGGAACAGGGTCTGCAGCATGATCCCGGCGTCGAGCGCGGCGAAGGGCATGAGGCCCTCGTGGACCAGGACGAAACCGATGACCGGGGCGCCGAAGGCCTCACAGTTGCGGCGGGCGGCCGCGTCACGGGCCTCGCGGTTCTTACGGCCGATACCCATGTGCGCATACAGCCGGCCACCGACCGCCTGGGAGTGGGGCAGCAGGTCCGCGGGGTAGGGCGCCCAGGTCGGGTAGTCGCCGTCAGGCGCCTTGCCGCTCAGGGCCAGGCGGGCCATCGCCCCCCGCTCCTTGTGCTGGACGGGGAGGGTGGCATCGAACTCCTTGACGTAGGCCGCGCGCAGACGGTCCGCCTGCTCACCGGTGGCCAGCGCCACCATGAAGGGGCGGGTGTTGGACCAGCTCGGTGCCTGGCGGGCATCCTCCAGGATCTCCTCGATAACCTCAGGCGGTACGGGGTTGGTCCGGAAGTCCCGCACGGAGTGCCGGGAAGCGGCCAGGTCGGAAAAGGTCTCGGGGTTCATTGCGGCGTCTCCTGAGGCGGGTGCTGATGGCGGGGGCCGAAGGTGGAGTCGTCCAGCTGGCGCAGGACCCGGGCCGGGTTGCCCACCGCCAGGCTGCTGGCGGGAACGTCCTTGGTGACCACCGAGCCCGCGCCGATGACGCAGTTGTCCCCGATGGTCACACCGGGGCAGACGATGACCCCGCCGCCCAGCCACACGTTGTCCCCGATCGTGATGGGGTCGGCCGCCTCCAGGGAGCAGGCGCGCGGCGTCGGCTCCAGGGGGTGGACCGGCGTGAGCAGCTGGACGTTCGGGCCGATCTGGCAATGCGCGCCGATACTGATCTGGGCGACGTCGAGGGCCACGAGCCCGTAGTTGACGAAGGTCCCCTCACCCACGGTGATGTTGTCCCCGTAGTCCACGCGCACCGGCGGCAGCAGGCGAGCCTGATCGCCCAGCCCTGGGATCGCTGAGTGCAGCAGGTCCCAGCAGTCCTCCTCGCCCTCGGCGAAGGCCCGCTCGAAGCGGTGGAGCATCTTGCGGGCGTGGGCGGCGATCCTGGCGTTGTCCGGGTCGTCGGCGACGTACCAGTCACCGGCGAGCATGCGCTCGCGGTTGGTGCGCTCGTCGCCCACGAAGTAGGGCTCGGCCTCCGGGAAGCGCGGGGTGGGACTCTCACTCATACCCAGCAGCCTAGCGGCGGCCGGATGCGCCCGTCGGTCCGTTCGAGCCGACCCGCCGGAGTCGGTGCTCGGAGCCTGTTCAGGAGTGGGGGAGCACCTCGGCCACGGCCGCCCGCAGCGTCTCCGGCAGGCCCAGGGCCTCGAGCTCACCCAGCAGGGCGGTTCCGCTCAGGCCCCGCTGCACCGCGTCCCAGGCCAGGTCCTTGGCCATGTACTCCACGCGCGCGGCGTCCAGGAGCGCGTGGACCTCATCGCGCCAGTCGGCCGGGGAGTGCTTCGTGCCGCGAAGGACCAGCTGGACGCCGTCGATGAGCTCCTGGCGGCTCAGCTCCTCCAGGTGCACCAGCGTCCCGGCCCCCAGGGTGAAGCCGTTCCCACTGACCTCCTCGGTGGCCAGCCGGCGCGCCCGCTCACCCACCCCCAGCCAGGCTCCGGCCACCTGACCGGCCAGGAGTCGCACCGTCACCAGCCGCGAGGCCGGCACGACCTCGGCCGCCCCCTCCAGGCGGATGCGCAGCACCACGTCGGCGCCGTCCTCGTCCTCGGCGTCGGGCCAGGTCAGCGCCATGTGGGTGCGGGCGATCTGGTCCTGCCCGGGCTGGGCCGAGCCGTCGTCCTCCTCCAGGGTGAAGCTCCCCGAGCCCCCGGGCACGACGACGATCTCCAGCTCGCGCGGATTGTCTCCGGCCGCCTCCGTCAGGTTCCCGGCCAGGGGGATCACGGAGCCGGCCCGGGCCAGCACCCCGATCCGGTCCAGGGGGCGCGACAGGCTCAGCATGCGCCCACGCCCACCGGTGGTGGCCTCATAGCGGCGCCCCGTGGGCAGGTCGTACCAGACGCCGTCGGGCAGCCAGGTCAGCTCCCGCCCCAGGCCGGTGGCCACATCGAGCGGGGAGGTGAAGGGCACCACCAGCAGGTCCCCGAAGTAGAAGCTGCCCCGGTGCTCGTAGGCGGCCAGCTCGCGCGGGTGGTCGTGGTAGACCGGACGCACCGGAGCGATGCTCTCACCCGCCGAGCGGCGCGCCCACGTGTACAGGTAGGGAACCAGCCGGTGACGCAGCCGCAGGTGCGCCTCCATCGTGGCGCGGGCGTCACGCGAGTAGCGCCACGGCTCCTTGGAGGTGAAGCCCGAGTTCGACGAGTGCAGGCGGTTGATGGGGGAGAAGCAACCGAGCTGGAACCATCGCGCCGCCATCGCGTCATCGCTGTAGCCCAGCATGTGCCCGCCGATGTCGTTGGACCACCAGAAGTAGCCGATATTGGCGGCCGTGGCCGTGAACCGCGGCTGGAAGCGCAGGGAGTCCCAGCTGATGATCGTGTCCCCGGAGAAGCCCACCGGGGTGCGGTGGCTCGAGGCGTCGGCGAAGCGAGAGAAGGTCACCGGGCGGCGACGCTCCACGCCACCGTCGGCCGCCGGGCGCTCGCGGCCCGAGTCGAGGTAGTGGACATGGTTGAGCATCCACAGCGGATCCAGGCCGGGAACCGTCGTGGAGCCGCCCTGCTGCCAGTCCAGCCACCAGAAGTCCACGCCCTCGTCCTCCAGGGGATGGTGGAGGCGCGAGAGGTAGGAGCCCACGAAGTCCCGGTCGGCGATGTTGAAGGGCACGTCCTCCCCGGTGCTCGCATCCAGGCCCAGGTCGGCGCAGACCTCCTCATAGGCCTCCTCGTGGCGGCGCACCCCCTGGGCCGGGTGCACGTTGAGCGTGGTGAGCATGCCCCGCTCGTGCAGGCCGGCCAGGAAGGCCGCCGGGTCCGGGAACAGCTCCCGGTTCCAGGTGTAGCCGGTCCAGCCCGTGCCGATCGCCGGGTCGATGTCGGTGACGTGCCAGTCCATGTCGATGACGGCCACGGAGAAGGGCAGCTCCTCGGCGGCGAAGCGGTCCATGAGCGCCAGGTACTCCTGGTCGCTGTAGGGGTGGTAGCGGCTCCACCAGTTGCCCAGCAGCGCCCGCGGGATGAGGGGGCTCGGCCCGGTGAGGCCGAAGAAGTCGCGCAGCGCCTCCTGGTAGTCCTGGCCGTAGCCGAAGACGTAGAGGTCCTGCGCCCCGTCGGCCAGGCGGTTGCCGGACTCACGGGGCCGGACCCACTCGTCCTGGGTGAGCAGCAGCGAGGCCGAGTCGTCCAGGGCGGTGATGCCGTTGAGACTCAGCAGGCCCGGACCGAGGGTGACGGCGCCGTCGGCCTCATCGAGGGTGCGGGTGGTGCCGCCCAGGTTCGTCGGGAAGGTCTCGTCGGGGTCCCACACGTCGCCGTGGTGCCAGGTGCCGCCGTGGGCGTGGAGCGCCGTCGAGCGCAGCCTGACGCTGAGGCCCGATGGGGAGAAGCCCAGCGAGGGGACATGGGTCAGGTGCAGGTGCTCGGTGACGATCTCCAATCGGTCCTCACCCCGCACCACCCGGAACAACGGCGCCTCGCCGAGATCCCGGTTCACGACCAGCTGGGTAGCGGCGTCGGTGAACACGCCCGAGGGGGAGAACTCCATGCGGATGAGCCGGGAGGTCAGCACCGTGAACCGGTAACTGGACTCGGCCGGCGTCGTCCCGACGACGACCGCCTCGGCAGGGGCTGCTGCCGGACGCAGCGTGTCAGGGGCATTGGAGAGAGGAGAAACCAACGATCGGCCTTTCAAGGGGTCGTCACAGGGACACGATGGGAGAGGTGGCACCTGGGGCAAGGCGCGAGAGATCATCATAATCGGCCGCGGCTGGCAGCGCTTTCTGACACAATCGGCACGGGCCCGCCAAGACTGCGGCGGCGCAGCCGGGACGGTTCCCGAGCTGCCGGGCCTGACGCCGTGCACCCGGGTGACGCCTGCAGCCCCGACGCGGACGGGGCTGCTCTCACCTGTTCCTGTCTCCCCTTCAGATTCCGCCATATGCCGGTAGGAAGGAAGCCTCCCATGACCCGTCCCGCACCCCTGGTCGTCTCTCCCCACCACGTCGGCGACGAACCGGACTGGTGGCGCCGCGCCGTCGTCTACCAGGTCTACCCCCGCTCCTTCGCCGACTCCGACGGCGACGGAATTGGTGACATCCCGGGGCTGACCAACCGCCTGGACCACCTCGACGAGCTCGGGGTCGAC
>ERZ772906.1984-NODE-1984-length-10822-cov-3.928671_pt1 | contig 10822 bp, 10 predicted proteins | sample MGYA00511338_ERZ772906 | MGnify/ENA primary metagenome ERZ772906 (study PRJEB29015, sample SAMEA2738076) | human oral metagenome | biome: human oral; feature: human-associated habitat; material: saliva | place: China | collected 2212 ... | reverse complement strand
GATGGTAGTTGGACCTTTGGTCCTGTGAGAGTAGGTCGTTGCCATGCTGGGTGAGAGTTTTTAAGCGTCCCTTAGGGGACGCTTTTTTCTTATGTGGAGATAATAGGAAAAAATTTGACTCAACTTTAATCCGTTCATCTTTCATTCATTTTTGCCCCTTAGACTAAGATTATCAGGTAAGCAACCCCTACTTACCTGAAAATTATAGAAGCTAAAGGAGCGAATAACATGAAAGTATCAAAACATATTCTCTTAAGCGGTGCCTTAGCCGCATCCCTAGCAAGCAGTGCGGCCCTACCGACGTTGAGCGTCTTTGCAGGTGAAGCGGGCCAGTCCAATCAAGCCTCCCAGACTAAGACCTATCAGGCAGCTCCTGATAAAGCACAAGGCCAAGAAGGGCCAAGACAGCAAGCTGGCGACCATTGCCAAGGCCATGATCGCGGCCCAGGTGGTCATCGTCAAGGACATGAGCAAGGTCCTGGCGGACATGGACATGGTCAGGAAAAGAAAGAAGGGCAGACCGCTCAGAATGTTCAAATTAATGTCACCATGAAGCAAGCTTTGGAGAAGGCTACGACTCAAGTGCCTAATGGACAAGTTTTAGGCGCTAGTTTGCATGAGCAAGGTGATCAAGCCGCTTATTCGGTTGTCGTCAAGGCAGATAAGGACTTCCGTTTGGTCTTTGTAGATGCCCAGTCAGGTAAAGTGACAGAAGAAGAGCCTGATCAGGCGCAAGGTCATGGTCACGACCGTCAAGGCCCTGGTCAAGAACAGGGTGCAAACCAAGGCCAAGGAGCAAATCAAGACCATGGGCCTGGCCATGATCAAGCTCCTGGTCAAGGTCAAGCTCCTGGTCAAGGCCAAGCACCAAACCAAAACCACGGCCCAGATTCCGCTCAAGGTCAGGCGCCAAATCAAAATCAAGGCCAAAAACCTGCACCAGGCCAAGAGGGCACTCAGGCGCAAGGTCAGGAGGCTAAACCAGAATTTAAGGCGCCGAGCGTCAGCGCGCAAGCTGCCTTAGACGCTGTCTTAGCTAAGTATGCGGATGCTAAGGTCTATGATATTGAATTGGATCCAGGTCATGAACAAGGTAAGGCAGCTACTTACACCGTCACCTTGGAAAGTAACCAAACTTTCAAGCAAGTGACCGTTGATGGAGAGACGGCGGCGGTGACAGAAATTGAAGACCAAGAAGAGGGACATCATGGCCCAGCTGACCATCAAGCAGGTCAAGCGCAAGGTCCAGGCCAAGAGGGTGACCGTGGTCAGCATCAAGGGCCTAACCAAAATCAAGCTGGTCCTGGCTCTGGTCAAGGACCTGATAAGCAAGAAGGTGGCCCACAAGGGCAAGGAGCACCAGCTGAATCCAACAAGCGCTAGTCGACTTAACTAAGTTAAAGCGGCTAACCAACTATTTACTTACTGGCTGCTATCGTGTCACAATAGGTAGCCAGTGAGCAGGCAGGTGGTATTCTCAGACAAGCTGCCACTTGTAGAGCCTGCCATTCCCCCACATCAGGGTGCCTTTAGGTGCCCTGATTTGCCTTTGTGTAGAAATATTGATACAATGCAATTTGATGAGAGAGGTGATCATATGAAATTACTGCTAGTGGAAGACGAACGTGACTTAAATGCCAGTCTGAGCAAGCTACTTAAGAAGCATCACTATAGTGTGGACGCAGCTTTTGATGGCCAAGAAGCCTTGGATTTTTTGGCAGTAGGTAACTATGACCTCATTATTTTAGATATCATGATGCCCCACATGGACGGTTTTGAATTTCTAGAGCGCATCAGATCGCAAGAAAACCCAGTGCCCGTTCTCTTGTTAACAGCCCGGGATGCTGTCACTGATAAGATTCGGGGCCTGGATTTGGGCGCAGATGATTATATGGTCAAGCCCTTTGAATTTGACGAGCTGCTGGCTCGCCTACGGGTTCTGCTCCGCCGGCCTCAGCGCCACATCCTAAGTGACCTGGTGGAGATTGGGTCTGTTCGCTTAATTCTTTCCCAAAAACGCGTCCTCAAGGATGGTCAGGCCGTGAATTTAACGGCCAAGGAATACGAGGTCTTGGAGTACTTGGTCCGCAACCAGAACCAAGTTCTGTCACGGGAGCAGATTCGCCATCATGTCTGGGATTACGAACAAGAAGCAGAGTCCAACACCATTGATGTCCTCATCAAAAATATTCGACGTAAACTAGATAGCGAGGGGCGACCTTCACTGATTCAAACCAAACGGGGGTTAGGCTATGTGGTTCCAAGGCTTCAAGCAATTTCTAACTAGCATTGCTAGTCGTGTAACCATTTGGTACACCGGCTTTATGGTCATCATCCTCTTGGCCATGTTTGGGGCTACCTTATGGATTTCAGCCCGCTTTGTGGACGCTGATCGCAAGGAAAGTTTAGTCGAGGTGGTCCAAATGGCCAGTCGTCACGCTGATTCGCCACAAGGTCAGGAGGATGGTCACCCTGAGATGGATCGTCATTCCTTCGAGCAAGGGGTCACCCTGGCCTATTACAATCAGCAGAATGTCAGTCGCCAGCACTTGCCCGGCTTCTTTAAGTGGGACTTGCCCCAAAATGGGGGCACAGTGTCTAGCTACCAGGAGGGGGACCAGTCCTTTCTCTACTATGACCTGCCTCTAGAGAATGGTCAGGGATGGGTGCGTGGGGTCATTGCCCTCAGTGCTTCTAGCCGGGAGCTCAACAATCTGCTCAGAGTCTTGGCCATTGCCGGGCCAGTCTTGCTGGTGCTAATGGTTCTGGGGGGCTACTGGGTGTTGAAGCGGGCCCTAAAACCTATCAAGGTCTTGGACCAAACAGCTCTTGCTATCCAGAACAGTGGGGATTTGTCCCAAAGAATTCCCCTAAAAGGGCCCCAAGATGAACTCTACTTCTTGGCCCAGACCATGAATGGTATGTTAGAGACAGTGGAAACTTCCTTCCAGCGTGAGAAGCAGTTCAGCCACGATGTCTCCCATGATTTACGGACACCCGTCACGGTCATTCTATCGGAGAGTGAGTATGGCCTGCGCTATGCGGATTCTTTGGCCGAAGCACAGGAATCACACGCCACCATTCAGCGTCAGGCGCTCCGTATGAAAGCATTAATTAACCAGATTTTAGAGTTGTCCAAGCTAGAAGGCCAAGACAGTTTAGCTTTGAAGCCACTTAATCTCAGCGACTTCCTAGCTAAGCGACAGGAAGATGACCAAACCTTAGCTCAAGCAGCAGGCAAAGTGCTTACTTATGAGCTTGCACCTAACCTGCAGGTTGAGGCTGATGAAGTCCTCTTAGGCCGCCTGGTGGATAATCTGCTCAGCAATGCCCTCAAGTTCGCCCAAAGTCAGGTCGCGCTTAGCTTGACGGCTAATCAGGCAGATGGGGTAATCCTGTCGATTACAGACGATGGCCCAGGCATTGCGGAGTCAGAGCAGGCGCATATTTGGCAACGATTCTACCAGGTGGACCGTGCCCGCACTAAGTCGGCCTCAAGTGGTGCCGGCCTAGGCCTGGCCTTGGTTAAAGCCATTGCCGACCAGCATGGAGCCCAGTTAAGCCTTAAGAGTCAGCTGGGGGCAGGCGCTCGTTTTGAGGTGAAATTTCCGCCTATAAAAGCACAAACTAAGTAAATCAAAGACCAGAGAGGCTAGACTATCTAGTCTCTTTTTTTGGTTGGTGACATGCTCAGTAGCTGGCTTGTCCTGAGGTCGTCTGAATTTGAAGGACGCCACTTTTAACTTATAAGTAAGTGGAGAAAAGTGACTTTTCAATATGAGGAAAAAACAAATTAAGTTTTATCATAATTTCTAAGATAAAAAGCGCGCCTTTATGGCGCGCTTTTTTGACTTTTTAGGAACCCCAGAGGATTTCGCAGTGGGGACCAACTGTGTCCTGGAAGGACTCAATAGGGGGCTGGTCTGTCACAATATAATCCAAAGCAGAGTAGTTACTGAGCTTGAAATAGTGGCTGGTATTGAACTTGGAGTGGTCAGCCAGCAAGATGGACTTATCGGCATTAGCAATCATCTGCTGCTTAATCATGGCCTGATTGTGGTTGGCCTCGTAGGCAGCATAGCGATCAAGCCCACGGCAGGAGAAGAAGGCCAGGTCGGCATGAAAGTTATTGATGAACTGGGTGGCAAAGTCACCCAAGGCGGAGTTGGTACCAAAGTCGATATGGCCACCTGATAGGAAGAGGGTGACATTTTCGAAGTTGTTGAGTAGGCGCGCCGCCTCAATCCCATTGGTAATGACGCGCAGATTCTGGTGGGGGGATAGATAGGGAATGAGACTGGCAGCAGTGGTAGAGCTGTCGATGAAGATGGAGAGATTATCGGTGATAAAGGTAGAGGCAATATCGGCGATAATTTCCTTACTTCTTTGTTCCTCATGAGCACGCGCAGAATAGGTGTACTCAATGTTGTTGCTGTTGGCTAGGCGCACTTCCCCGTGACTGCGGAGAATCTTGCCGTCGCGCTCGAGCGCAATCAAGTCGCGTCTGAGAGTAGAAGTGGAGCAGTAGACGAGTGACTCAAGTTGCGTGGTGGAGATGACTTTCTTTTTGCCGAGAATATCCATAATACGGCTCATCCGTTCAAAAGAAACCATCCATTATCCCTCCTTGATGAACAAATTTGAACACTTCTGACTATATTATAGCATTATTTTTGACCATTTACCAATAGCGCTTTCATCTATTGTAAGCGATTTTACAACGAGGTATCATTATCTTAAAGAAAGGGATGATTGTATGAATCAAGAAGAACGTTTGGTCAGAGACCAAATTTGTGACGTGTGCCACAAAATGTGGCAACTAGGTTGGGTAGCCGCCAACGACGGGAATGTCTCAGTTCGCTTATCTGACGACACGATTATCGCGACCCCAACTGGCATGAGTAAGAGCTTTATTACACCAGAGAAGTTGGTCAAGCTTAATTTGCAAGGTGAGATTTTGGAAGCCAATGAAGGCTATCGTCCATCCAGTGAAATTAAGATGCACATTCGTTGCTACCAAGAGCGTGACGACGTCAAAGCAGTCGTGCATGCCCATCCACCAATTGCCACGGCTTTTGCCTTGGCTCACATTCCGCTAGACAGCTACTCACTGATTGAATCAGCCATTGTCATCGGTTCTATTCCAATCACACCATTCGGTGTGCCATCGACCATGGAAGTGCCAGATGCCATCACCCCATACCTACCAGAACATGATGTCATGCTCTTAGAAAACCATGGGGCTTTAACAGTAGGGAGTGACGTCATCACCGCTTACTACCGCATGGAAACACTAGAACTGGTTGCTAAGTCTACCTTCCATGCGCGTCTCTTAATCTCAACCAAGGGGATTGAAGAAGACGAAATCGCCCGTCCAACCCTAGAGCGACTCTTCGCTATGCGGGCTAACTATAAGGTAACCGGCCGCCATCCGGGCTATAAGAAATACAATGCGGATGGAACAGTTAGAGAATTGGAGGAATAATCATGAGTCAACATCCACGTATTGGGATTCGCCCTACAATTGACGGTCGTCGCCAAGGCGTACGGGAATCCCTCGAAGTCCAAACCATGAACATGGCCAAGAGTGTGGCTGAGTTGATCAGCAGCACACTCAAGTACCCTGACGGCCAACCGGTTGAATGTGTTATCTCACCTTCAACGATTGGACGGGTGCCAGAAGCAGCCGCTTCTCACGAACTCTTCAAGAAATCCAATGTCTGTGCAACCCTTACCGTGACCCCTTGCTGGTGCTACGGGAGTGAGACGATGGATATGTCACCAGATATTCCACATGCCATCTGGGGCTTCAACGGGACTGAACGTCCGGGCGCTGTTTACTTAGCCGCTGTTTTAGCTTCTCATGCGCAAAAGGGAATCCCAGCCTTCGGTATTTACGGTCACGACGTACAAGAAGCCGATGATACTGAAATTCCTGCTGACGTGAAGGAAAAGATTCTCCGTTATGCGCGGGCTGCTTTAGCAACCGGCCATATGCGTGACACGGCTTATCTGTCAATGGGGAGTGTCTCCATGGGGATTGGCGGGTCTATCGTCGACCCAGACTTCTTCCAAGAATACTTGGGTATGCGTAATGAATCGGTCGACATGACTGAATTCACCCGTCGGATTGACCGTGGTATCTATGATCCAGAAGAATTTGAACGTGCCATGACCTGGGTTAAAGCCCATATCAAAGAAGGCCAAGACCGCAACCGCGAAGACTTAGTTCTTTCACCAGAAGAAAAAGCCAAACAATGGGAATTCGTCGTTAAGATGTTCATGATTGGTCGCGACCTCATGCAAGGCAACCCTCGCTTAGCAGAACTAGGGTTTGAAGAAGAAGCGGTGGGCCACCACGCCCTAGTGGCTGGTTTCCAAGGCCAACGTCAATGGACTGACCACTTCCCTAACGGGGACTTCATGGAAACCTTCCTTAACACTCAATTTGACTGGAACGGTATCCGTAAGCCTTATATCTTCGCCACTGAAAATGATGCCCTCAACGGCGTGTCCATGCTCTTCAACTATCTCTTGACTAATACACCACAAATCTTCGCTGACGTACGGACTTACTGGAGTCCTGAAGCAGTAGAACGGGTAACTGGTCATAAGTTAGAAGGTCATGCAGCGAATGGGTTCCTTCATTTGATTAACTCTGGCTCATGTACGCTCGATGGTACCGGTCAAGCTAGTCGTGATGGTCAAGCCGTGATTAAGCCATTCTGGGAATTGGAACAAAGCGAAGTCGATGCCATGTTGGCCAATACAGACTTCCCACCAGCTAACCGGGAATACTTCCGTGGCGGTGGCTTCTCAACTCGCTTCTTGACTAAGGGTGGCATGCCAGTGACCATGGTTCGCCTCAACCTCCTCAAGGGCGTAGGGCCAGTCTTGCAAATTGCGGAAGGTTACACCTTAGAATTGCCTGACCAAGTACACCATACCTTAGATAACCGGACCGATCCAGGCTGGCCAACCACTTGGTTTGCACCACGCTTGACTGGCAAGGGTGCCTTTACTTCTGTCTATGATGTCATGAATAACTGGGGGGCTAACCACGGGGCGATCTCTTACGGCCACATTGGGGCAGACCTAATCACCTTGGCATCCATGTTACGGATTCCAGTCAACATGCACAACGTAGCAGAAGAAGATATCTTCCGTCCTAAGAACTGGAGTCTCTTCGGGACAGAAGATTTGGAAGCAGCAGACTATCGCGCTTGCCAAACCTTAGGCCCAATTCATAAGTAGTTAAGCACTTGGCGTCAGCGGGGCTGGGTTTCAGCAAGCTAGCCCCCAGGACGCTGCTTTAAGAAAAGGAGGGTCACCATGACCAAAACGATTATCTTAGCCTGCGTAGGTGGGCTGACCACTTCTATGTTGGTTGAACGCATCAACGAAACCATCCACAAGGATCAACTGGACTACTCTTTCTATTCAGTTGGGATTACCGGGATTAACAACCTCAAGAATATTGATGTCTTACTCCTCAGCCCACAATTAGCCTATTTAGAAGAAAAGGCTAAGGCTAATCTATCTGTCCCAGTAGGGGTCATTTCAGATTCAGACTTCGAATTAATGCAAGGGGAAGCGGTGCTCCGTCAGGCCGAAACCTTGATGGGCGTCAGCCATGAGTGAGGAAGTCCAAGCAACAAGCCCAAGTCAAGCCTTGATGCAGCTGATTCTCAAATCCTCTAAGGCCACCGGTCAAGTCTTGGCCGCCATTCAGGCCGCCCAAGAGGGAGATGCAACGGCTAGTCAAGACTTGTTAACTCAAGCCCAAGCCCTCAATATTGAGGCGCATAACCTTCAGACGGGTCTGATTCAAGCAGAGCTTCAAGGTCAAGCAGCGCCTGTCAGCCTCTTAGCCGTTCATGCTCAGGATCACTTTATGAACAGCCACTTATTGGTGCAAGTCGCCGATATCCTGATCGGCCAAGCTCAGACCATCAAGACCCTAGAAGAAAAGTTAGAAAAATTGGAACAAAAAGTAGGTGAAATTGCATGAGTCATCCAGTCATATTAGAAATGAAAGGCATCGTCAAGAGCTTTGGCCCTGTCAAGGCGCTCAAGGGCGTCGATTTCGACTTGCGGGCCGGCGAAGTGCATGCCTTAATGGGTGAAAATGGGGCTGGTAAGTCCACCCTCATGAAGGTCCTGACCGGGATTTACGGTGCCAACGAAGGCACCATCCTCTACCAAGGTAAGCCGGTTGCCTTCACTCGTCCTATTGATGCCATGGATGCTGGGATTGTCATCGTCCACCAGGAATTGAATATGATGAACCACCTCAGCGTGGCCCAAAATATTTTCATCGGACGAGAAAGTGTTAAGAATCACTTCTTCTTGGACGACGGTGCTAGCATTAAGAAGGCCAAGGAACTCTTTGACCTCTTGAAGCTAGATATTAACCCTTCAGAGAAAGTGGGTAACCTGACCGTCGGTAAGCAGCAAATGGTCGAAATTGCCAAGGCCCTATCCATGGAAGCCAAGGTTATTGTCTTTGATGAACCGACGGCTGCCCTGACCGAATCCGAAATCAATGAGCTCTTTGTCATTATTGATGATTTACGGGCCAAAGGCGTAGGCATTATCTATATTTCCCACCGGATGGACGAAATCGCTCGGATTACCGACCGCGTAACCGTCATGCGGGACGGGGAATATGTCGGGACCGTTAATACCAAAGACACGACCAAGGATGAAATCATCGCCATGATGGTCGGTCGGACTATTTACGAAGATCCAAAGGCTGCCTCAACGGTGGCAGCGGACGCGCCAGTGGTGCTCGAAGTAGAACATCTCAATGCTGGTTCCAGTGTTAAAGACGTCAGCTTCAAGTTACACAAGGGTGAAATCCTCGGCTTCTCTGGCCTCATGGGGGCAGGGCGTACCGAAGTAGCGCGGTTGCTCTTTGGTGCAGACCAAAAAGACAGCGGTACCATTCGCATCAAGGGCAAGGAAGTAACCATCAAGTCACCACAAGATGCCATCGCTAATGGGATTGGTTATCTATCAGAAGACCGCAAGCGTTATGGCTGTATAGTGGATATGACCATCGCCAATAATACGGTCATGACTAACCTAGATGCCTACATTCACTCAGGCTTAATCAACGATGGGGAAATCGTTAAAGCCAGCGACCGTTTCGTCGCTTCCCTTAAGACCAAGACCCCATCCTCCAAGCAGCTGGTTCGCAACCTATCCGGGGGGAACCAACAAAAAGTCGTCATCGCTAAGTGGTTGGAACAGAACAGTGACATCCTGATCTTCGACGAACCAACCCGTGGGATTGACGTCGGGGCTAAGAGTGAAATCTACCGTCTCATGAATGATTTGGTTACCCAAGGCAAATCCATCATTATGATTTCTTCAGAATTAACCGAAGTTTTGCGGATGAGTGACCGAATTGTTGTCATGTGTGAAGGCAGAAAAACCGGTGAGCTCGACATCAGCCAGGCAACCCAAGAACGGATTCTGGCCTTGGCGACTGACCGCTAGACTAGCAGATAGAGGTGTATAAGCATGAAAGATCAACAGTCCTTATGGATGAAATTAGAAAAAACAGTTGGCTTACAAAAGCTGATTGCGCTGATTGCCCTGATTGTCATCTTTGGCTTCTTCGCAATTTCCAGCGAATCCTTCCGCTCGTTTGATACAGCGGTCAGCATCTTAGATGCGTCTTACTACATTGGGTTCCTAGCCATTGGGGTAACCTTCGTTATCATTACCTCAGGGATTGACTTATCAATTGGGACGGTCATGATGTGCTCGGCCATTATTGGTGGGGTCCTTCATACCAAACTAGGCTGGCCACTCTGGCTTTCACTTTTGGCAATCTTAGTGATAGGGGGTGTATTCGGTTTATTTAACGGGATTCTGATTGCCAAATTCGGTTTGCCACCATTTATTGCGACCTTAGGTACCATGATGATTTCACGGGGGCTTTCTTCCATCGTCTCCAACGTTCAGAGTGTGACCTTCCCATTACGGGGTACAGGCGAAGGCTGGTACAAGGACTTGTTCCGGACCAAGGAAAACTTCCCAACTGGTTTGATTGTCCTCATTATCATCGCCATCATCGCTGCCATTGTCCTTAATAAGACTAAGATTGGGCGTTATATCTTCGCCATCGGGTCTAACAAGGAAGCAACCCGCTTATCTGGGGTTAACGTCATTAAATGGGAAGCCATGGCTTATGTCATCAGTGGTCTCTTCGCAGGTCTAGCAGGGATTGCCTATGCAGCGACTTATTCTACTATCTTACCAGGTACCGGGAACGGGATGGAACTTGATGCCATCGCCGGTGTCGTGGTCGGGGGTACTTCCTTGGCCGGTGGGGTCGGGTCAGTACTTGGGACCATTATTGGGGTCTTCATTATGTCAGTCCTCAAGATTGGTTTGCCATATATCGACTTACAACCGCACTACCAATTATTCATTACTGGTTTCGTCGTGATTATCGCAGTCTACTCCGATATCTTGATTCGTCAAAACAAGAAAAAATAGGATCAAGGGGTCAGATGGCTATGGCCTAGTCATTATGAGGGATTGAGGTCATGGGTCACAACTCTAAAATACACATAAAAAAAGGAGCAACCTATTATGAAAAAGTCATTTAAACTTGCTATCGCAGCTTTTGCATCCTTATTAACCTTAGGGGGCGTTTCTAGCACTGGTTTCGTAGCACATGCTGAAGAAACCCGCGTAGAAGTTATCGCCAAAGGTTTCCAACACGACTTCTGGAAAGCTGTTAACAAAGGGGCTGAAAAAGCTGCTAGCGAATTAGGTGCTAAGATCAACTTCGTTGGGCCACAAA
>ERZ772906.1982-NODE-1982-length-10825-cov-42.790994_pt1 | contig 10825 bp, 6 predicted proteins | sample MGYA00511338_ERZ772906 | MGnify/ENA primary metagenome ERZ772906 (study PRJEB29015, sample SAMEA2738076) | human oral metagenome | biome: human oral; feature: human-associated habitat; material: saliva | place: China | collected 2212 ... | reverse complement strand
CCAAGAATTTCGGATTAGTGTGGCGGACATAGTCCCCATTGACTATGTCCGTGGGGCCCACACTAATCTTTGTGAGGCCTCTTCCGAAGGTGTCTAGAGGGGCGCCTAACCGGAAGTAGGACTCAGCGGTGAATAACGGCACGGTACGAAGATGCTGAAATTCACCCGGGTATAACGTTCCGGGAGAAGGAATCGATATCTAGGAGGGCCGAAACCTTCACACGTCATATCCCGTTACATCAAGGGTATGTGCAAGGGTGTTCAAAACCTATCTCTTCGGCAAATATTACGCCTCAACCAATGGTTGAATGTTTACAATACAAGTATGCATTTTGAGACCTATAGATGTCAAACAAGATGCTCTATTAAACTAATTTGGTGGGAATTTTGATATATTTCCCCGGATATTTCAAAAATAAATTCCCGCGTATATTACGTTTAGGTGCCCAGTACTCACAGAAATTTTCAGCCCCTTACGATAACGGCTCTCAAAAACCCGCAGCTATAAACCGGTAGCTATAAACCGGAGCCCTAAAACGCCGCATTAAAAACACTATTAAAAGCACTAAGGCGCACCCCGCGTTGTATGCACAGCAGAAAGAGTACCCCTACTCCCCCGCCACACGGGATGCGCCCTAGGCGTTATAACCATCGAAACTACCGGCAGGACCCCAGCCGAGTGAGACCTTGAAGCCCTACCGGGCGCCTCGAATCATCCGCCAGCTTAGAGGCTAGCGAAGTCCAGAACCATACGGCCGGTAATCTTACCTGCCGCCATTTCCTCGAAGACAGCCGGTGCCTCGTCAACCTCACGCAGCTGAACCACCGGAACCACGATGCCGTCAGCACCGAACTGGAACGCCTCCGCCAGATCCTGACGGGTGCCCACCAGGGAGCCCACCACGCGGATGCCGTCCAGAATAATCTTCACAATGGACAGCTCCATCATCTCCGAGGGCAGACCAACAGCCACCACGGAACCGCCCGCACGAACCGACTCAACAGCCTGGTTGAACGCAACCTTCGACACCGCGGTCACCACAGCAGCGTGAGCGCCACCGCCGGTCAGCTCGCGAATACGAGCCGGAACGTCCTCAACCTCACGGCCGTTGATGACGTGGTCAGCGCCGGTCTCACGAGCCAGAGCCAGCTTGTCGTCGTTGATGTCAACAGCGATAACCTTGGCGCCGAAAACCTTCTTAGCGTACTGAACAGCCAGGTTACCCAGACCGCCAGCACCGTAAGCAACCAGCCACTGACCCGGGCGGACCAGCGACTCCTTGATTGCCTTGTAGGTGGTCACACCAGCGCAGGTAATGGAGCTAGCCTGCGCCGGATCAAGGCCCTCGGGAACCTTCACAGCGTAATCAGCGGTCACCAGGGTGTACTCGCTCATGCCGCCGTCAACCGAGTAGCCTGCGTTCTTCACCGAACGGCACAGGGTCTCACGGCCCGAGGTGCAGTACTCACAGTGGCCGCAGCCCTCGAAGAACCAAGCCACCGACACGCGGTCGCCTTCCTTCAGGGACTCAACACCCTCGCCAACCTTGACGACACGGCCGATACCCTCGTGGCCCAGAATACGGCCCGGAACCTCACCGAAGTCACCGGAAGCCACGTGCAGGTCAGTGTGGCACACGCCCGAGTACTCAATCTTCACGAGCGCCTGACCGTGACCAACCTCCGGAACGGGAACCTCACGGACAACAACCGAACCGTCAACCTTCTCAGGGACAACAACAGCCTTCATGGTTTCCTTGCACATGACCTAAACTCCTTAGTCATCGGTGGCCGCGCTCAAACCGCAATCTGTGCTGTGCAACCTAGCGGGGTGGGCGCGTATATTCTTTACATTTCCACCGTAAAATGATGAGCCGCCAATCTAAAGGTTTACCCCCGAATATGACAGAGGGGTTATTTAGGGGTCGGCACGCGAACGAGGATGAGCTTTCGATAAGGTCTATTCCGACCAATGCGCTAAACCGCCAAAGGTTGATATGACGCTATGATGAACCGACACAGAAGATGAGAATGCCTCCCAAACCAGCGGTCTGGGAGGCATTCAGAAAAAATTTAAATATTAAGTTTGAGGCGCATACCACCCTAAAGAAAGGGTTCAATCTGCACCTATACGATTCCTACAAGCTCATAGCAGCTTAGAAGCAGAAAGCAACCTCAATATAGCCGGCACCGCGCTCCCCCGGACCATTCGGAGCGTTCAACGCCCAACCCAGATCCATGATGCGCACCGTAGAATCCATGAACGTACCGCCGCCAGCGCCACCGCCAGCCAGCTGCACCGAACCCACCGCATAGCGGGCACGAGCCGAATCATTATTCCACTTCTGCGACACCACACGAGCCGAAACGCTCAACGCAGCACCGGAGCCGCCGCCGCCATAACCGGCGCCACCGCCTCCAGAAACCACCGACTGGTAGCCGTTAAACAGCTCGCCAGCGTTCGACGGGCGGTTATCGACACCCTCCGGAGTCTGATCCCACTGGTACGAATAGCTCGCCACACCATCGGCGCCCTTCGCACGGAAACCGCTCGCACCCGCCGCACCGGCAGTCGCAGTGCTCACCAGCTTCTGGGTGGAGGTGCTCGAAAAACCAATCACCGGGCCGTCAGCAGTCGGCGGGTTCAGCTTCTCGCCACCAGCGCCGCCTACACCACCGGCAGCACCCGAACCCGGGTTCACCGTCAGAATCGGATTAGACTGCGCCTCGTACGAGGTAAAACCAACAAAACCGGGCGAACCGTCGCCGTCACCCGAACCAGCGCCACCACCGGTGCTGAACTGGTGCTCGCCACCGGAGCTATCAAGCGAATAGTGCGCGGTCGGGCGCACGGCACCCGCATTCGCGGGGTTCGGCAGAACCGTCGCATACGACGCCAGCACACCGGCACCGCCGCCGCCACCGGCAACAATCATCGGCACGCCATCCACCTCAATAGCGGAGGAACCACCGCCGGATGCCGAATACAGCACAGCGCTCATGCCGCCGCGACCGGTCACACCGCCAGAAATGCGGGTCAAATCATTAATCGCAGAAACAACGTTCGCGGGAACCGGCGAAGAAGCCTTCGAAGAGCCGCCCACGCCGTAGCCGTCGCCGCCCTCAGCGGGCTTCAGCTCACCATTACCGATACCGCCCGAACCGGCAGTCAGAGTAATAGTCTGGCCGCCGCGCACAGCCATAGAACCCTCCACCATGGCGCCGGAACCGGCATCAGCCACAGTGTAGTTCGTGCCGCCAGCACCGCCCACAGCAGTAAAACGCATACGCTTAGCGCCCGCAGGAACCGTCAGCACGGCAACCTTCTTCACGCCGTCACCGGCAGTGACCATCGTCGAATCCTCGTAAGGACCGGTGCACTCGCCTTCCTCATCAGAAGCCGCATAAGCGGGAATCACCGAAGAAGCCACAACAACCGGGGCAGCCCACGCCGCACCAGCCACCAGGCGGCGGCGCGACAAGCCCGGACGAGAAGAAGGAGAAACGGCGCGCGAAGAATCGCCGGATGAAGAGCTCACGATAAAATCCTGTACGTTGAGTGGGTGTTTCTAAACGCAGACGCGGCAGGTATCACCATTCGAAGAGCCTCATACTCCTGAAGCGGATGCCCACCACATGCAATACCTCTATTATGCCTTCTCAGCGGCCTAAATCCACGCACGGCACCGTCACATACCACTGTGTGAATGCTGCACACGCTCAGCAGAACGCCAGTGCAGAAGAATGCCAGAGTGGAGAAACAGGTACAAAAAACCGCCGGACGGGGGGGCACTCCCCCATCCGGCGGTTTTTCTATGAAATTTAGATGAAAGCTAGGAGCTCTTCGTTTGGGAGTCCGCCGTCTGGGAATCCTTCGTCTGGGAGCCCTTCATCGAAGACTCAGAAGAGTCAGAATCCTCGGCGGGCTCTGCCTTCTCGGTTGCCTTCTCGGACACCTTCTCAGGTGCCTTCTCCTCAGCGTCCTCTGCAGACTCATCTGCGGCAGGCTTCGGAGCGAACTCTGCCGGAGCCGGCTCAATACCCGCAGCAGCCTTCGCCGCTGCACGACGACCAGCCACCACAAAACCAGCAGCACCCAGCAGAACCAGCAGCAGAGCAGTCCACACGTGAATACGAACACCCCAGAGCATCTCCGAGGTATCAATACGCAAGAACATCTCAATGAAGAGGCGACCCACACCGTAGTAGAACACATACAGCCACAGGGTCTGCCCCAGCTTCAGCACGCCCTTACGGCCCAGCCACAGTAACAACGCCACACCCAGCAGGTTCCACAGCGACTCGTACAGGAACGTCGGATGGAACAGCGTACCCGCCGGATACTGGGTCGGGAAATTACCGCTCGACGCGCTAATCTCCAAGCCCCACGGCAGAGTCGTCGGCTTGCCGAACAGCTCCTGGTTGAACCAGTTACCCCAGCGGCCAAACGCCTGAGCCAGCAGAATACCCGGCGCTACCGCATCCGCAAAAGCCGGGAAATTAATCCCGTAACGGCGGCAACCATACCAGGCACCCAACGCACCAACCGACACGGCACCCATAATGCCGATGCCGCCCTCCCAAATCTTCAGGAAAGCCCACGGATCAGCAACATTCGGACCGAAATAGCTACCCGGGTCAGTAATCAGCACGTGGTAGGCGCGGGCACCAATAATGCCCGCCGGAATAGCCCACATCGCCACGTCAAAAACGCGTTCAGGGGTACCACCCGCCGCCTTCCAACGGCGAGAACCCAGCCACAAGCACACCGCCATACCCGCAAGAATGCACAGGGCATAGAAATGCACACGGAACGGACCCAGTTGCAGATACGAAACGCTCGGTGACGGAATCGACGCCAGCACGTTAGCTACCGGCGCGCTCGCCAGCGACAGCACATCAGACATTAGCCTTCACGCCCCGCCAGCTCACGGGTCAGCTTAGCCACCGCCTCAACACCGCCAGAAGCCAAAGCCTTCACCAGCGCGGTACCGACAATCACGCCGTCCGCATATTCGCCAATCTCCTCAACGTGGGCACGAGTCGAAACACCCAGACCCACGCACGCACGAGGCGCACCGGCAGCCTTAATGTCCGCAACCAGGGTGCGAGCCGCCTCCGACACGGAGGTGCGGGCACCGGTCACGCCCATCACCGACACGGCGTACACGAAACCGCTCGACGCCTTCGCAATAGTCGCCAGACGCTCCGGCGAAGAAGACAGAGCCGCCAAGAAAATACGATCCAGACCGTACTCGTCAGAAGCCTCAAACCACGCCGACGCCTCATCAGGCACCAGGTCCGGGGTGATCATGCCCGCGCCGCCGGCAGCCGCCAAATCACGCGCAAAATTCTTCACACCGTACGCCAGAACCGGGTTCCAGTACGTCATCACGACAACCACAGCGTCGGTCGCCTCGGTAATGCGGCGGACCGCCTCAAACAGCTGAGGAAGCTTGAAACCGTTCTCCAGCGCCACGCCGGTCGCCTTCTGAATCACCGGACCATCCATGACCGGGTCGGAGTAGGGAACGCCCAGCTCAATAATGTCCGCACCGTTATTGCCCAAAGCAATCGCCGCATCAATCGACTCATCCAGGGTCGGGAAGCCCACCGGCAGGTAGCCAATCAGCGCCGCACGGCCCTGCTTCTCGCACTCAGCCAGACGAGCCGCCAGAGGCGACTGCGCGTTCGGAGCGGGGAAAGAACCATCCAGCACCGTAAAAGGTGCCGACTGAGAAATAGCGTCCTGGTAGCTCATTACTTAGCCTCACTTTCAGCCTGTGCGTTCTGTGCAGCGGATGCGGCAGCTTCCTTATTACCGGTCATCAGGGTCGAGGACGGAATCGCCTTACCCAGGCCGAACCACTTCAGCGCGGTCTCCATGTCCTTATCGCCACGACCCGACAGGCAGACAATCATCGTCTTCTCGCGTGCCGCCTCCGGATCTTCAGCAGCCCAACGCTGGCACACGCGCAGCGCACCCGCCAGAGCGTGCGAGGACTCAATCGCCGGAATAATACCCTCGGTACGGCAGAGCAGACGCAGAGCGTCCATCGCCTCGGTGTCAGTCACCGGCTCGTAGGTCACGCGACCAATATCGGACAGGTAGGAGTGCTCCGGACCCACACCCGGGTAATCCAGACCGGCAGAAATCGAGTGGGACTCAATGGTCTGACCGTCCTCATCCTGCATCAGGTACGTCATCGCGCCGTGCAGCATGCCCGGGCGGCCCAGAGTAATGGTCGCCGCGTGACGACCGGTATCCACGCCGTCACCGCCGGCCTCAAAACCGTAAATCTCGACCGAAGAATCATCCAAGAACGCGTGGAACAGACCAATCGCGTTCGAACCGCCACCCACGCAGGCAGCAATACCATCGGGCAGGCGGCCGGTCTCAGCCAGAATCTGCTCGCGCGCTTCCTCACCGATAGCGTCATGGAAGAAACGCACCATCGCCGGGAACGGATGCGCACCGGCGGCAGTACCCAGCAGGTAGTGGGTGTTCTCAACGTTCGAAACCCAGTCGCGCAGCGCCTCATTAATGGCGTCCTTGAGGGTGCGGGAACCGTTCTGAACCGCAATCACCTTCGCGCCCAGCAGCTGCATACGAGCCACGTTCAGCGCCTGACGCTCAGTGTCTTCCTCACCCATGTAGATCACGCACTCCATGCCGAAGAGCGCAGCCGCGGTCGCAGTCGCAACACCGTGCTGACCCGCACCAGTCTCAGCAATCAGACGGGTCTTACCCATACGCTTAGCCAGCAGAGCCTGACCAATCACGTTATTAATCTTGTGGCTACCGGTGTGGTTCAGGTCCTCACGCTTGAGGAACACACGCGCACCAGCATGCTCAGAGAACTTCGGAACCTCAGTCAGTAGCGACGGACGGTTCGAATACTCAGCAGAAAGACGCTGAAACTCAGCAATGAACTCGGGGTCGTTCTTCGCCTCGTTAAAGGTTGCCTCCAGCTCATCCATGGCGGCAATCAGCGACTCGGGCATCCACCGCCCGCCGTACTCACCAAAATAGGGGCCGGGGGCATTCTTCAACGACTCGCCGTTGAGGAAAGCATCTGCCAGGTTCTCGCTCATCACTATTCCTTCCCTGGATGGTTACCGCCGGATGCGCGCCGCGGGTAGGGCGGGGCATCAGGCCTGATCACAGCGAAACACCACGCAACCGCGGGTAGGGCGGGGCGGCGTTCGCACATATCCCCCTATAGTACCCGGGTGCAGGCGGTGAATAGTACCCTGGGGTGCACATGACCATTCCTAGGACATGTGACGTTCGCCAGGGTGGGTGCGCGGCGAGCTACAGCAGCTCGCGCAGCTCCTCCATCTGCTGAGAAAGCACCGTCGACACGCCACCGCGCATCGACACCCCGTACAGGGTCTCCGCAATCTGCATCGTGCGCTTCTGATGCGTAATCACAATCAGCTGCGAACGCTCCCCCAGCTCACCAATCACCTGCAGCAGGCGCGACAGGTTGCGGTCATCCAGCGCCGCTTCAACCTCGTCGAGGGCGTAGAACGGCGAAGGGCGAGACATATAAATCGCAATCAACAGCGCCAACGAAGCGAGCGAACGCTCACCGCCGGACAGCAGCGACAGGCGCTTAACCTTCTTACCCGCCGGGCGCGCGTGAATCTCCACACCCGAATTCAGCGGATCGGACGGGTCGTCCAGCTCCAGGTGGCCCTCGCCTCCCGGGAAGAGGGTCTCAAAGATGCGGCGGTAGTGGGTGTTAATGTCCTCCAGCGCGGCGGTGAACACCTCCGCAATATGGCTGCTGACCTCGTCCATGACCGTGTTCAGGTCGCGGCGGGTCGCCTTCAAATCCTCAATCTGCTGGTTCAGGTAGGCGTGGCGTTCAGAAAGCGCCTCGTACTCCTCCAGCGCCAGCGGGTTAATAGCGCCGAGCGCCTCCAGTTCGGCGCGGGTTGCCTTGAGGCGAGCGCGGACGCTCTCGGTGGAGGCTTCGGTAGCAGTATTTTTGGAGGCGGTATTTTCGGAAGCCGCGTTTTCGGACGTCTCCTCCGCGGGCACGTCAACCGGCAGCTGCTCGGAGTACTCCTCCTCCAGCTGCTCCAGGGTCAAACCGGTCACCAGGCGGGCACGCTCAGCCAGCGCCTGTACACGCTCCTGCACGCGCGCCGCCTCCGTCTGGGTGCGCGCCAGCAGGGTCAGCGCCGCCGCGTGTGCCGCCTGCAGGTCCTGCACCTCATCATTCGTGCTGGTCAGGCCCTCCTGGGCGTTCTTCAAGGCGCCGCTCAGCTCGTGCAGCTGCTGCTCACGCTCGCTCACCTGCTCGGCAAGCACTTCACCCAGGCGCTGGGCGCGGCGCTCAATGGTCGCCGCGGGAGCCTGCTCCCCCGTGCCCGCCAGGTAGGAATCCTCGCGGATGCGCGCCGACTCGTAGGCGACGCGCGCCTGCGCCACGGATTCCTCCGCGGCGGCAAGGCGCTCGTTCAGGCGGGCGCGCTCAGCCTGAACGTTCTGCGCGGATGCCTCCAGGGACTCCGCCTGGGCGCGGGCGCGGGCATGCTCGGCGCTCGCCACGCCCGCCGCCTTCGCTGCCTCGCGTTCTGCTTCAACCGCCGCTTCTGCCGCGGTCTGAGCCTGCTGAACGGCCTGCTCGGCTTCGTCCAATTCGGCGCGGGTGCGGGTCACGACCTGGGATGCGGCGCGGTATGCGGCGGCAAGTTCCAGGGGGCTGGCGCCCTCAGCCGGGTAGAGCAGGCTGTAGCGGGTGTGCTCGGTGCCGGCGGGGTCAAAAATGCGCCACATAGTGCGCTGACCTGCGTCTACATTCCTGGCGAGCAGGTGCAGTGCGTGCTCTGCGGAGGCGGCATCCGGCGCGAACAGCACACCCGCCAGGCGCTCACTCAGCGCCGCGGTCACGCGCGCCAGGGCGTGCTCGTCGATGCCGGCGAGCGCGGCGGCATCCTCGCTGAGCGGTTCAATAATCTCGGTTGCGGGGCGGATACCCAGCTCGTGCAGCTCGGCGGCGCAGAAAGCGGGCAGGGTGGTTTCGGGCAGTTCTGTTGAAAGTTCCTTCGCGGCAGATTCGCCGCTTTCATCCCCCTTATCACCGCGCAGCTGCGACACCTCTGCGCCCTCAACCGGCACGCTCAACGCCGCGGTCGCCAGCGAGGTCAGCGCCGCAGAAGCCGCGCGCGCGTACTCGGGGTCAATCTGCACGGCATCCAGCACGCGTAGCAGGCTCGCGCTCTCGCTCGAAGAATCCATGAGCTCGCCGGTCTCGGGGTCGAACACCGCCTCGGCAGATTCAGCGCCGGGCTCGGCGGGTGCTTCACCCAGGCTCTGGCCCAGCGCCTCACGCAGGGTTGCGGCACGCTCAGCCGCCGCCGCGTAGGCGCGGGTCGCCTCCACCGCCGCGGCACGGGCGGCATCCAGCTGAGCCTGCGCGCGGGCACGAGTCTGCGCCGCCTCACCCGAGGCGCGCTCAGTCTGCGCCACCTCGGATGCCGCCTTCTGAACGTTCTTCAGCGCCGCATCGTAGCGCTCCTCAAAGCTGGCGTAGCTTTCCACCGCGCGCTCTGCCTCTTCGCGGCGCTCCTCGAGCAGTTCCAGGGCACGTTCGTATCCGGCGCGGGCGGCTGCGGTCGCCTCGGTCAGTTCCACGCGGTAGGTGCGCACGCGCTCGGCGGCGATGGACTGCACGGTGCGCACGCGCGCGGCGGATTCGCGCAGGGTCGACACGGCCTTCTGGCAGGCGGTGACCTCGGTGTTCAGGCGGTTCTGCTCCTGCTGATGCTTCGCGGATGCGGCACGCGCCGCCTCCAGCTGTTCTTTCAGGGTTTCGGCGCGGCGGGTACCTTCCGCTTCGGAGGCGAGAGCCTGCCCCTGCTCAGCCTGCAGAACACCCAGCTGACGAGCCAAAAGTACCGCCTCCAGCTGGCGGATGCGCGCCTGCAGCTGGCGCGCGGTCGCGGCGGATTCTGCTTGCTCACTCAGCGGCTGCAGCTGCGAATCCAGCTCGGCAACCAGGTCGCTCAGGCGGGTAACGTTCGATGCCACAGACTCCAACTTGCGGCTGGTCTTCTCCTGGCGGCGGCGGTACTTGACCACGCCCGCCGCCTGCTCAATCATGTCGCGGCGCTGCTGCGCGGTGGCGTGCAGGACCGCATCCAGCTGTCCCTGGCCGACGAGCACGTGCATCTGCTGACCCAGACCCGCCTCCGAGAGCAGGTCCTGAATGTCGGCAAGGCGCGCCGGGGAGCCGTTAATCTCGTACTCGCTACCGCCGGAGCGGAACATGGTGCGCGAAATCTGCACCCGATCAGCGGGAATGCTGAGGGTGCCATCAGAATTATCGAAAGTCAGGGTGACTTTGGCGCGGCCCAGGGGTGCACGCTGGGCGCCGTCACCCGAACCAACCTCGCCGGAGCCCGCGAAGATAACGTCCTTCATGCTGCCGCCGCGCAGGCTCTTAGCGCCCTGCTCACCCATCACCCAGGCGAGCGCATCCAGCACATTGGACTTGCCGGAGCCGTTGGGCCCAACCACCGCGTTAATGCCGGGGGTGAACTCAAAAGTGGTGGCGGAGGCGAAAGACTTGAACCCGCGCAGGGTCAGCGACATCAGGTGCACAAGGGGCCTTTCTGCAAAAGAACTGGTGTGTGCCGGGCACGTTCTGCGGTGCGTGGCGGCATCCCTCTAGTGTACGCGGTGCGGCGGGCGGGCGGCGTGAACGTGCACGGGGTGAAGGGGGTTCAAAGTTCCTCATTTTGCATCATCTTACGCGCGGGGTGAACGGGCGCGTTCATATTGGGTCTACGGATACGGGTTCGCCCGGTC
>ERZ772906.1981-NODE-1981-length-10826-cov-3.104911_pt1 | contig 10826 bp, 4 predicted proteins | sample MGYA00511338_ERZ772906 | MGnify/ENA primary metagenome ERZ772906 (study PRJEB29015, sample SAMEA2738076) | human oral metagenome | biome: human oral; feature: human-associated habitat; material: saliva | place: China | collected 2212 ... | reverse complement strand
CCGGTTGTTTTGATAAAAGTGATTATTCTTTGATTTATTAATAATTTTAAAGATAAAGTATAAGGGAGGAAAATTATGAATCAGATTTACAAAGTCATTTGGAGCCGGGTGAAGCGCTGCTATGTAGTGGTTTCAGAAATTGCCGGCAGCAATGGAAAAAATGGGGGGGTGGCTTCTGAAAAAAAGAGCCTGCCTTTCCATGCATTTCTGTGTGCTCTTGCCCTTATCGGATGCCTGATGCCGAGCGTGGTGGAGGCAAATACGCAGTATGGGCCGGGTGCTTCCGCTACCGGCGGTGACAGCGTGGCAGTAGGTGACAGTGCTAAGGCGACCGCAGGCCATGCTACCGCTGTCGGAACCTTGACAGAGGCTGATGGAACGAATTCTTTTGTGGCAGGGTTGCAGGCAAAGTCAGGAGCGACTGCTGAAAACAGTGTTGCCATAGGACGGGGGGCCCAGGCTTTAGGTCAGAAGCGGGCCAGTGATCAGTTTACTGCGAGCACCATCGCCATCGGGAATAATGCAACAGCGACGGAAAACGGGGATATCGTCATCGGCCGCCAGGCGACGAGTACGGTATCCAAGTACCATGGTGAGGATGGCTCCGGCGCCGTTGTCATGGGATCGGAAGCTCATTCTTACGGCTCCCGGGGCGATGTGGTTCTTGGTTCCGGGGCGGAAGCAAACATCATCAGAAAGGGCACTACCAACCCGGCAGATGCCGCTGGATATTCACAGTCGATAGCCATCGGCAGTATGGCAAAAGTTTATGGTACGCAGGCTATGGCTATTGGCGGGGACGCGATATCTATCGGTCATTCCTCCATCGCCATCGGCGGCAATGATATTGATAAGGTGCAGACTGATTTGCAGGCGGCAGTTCCCGGTCTTTGGGCTGCCGGGGCACAGAATAAATTTGAGCGGGAAACGGCAGCGTTATATCCCGGGACGACACTGGGGAGTGCCGCCCTCAGTACCAGCAAGTATCGGTCGAACACCGCGTCTATTGGTGCAGCCAGCATAGCCATGGGCGCGATGACCCAGTCCTTCGGTATCGGTTCCACGGCGATTGGTGTCAATTCGATGTCAAAAGGGGCTGCAAGCACCAGCATCGGTGTCATAGCACGGAGCTGGGGAAAGAATTCTCTTGCCATCGGCAGCCAGGCGGGTGCTTATGGAGATAAGTCCACATCTCTGGGCGATACGAATATGGTCGGCTTTGATATGACGGACGGCACCACGTCCGGTGCAGCTTCTTCGGCTGTCGGTACGGATAACAAAGTCTATGGGAATAATTCCTATGCTATCGGTGGCGGCAATACGATTGGTTCCGCCACCATTACGGAAACGACAGAAGCCAATGGCGATAAAATTAAGAAGGTTACTGCCGGTACGGTCAAAGGAAGTACGGCAGGTGCTTTCGGTTATAAAAATACCGTCACAACGGATAATGCCTATGTGGTAGGGAATAATTCCACAGCTTCTGCTGATGGGGCTATGGTCCTGGGGAGCAGTGCATCCGTGACAGGGAAGAATGGCGTTGCTCTTGGCAATAATACAAAAGTGGCCCATGAAAATGCCGTGGCTATCGGCAATGGTTCAGAAACAGCAGCTGCTGTGGCGACGCCCTCCGCAACAATCAATGGCGTAACACATAATTTCGCAGGAGTAAATCCGGCTTCCACAGTAAGTGTAGGCAAGGCAGGCGCAGAACGGACAATTACCAATGTGGCGGCCGGCCGTATTTCCGCGACTTCTACCGATGCCATCAATGGCAGCCAGCTCTATGCGGTAACCTCAGAAGTAGATAAAGGCGTGGCCTATGCAGGCGATGTGAAAGACGCGGCAGCCGCGGCTAATAAGTTTACCCGAAAATTAGGCGAACAGACGAATATCATCGGCGGTGTGACAGATACATCTAAGCTGACGGATGGAAATATCGGCGTGGTATCCAATGGGACAGATACGCTGAATATCAAACTGGCCAAAGATTTGAAAGTGGACAGCGTCACAGCGGGCAATACGGTCATCAATAACAACGGACTGACCGTAGGCGGAAATACCTATGTGACAAATAACGGTATCAATGCGAATAATGCGCCTATTACGAATGTGGCCAGTGGCGGAACGACAGATTCCAATGCAGCCAATATCGGAGATGTGAAGAAGGCGGCTGCCGGAGCGAAAGCTACTGTTACCGGGGACAAGCAGGCGACTGTTACAAATACGACTGCCGCAGATGGTCATGTTGATTATGTGGTCAGTGCGACCAAGACAACATTGGCTGCTGAAGCTGGCGGCAAAGTGTCTGTGACAGGCGGTACAGAAGATGCTAATGGCGTTATCGCTTATACAGTAGGATTGGATGCAGCTACAAAAACGGCAATCAATAATATCGGCGGAGGTACGATTGCTGCCGGAGATAATAAGACTGTAACCGGTGATACAGTGAATACCTATCTGAACAATAATTACTACGATAAGCCTACAATGGATACCAAGCTGGGTGATAAAGCGAATACTAACCTGGATAACATTACCAATGCGGGCAAGACTGTTATTAACGATATTGCGGCGGATGCGGTAAAAGTTGTCAATGGTAAAAATACGACCGTTACTCCCGGTACAGAAGCCGGAGCGAATGGTACGGTCAAAACTTATGCGGTGAATGTATCCGGCGATCTGACAGGAATCACATCGATTTCTAATCAGAAGACCGCGCCCGGCGGTACTACAACGGGTGCAAAAATTACTCTCGGTGATACAACAAATACGATGAACGTCGGCGGTGCGCAGATTAATAATGTGGCTGACGGTACAGCCGGGACAGATGCGGTTAACGTTAATCAGTTAAATGACGTAAAGACACTGGCAGGGAAACATACAACAATCAAAGCAAAAGACGCTAATGTAACTGTTACGGAAGGAACTAACGGGGATGGCGGCAAGGAATTCACTGTCGGGCTGGGGAATGTGGTTACCGTAGGGCAGACCCATCCCGTCACGGTGAATGGGGATGCCGGAACCGTAAACGGCCTTACAAATACGACTTGGGATATTGACAACCCGACAGTTGTACATGGACAGGCGGCCACGGAAGACCAGCTGAAAACAGTCAGCGACGGCGTGAAGACCAATAAGACAAATATCACAAAGAATGCCAATGATATTACAAACATCAATACGACAATTGGAAAAGGGTTGAACTTCAAAGGCGATGATGCAACAGTTATCAATAAAAAACTGGGTGAGCAGCTGGATATCAAAGGCGGTGCCGATGCGTCAAAACTGTCAGATGGAAACATCGGTGTAGTATCCGGAAACGGTGCGCTGAATATCAAACTGGCGAAAGACGTGAAAGTGGACAGCGTCACAACGGGCAATACGGTGATCAACAACAACGGGCTGACCGTAGGCGGAAAGACCTATGTAACCAATAACGGCATCAATGCGAATAACCAAAAAGTAACCAATGTGGCGGACGGTCAGGTGGCAGCCGGATCCAAAGACGCGGTGAACGGCGGCCAATTGCATGACGCTAAAAATGAAGTGATTAATAAAGGCCTTCGTTTCGACGCGGATAATAACAGCGAAAAAACGAACAAATTAGGCTCTAAAGTCACCGTTAACGGCGATAACAACATTACGACAGAAATCACCCAAACCGGTGACGATACGAAAATCGGCGTAAAACTCAAGGAAGACATTCATGTGAAGACAGTAACCGCTGCGGATACGGTGAAAGCCGGCGGTGTGACCATGGGCAGCCAGACATCCGGCGGTACTACCGGTAATTATGCAACAGGTCTTGATAATAAGACTTGGAATGTAACGAACCCAACGGCCGTCAGCGGGCGTGCCGCCACAGAAGACCAGTTAAAGATCGTCAGCGATGAAGTGAAGAAACAAGGCGCTAATGCTACGGACTACCGTTTGATCGCCAATCCGACAGTCGGTTCTAACGGTGATTATACGGTGGATGCCAACGGTGACGTGGCATTGACCGTACAGGATAAGAATCATACGGACAAGACGGAAACCGTTACGATTAAGGATGTCGCCTCCAAATCCAAGCTGGATGACGTGATTAACAAAGGTTTGCAGTTTGATGCCAATACAGGCGGCACAAAGACCAATAAATTAGGCTCCAAGATAACCGTGAAAGGAGAAGGCACCGCGGCCGATACAGACTACAGCGGAGAAAACCTTAAAACCTTTATCACGCAAGACCCTGCCGGAAATACGACAATCGACGTGAAGATGAATAAAAATCTTAAGGCCGAAACCATCGTCGCTACGGGTAAAGACGGCAAAAATGGCAAAATCGGTATTAATGGTAACGACGGAAAAACGACAAACATCTCCGTTACCCGTGACGGCAAACCCGGAGTAGACGGCGCGGCCGGTACGACCACGACCCGTATCGTATACGAAAAACCGGACGGAACCAAAGAAGAAGTGGCCACCCTAAATGACGGCATGAAGTACGGTGGTGATACAGGGGCGGTCATCAAGAAGAAACTGAACGAACAGGTGAACGTAGTCGGAGGCATTACAGACGAAAACAAACTGACCACAGAAAACAACCTCGGCGTCGTATCCGACGGCAGCGACAAACTGAAAGTCCGTCTTGCCAAAGCCCTGAAAGGCCTCGAAAGCATAACCGCCGGCGATACATTCATCAACAATAACGGAATAACCATCAGCAGCGGTGCAGCCGGAAACATCGTATCCCTCACCAAGAACGGCCTTGACAACGGCGGCAACAAAATCACCAACGTTGCTGATGGTACGGATCCCAAAGATGCAGTTAATAAATCTCAATTGGATAAAGCGACTGCAGCTGCGACTACTACCGTTACTGCTGGTAAAAATATTACTGTTACAGCCACTGATAATCTGAATGGTTCCAAGAATTATGAAGTTGGTCTCAAAGACCAAGTGACATTGGGAACCGATCCGTCCAAACAGGTATCCATTGACGGAACAACAGGCATCATCAAAGCCGGAGACAAAGTCACCATTGACGGCACGACAGGAAACATTGATGCCGGAAAAGTGAAAATCAACGGGAAAGACGGAACCGTCAACGGACTGACCAATAAAACCTGGGATCCGAACAACATCATCAGCGGACAGGCAGCTACAGAAGACCAGCTCAAAGCCGTAGACCAAAAGATTACCAATACATCTGAAGAACTGACGAAAAAAGGCATGTACTTTGCCGGCAACGACGGAGAATTCCACCGGAACCTGGGAGAAAAAGTCACCATCAAAGGAGAAGGAACAAAAGATGCCTCCCAATACTCCGGTGAAAACATCAAAACCTTTGCCGATGGGAACGGAAACCTCACCGTCAAAATGGACAGGAATCTGAAAGCAGACAGCCTTGCTATTAACGGACAGAATGGACAAGACGGCGCAGCCATCAAAGGCGGTACCGGAAAAGCCGGCGTGGACGGCACAAATATTACCCGTCTTGTTATAGAAGAGAAGAACGGGACGCCGCATGATATCGCCACCTTAGACGACGGCATGAAATACGGCGGCGATACAGGAAACGTCATCAAGAAGAAACTGAACGAACAGGTGAACGTCGTCGGAGGCATTACAGACACAAACAAACTGACCACAGAAGACAACCTCGGCGTCGTATCCGACGGCAATAACAACCTGAAAGTCCGCATGGCCAAAGACCTGAAAGGATTGAACAGTGTGACCACCAACACCCTGACCGTGGGAGACGTGAAAATCGACAACAGCGGCATCAACGCAGGGAACAAGAAAATCACCAACGTAGCAGCCGGAGACATCAGCGCAAACAGCACTGACGCCGTCAACGGGGGGCAGCTGTGGAAAACAAACCAGACAATCAACAACATAGGAGGAGCCGTCAATGAACTGGGCGACCGGATGGACAGAGTAGGAGCAGGAGCGGCAGCATTGGCAGCCCTCCATCCGCTGGATTTCGACCCGGATGACAAGTGGGATGTGGCAGCCGGCTACGGCAACTACAAAGACGCTCATGCCGTATCGGTAGGCGCATTCTACCGCCCTAATGAAGATACCATGTTCAGCGTGGGCGGTTCCTTCGGTGCCGGTGAAAACATGGTGAATGCCGGAGTCAGCGTGAAGCTGGGACAGGGCAACCATGTATCCACATCCAAAGTAGCCATGGCAAAAGAAATCGTCGATCTCCGTGATGAGAACAAGGACTTGAAGAAACGCCTGGATACCATGGAGCAGAAGATGAATTCTATTCTTGGCATCCTGGATATGGGTAAGAAGAAGGATTTCCCCGATGTGCCGGAAAACCACTGGGCTTATGAATATGTGGCTACATTGGCAGGAAACGGTATTATCGAAGGTTATCCGGACGGTGAGTTCAAGGGTGACCGTTCCATGACCCGCTATGAATTTGCGGCGATGTTCTATCGTGCATTGAAGAATGGCGCGCCGGTGGACGACAATATGGACAGAGCCATGAATGAGTTCGAACCGGAACTCCGCCAGATCCGTCTGGATCGTATCCGTGTCGACCGCATTTCCGGCAAGGACAATGACAGAAACAAGGTAGAACGTGTCCGCGTCAACAGCGAAGACGATAAGGCGAAAAATGATTACCGCGATGTGTACGGTTCTCATATTTCCCCGAAAGCGTAACGGAAAGCAAGGGTAAGGAAATAACTTAAGAAGCATAAAATACGGTACTCGTCAGATGTGATGGGTACCGTATTTTTGTATGAGTGAGGATAAGCTGACAGTCAGACGTCATCCGAAGCGAATGTGAAGGCTCTGTACCTGTGGTGAGGAAAGCGGTAAGATGTCATCAGAATCATAGATTCTTCACTCTGTGTCACTGTCCTGTTTCCCGTTTTTCTTGAACAGCATTCTTGCCACCGTTCAGAATGACGACTGACGATAAGCGTCACCCCGAAGCGATGTCGAAGACCATAAGACGTCATCCTGAAGCGATAGCGAAGGATCTGTTACCGTGGTGAGGAAAACCGTAAGATGTCATTCAAGGTAATAGATTCTTCACTCTGTGTCACTGTCCCGTTTCCTGTCTTTCTCACAAAGCATTCTTGCGTCCATTCAGAATGACGATTGAAGGAAAGAGTCACTATGATGGGAAACGTTAAGCGTCCTCGTGTGAGCGCCAGCGAAGAATTTGCTGCCGTGGTGAGGAAAGCGGTAAGACGTCATCCTGAGCGATAGCGAAGGATCTGTTACCGTGGTAAGGAAAACCGTAAGATGTCATTCTGAATGGAAGGAGACGAAGGGCTGTCCGCTTTTCATCCGTTCTCAGAGGAGAGGCGCATTTCCGGAACTGCGGGTGAAATTATTTCAATGCATAGTAAAACGGATCTGCATATATGGCGCGGATCCGTTTTTGCGTGGGAAATGTATGAAGGGGTATTTCTTTTATTTCCCTTTGATTGCCTGTTTTCCTTTTTTCAGCCAGTCCATGAGAAGCGGGGAGAAAGAGGAAAGGATGCAGAGGGTGATGAGTACCCAGCAGATGGGGGTGGAGAACAGAATGGTGATATCATTGCCCGAAAGAGTCAGGCTTCTGCGGAGGCCTCTTTCGCCGATCGGCCCTAAAATAAGGGCGAGGACGACGGCTGCCGTATTTAATCCCAGCTTTCTCATCAGGTAGCCCATAATGCCGAAGATGAACATGATAACTACGTCGACAAAGCTGTTATTGATAGCAAAAGAACCGACAACGCAGAGGACAAAGATGCAGGGAATAAGGACGGCGTCGGACAATTTGGAAATATGGGCAAATATGCGGCATCCGCCTAGGCCGATAAGGAGCATGAAGAACTGGACAATGACGAACCCCGCAAAGAAGGTGTAAGTCATGGGAGCGTACTTGGTGAAAAGCTCCGGGCCCGGCTGGAGACCCTGGATGATGAGGCCGCCCATGAGCACGGCGGTCACTGATTCTCCCGGAATGCCCAGTGTCAGTGTGGGAATGAGGGAGCCGCCGGTAACGGCGTTGTTTGCCGCTTCTGAACCGGCGACGCCTTCAATGGAGCCGCGGCCGAAATCTTCCGGCTTTTTGGAGAACTGTTTTGCCGTATTATAACCCAGGAAGCAGGCAATGGAAGCGCCCGCGCCCGGGAGGATGCCGATGATGTTCCCGATGAGCCAGGAACGGATGACGGTCGGACCGATCTGTTTCAGCTCACGGAATTTCAGCATGACGGAGTCGTGAAATTTGACGATACTTCCTCTTTCCTTAATCGCTTTTTCCGCAAGAATGAAGACCTGGGAAAGAGAAAAGAGACCGATGAGGGCACAGGTGACATTAATGCCGTTGTACAGTTCGTCTATGCCGAACATGAACCGTTCCGTACCTTCCATGGGATCCATGCCGATGGTGGAAAGAATGAGGCCGAAGGCGCCGCTCATAAGCCCTTTCACCATGGAGCCCGTGGTAACGCCCGCAATGATGGTGAGTCCGAAGAGGGCAAGCCAGAAATATTCAGGGCTTCCGAACTTCATAGCCAGTTCAGCAAGCATGGGGGCAAAAAAGTAAAGGGAAATACAGGAAAGGAGACCGCCGAAGAAAGAAGCGATGCATGCCGTGCCGAGTGCCTTGCCGGCTTTTCCCTGTTTGGTAAGTTCATACCCGTCGAGCGCCGTTGCCGCGGAAGCGGGCGTGCCGGGGGTATGGATCAGGATGGCGGAAATAGAACCGCCGAAGATGGCGCCGCAGTAAATGCCGCCGAGCATGATCAGCCCCGTTTCGGGAGCCATGCCGAAGGTAAGCGGCAGAAGGAGCGCTACGCCCATGGCGGCGGAAAGGCCCGGCATACAGCCGACAACGATTCCGATGGTGACGCCGATAATCATCATGATTAGATTAGACGGCATGAGGGCATTGGCAAAACCTGCCGACATGAGTCCGAATGTGTTTGCATCCATGGTATTTCCTCCGGTTATAAGAATTCTTCCATAATGATCCCGTCAGGCAGGGGTACATTGAGAAATACATCGAATGTACCGTAGATGAGGGCGGCCATGCAGATCAGGACGAGAAAAATGTATTTCATTTTTATCCTGAAGAAGCGGAGGCAGATGAAGATGTATACGATGGAGGCGATGTAGAAGCCGAAGAGGTACATCAGGAGAAAGAACAGGAGGAAAGCGGAAAACATGACCCAGAACTGTTTCGGGAGAAAGCCGTCAAATACCTGGGAACTGTCGCTGATGATTTTGTGCTCTCTTCTGTAATCGCGGAACAGATGGCTCATGCGGACTGTCGTCAGAAGAAGGAGCAGCCCGATGACAAAGTACGGATAGTGTCTTGCCGGTTCGGGAAAGTCCAATGTCAGATATAAAAAGAAAAATGAGAAAAGATACATGAATCCGCAGATATAAATATCTGATTTTTTCATACAATACTCCTTAAAGAGAACCTCCGCGGTTTCAAACCGGTCAGAACGGACAAACCTGCCCCTTGGAAAAGAAGCAGGTTTTCTGTCTAATGAAACGCGGTGACGCTTAAAGGGAAATGCGTGATTTCCCCTGTTTCATGCAGCACTTGCACTGTTATTTCTTTTCGTACAGTTTGCTGACTACATCTTTGCAGAAAGCGAGCTGCTCATCAATGAGCCTGCCCAGATCTTTGCTGTCCTTATAATCGAGAACCATGCCGGCTTTCTTGTGGGCTTCCACAACATCTTTGTCTTCCATGGTCTTTTTGAAAGCGTCTTCATAGAATTTAATTATATTTTCAGGGGTGCCTTTCGGGGCGACAATAGCGCGGGCGGAGCCGTACCATTTATTGTAGTAGCCGAGTTCGCCGAGTGTCGGAACGTCAGGCAGCTGGGGGTCGCGCTTTTCATCAAATACACCGAGGACACGGAGTTCGGCATTTTCACCGTTAATCAGTTTGATGACGTCGGCAACTTTGGCACAGGAGAAATCCACTTCGCCCTGGCGGAGAGCAAGGAGCTGGTCGGCAGTACCGCCATAAGGAACGGCATTATATTCAAATTTCGCGGACTGGGCGAGAAGCTGGGCGGAGGTGTGGTTGGAGGCCTGTACGCCGTTGGTGGAAGCTTTCAGCTGTCCCGGGTTCGCCTGTGCGTCTGCAACGAGTTCCTTAAGATCCTTCCATTTTGCGTCTTTTTTGACAACAACGACAGCGGTTTCCGTCAGGTGGTTCGCAATCGGGATAATGGACTTTTCATCAAAGGCCGCGCCTTTCTGGGAAGCGAGCGTGGTATAGGTCGGCAGATTGATGAATCCTAAGGTGTATCCGTCCGGTTTGGCCTTGGCGAGTTCCGTCCAGCCGATTTTTCCGTCAGCCCCGGGTTTGTTTTCGATGACCAGGGTCTGGCCGACATACTTCTTGGCACTGTTGGCAAGCAGACGCGCGCCTGTATCCGTACCGGAACCTGCTTTATAGGCGACGATAATCTTTACGTCTTTTTCCGGTTTCCAGGCGGCAGAGCTGCTTTTTGCGCCGCCGTTCTTGGAACCGCCGCATCCGCCGAGAAGGATACCTGCGGCGACTGCCGCTGCGGCGAGCACAGCCAATTTCTTTTTCATGATTGAAAAACCTCCTTACATTTCCCCAATAAAATAAATGCAGTCTGATCTTGTCCGCATTTTCTCTTCCTGATTGTACCATGCCGTCCGCCGTACAACAATATAAAAAGCGCTGAGGCTCCTTGCGGGCGGGGACTCTTATGAAATAAGTGTACACAAATAAAGAGCAATTTCCGGAAAGAGAAATAATACAATTAATAGAGAATAAACAGGAAAATGACTCCGGAGTAATGAGTAAAATATATTCCAAGATACAA
>ERZ772906.1979-NODE-1979-length-10831-cov-4.093541_pt1 | contig 10831 bp, 9 predicted proteins | sample MGYA00511338_ERZ772906 | MGnify/ENA primary metagenome ERZ772906 (study PRJEB29015, sample SAMEA2738076) | human oral metagenome | biome: human oral; feature: human-associated habitat; material: saliva | place: China | collected 2212 ... | reverse complement strand
AGACTGACCAAGAGCATCCCGCTCATGTGAGGGCCTGCGGGGATAAGAGCGAGGCACAGGGCGCAAGCCACGATACGGGATCGGTAGATCTTGTGTGCGTTGCGCAACCTGATGACGGCGAACATGGCGAGGAACACGATGACGCCGCTGCACAGGAGGGCTGACGTCTCCACTGGGACGCGATCGTGCGGTTCCTCCATCGCGTGATGGAGGCCGGCGGCCAGGGCGATCAGTCCCGCCGCCAGAACGAGGTGGCCATAGGCGAGGAGGCTGCGCACGGCACGGAAGGGAACGCGCGACCGGTTGATGTAGTACTCCATGAGACCGAGACTGTGGTGGAAGTAGGCCCACCACAGCCCGCCCACAAGGACGAAAGCGGTGGCGAGACCGCCCAGGTCGGCCCAGGTCAGATGCTCGAGCTCAGTCTGAGGAGTCGCGATCGACACGATCGTCTCACCAAGAGCCACAATGATGAGAAGGCTGAAGCGCTCCACGACATTACCGACGTCGTAGCGCTGGGCGCTCATGGTTCGGCTGTGCCGCAGGGGGCCGGTGATCTCCCACAGCGCCGCGAGGGTCCACAGTGCCAGTTGGCCGTTGCCGCCCATGATGGCCCCGCCGAGCATGAGGGGTCCCTGGATGAGGCTGGAGACCAGGTCCATGCGGAAGGCGTTGGAATTCTCGTGGCGCGCCAGACGGAAGGTGATGACCAGGCGCGAGAGCCAGCAAGACGTCGCGAATATCAGTGCCCGCTCACCGAAGGCGCGAGGCACAGCGACCGCACTGACCATGACGATCACCATGAGAGTCATGATGGTGAGGCGGTGACGATTCGTCGACGCGTCACGCAGGCTGGACTGGATCGTCACCAGCAGCCACTGCCAGTAGATGAGGACCAGCAGGACTCCGGCATGTGCAAGCCCTCTCCATCCGGATTCCTCCCGAATGACACCGTTGAGCTCGGTGATGAGGAAGACGTAAACCAGGTCGAAGAAGAGCATCACCGGGTCCACAGCCCGGTGCGGCAGCAGCGAAACGTTCCCACGATGCTCGGAGGACCTCTGTGTAGTCACGCTTCTCCTCACGTAATCAGTACGTGGTCAGGCATGGTTGCTCCGTTTTCTCCCGAAAGGTCGTCTCAGCGCCGCTGGCGCTTCTCGCGCACGCGCACCCCGATCTGGATGGGGGTGCCGGTGAAGCCGAACTCCTCGCGCAGGCGGCGCTCGATGAAGCGCCGGTAGCCGGCGTCGAGGAAACCGGTGGTGAAGATGACGATCCGGGGCGGGGCCACCTGGACCTGGGTGGCGAAGAGGATGCGGGGCTGCTTACCGCCTCGCACCGGGTGCGGGGTGGCCGACTGCAGCTGCCCCAGGAAGCCGTTGAGCCGGCCCGTGGGCACGCGCGTGGTCCAGCCCTCCAGGGCGGCGTCGAGGGCGCGCACGAGCCGGTTGGTGTGCCAGCCGGTCCGGGCGGCCAGGTTGATGTGGGGGGCCCAGGAGACGTGGGCCAGGTCGTGCTCGACCTCCCACAGGAGCATCTTCTGACGCTCCTCGTCCACCAGGTCCCACTTGTTGTTGACCAGGACCAGGGCGCGGCCGGCGTCGACGGCCTGCTGGACCACGCGCACGTCCTGCTCACTGATCGGCTCGGAGGCGTCCAGGAGGACGACGGCGACCTCGGCCTTGTCGATGGCGCCCTGCGTGCGCAGCACCGCGTAGTAGTCGGCGCCCCGTGACTGCTTGACGCGCCGGCGGATCCCGGCGGTGTCGACGAAGACCCACTGGCGGGAGTCGAGCTCGATGATCTCGTCGACCGGGTCACGGGTGGTGCCCGCGGTCTCGTTGACGACGACGCGCTCCTGGCCCGCGATGGAGTTCAGCAGAGAGGACTTGCCGACGTTAGGACGCCCCACGAGAGCGATGCGGTGCAGGTCCCCCTCCGGCGCTGCGGTGGCCACGCCAGAGACCTCCGGAAGGACCTCCATGACGGCGTCGAGAACCTCGCCGCTGCCCCGGCCGTGCAGGGCCGAGACCGGGAAGGGCTCGCCCAGCCCCAGGTTCCACAGGGTGGCGGCGTCCCCCTCCTGGGCCGGGGAGTCGACCTTGTTGGCGGCCAGGACCACCGGCTTGCCGCTGCGGCGCAGCATCCGCACCACGCGGGCGTCGGTCTCGGTGATGCCGACCTGGGCGTCGACGACCAGCAGGACGGCGTCGGCCATCTCCACGGCGACCTCGGCCTGGGTGGCCACGGCGGCGTCGAGGCCGGCCACGTCCACCTCCCAGCCGCCGGTGTCGACGATGGTGAAGCGGCGCCCGGCCCACTCCGCGGGGTAGGAGACCCGGTCGCGGGTGACACCGGGGGTGTCCTGGACGACGGCCTCGCGGCGGCCCAGAACCCGGTTGACCAGTGTCGACTTACCCACGTTGGGCCGGCCGACGACGGCCAGGACCGGCAGCCCGGGCTCGACGCTGTCACCGGCGGGCAGGCTGCCGTCGGCCTCCAGGAGGGCGAGGTCCTCCTCATCGAGCTCGTAGTCGGCCAGGCCCGCACGCATGGCCTGGGCCCGCAGGTCCTCCTCGGCGTCCCGCTGGGCGGCGGCGTCGGCGGCCTCCTCCACCAGGTCCAGGACCCGCTCGACGGACTGCTCCAGGCTCAGCTCCGAGGTGTCCACCAGGGTGACGCCCTCGGGCGCGGTGAGGAACTGGGAGACCGTGGAGTCGTCGCGGTCGCGGCGCACCACCTGGTCGCGCAGGGCGGCGGCGTCGACCTGCTTGCCGGCGGCCTCCAGGTCCCCGGCGCGGCGCGCCAGGCGGGCCTCCTCCGATGCGGTCACGAGCAGGCGAGCATCGGCATCGGGGGCGATGACGGTGGTGATGTCGCGTCCTTCGGCCACGATGCCGGCTCCCCCGGAGAAGGAGCCGGTGTGCCCGGTCGCCTCGAAGCGGATGATCTCGCGCTGGCGGCGCGCCAGCTCGGCGCGCACCTCGAGGTTGGTGGCGACCTTCGAGACGACGGTGGCGATGTGCGGGTCACGGATTGCGGTCGATACGTCTGTGCCGTCCACGGTGAAGGTGGGGTGCTCGGGATCCAGGCCCATGTGCAAAGGCATTGCGGCGACGGCCTCGGCGACGGCGGCCCCGTCCTCCAGGTCGATCCCCTCGTGCTCGCACCACCAGGCGGCGGCCCGGTACATGGCACCGGTGTCCAGGTAGGCCAGTCCCAGCTCGGCGGCGACGCGCCTCGAGACGGTGGACTTGCCCGATCCGCTTGGTCCGTCGATCGCAACGACGATTCCCATGGTGCCCTCCATCAGGGTCCGATTGACGGTCATGAACTGGGCCAAGCGTCCCATACTTCGGCGCGGTACTGCGGATCAGCCCCCATGAGTACTGACACAGGCGGGCCTGCGCGGCACATTGAACCGGTTTCAGCCCGCGACGACGCGCCAGCCCTGGGCGTCCAGGGCCTCCTCCAGCCGTAGGGCGGCCGCCGGTAGGACGGAGATGAGGGCGATGCCGGCGCTCTGCCCAGCTGAGTGCTCCAGGGAGAAGTCCTCGATGTTGACACCGGCGGCACCGACGTCGGAGAAGAGCCTGCCCAGCTCACCGGCGGCGTCGGGTACTAGGACCTGGACCTCGGTGTAGCGGCGCGGCGCCCCGCCGTGCTTGCCGGGGATGCGTGCCTGACCGATGTTTCCCCGAGTCATGACGTCGGTGATCGCGCCGACGGCCCCGGGAGCGACCACACGTGCCGCTCCTGGGGCTGTGTGCTCTGGGCGATCCGGATCGCAGACGGCGGCTTCGATCCCCGTGATCAGTGCAGCCAGGTCATCACTGATCCGGCGCAGCAGGTCAACCACGGGCCCGGCATTGCCCACGATGATGGCCGACCACAGCCTGGGGTCCGAGGCCGCGATCCGGGTGACATCACGAAGCCCCTGCCCCGACAGGGCCAGGGCCCCCTCCCCCAGCTCCTCCAGCCGGGCGGCCACAAGTGAGGAGACGAGCTGGGGCACGTGGGAGACGGCGGCGACGGCGGCGTCGTGCTCCGCCGCCCCCATGCGCACCGGGGTGGCGCCCACATCGACCGCCAGGTTCCTGATGACCAGCTCCGCCTGCGGATCGGAGTCCTGACCGACGACCACCCAGGGGCGGCCGGCGAAGAGGTCGCAGTCCGCGGCGCCGGCGCCGGAGCGCTCCCGGCCGGCCATCGGGTGGGAGCCGACGTACCTGCGCGCCTGCGCTCCCGCCCGGGACCGGACCTCGGTGACGACCCGTTCTTTGACGGAGGCCACGTCAGTGACCACGGCACTGGGGTGGGCGCTCAACTGCGCGACGACGACCTCGGCGGCCACGTCGGGAGGCGTGGCCACGACAACAACCTGCGGCTCGGGGCTGTCCTCGCCGTGAAGCGTTCCCGCTCCCATGTCTCGGGCCAGGGCCAGGGAGGTGGGCGAGGTGTCGGAGAGCAGGACCTCGACACCTGCCGCCCGCAGCGCCAGGGCGAGTGAGGTTCCCAGCAGCCCCGTGCCGACGATGAGCACCGGGCCGCGCGTGGACACTGATGCCCGCGGTTCGGGGGCGCTCACAGCCCGACCTCCTGCTGCAGCGCGGCGATCTCCTCGCCACTGAGGGGGCGGGTCTGGCCGGGGCGCAGGTTGCCCAGCCGCAGCGGTCCGAGCCGGGTGCGCGCCAGGCGCGTCACCGGGTGGCCGACGGCGTCCAGCATGCGTCGCACGATGCGGTTCTTGCCGGAGTGGAGGGTGATCTCGACGATGGAGCCGCGTGGCCCGGAGTCCTTGACGGTGACCCGGTCCGCCTTGGCCTCACCGTCCTCCAGCTCGATGCCGCGCCGCAGCTTGCGCGGGACCCAGGGCTCGACCTGTCCGTCGACGATGGCGACATAGGTCTTGGCGATCTCGAAGCTGGGGTGCATGAGCCGGTGGGAGAGCTCGCCGTCGTTGGACAGCAGGAGCAGCCCCTCGGTCTCGGTGTCGAGGCGGCCGACGTGCACCAGGCGCAGCGAGTCGGGCAGCTCGGGGTGCTCGGCCAGGTAGTCGCGTCCGTACTGGGCCACGGTGGGGCGGCCCTCAGGGTCCTCCATAGTGGTGACGACCCCGGCCGGCTTGTGGAGCATGAGGGTGATAAGCTCGGGGTTGGTGAGGATCCGGCTGCCGTCAACGCGGATCTCCTGGGTCAGCGGGTCCACTCTGACGCCCGCCTCGGTGACGGTGACGCCGTCGACGCTGACGCGGCCGTCGGCGATGAGCTGCTCGCAGGCGCGGCGCGAGGCAACCCCTGCGTGGGCCAGGACCTTCTGCAGCCGCTGTCCGGAAGCGACGTGCGGGTCGTCCTGGCCGCCCTTGGTGGCGCGCTCACGCTTCTGAAGCAGACGGGCTTCCTCGTCCTCGTCGATGGCCTCGGCGTCGAAGGCGGCCAGGTCGCCGGCGTCGGCCTGCTCGTCGAGCTCCTCGAGGTCATCCTCGTCGTAGAACTCCTGGGCCCCGAAATCACTGTGGGGCACGGACTCGGTTCGGGTGTGGCGGTTCCTCGGGGTCATGGGGTCCTCCTACCGGCCATCTCATCGGCCTGTTCGACGATCTCCCCCAGCGCCTCGACGCGGGGGAGGTAGGGAGCCAGGGGCGGCAGCTCGTCCAGGGAGTCGATTCCCAGGTACTCCAGGAAGTCTCCCGTGGTCCGGTACAGGATCGCACCGGAGGTCTCGGCACCGGCCTCCTCGATGAGGCCGCGGGCGTGCAGGGTGCGCATGACGCCGTCGACATTGACCCCGCGGATCTGGGCGACGCGCCCCCGGGTGACCGGCTGCCGGTAGGCGACGACGGCCAGAGTCTCCAGGGCGGCCTGGCTCAGGCGCGCAGTGGCGCCGCCGATGATGAACTGCTCGACGAGGTCGGCGTGCTCGGGCACGGAGGCGAAGCGCCACCCGCCTGCCGCACGTCGCAGGAGGAATCCGTGAGCACGGCTGCCGGGTGCCTCTCCGCGGTACTCGGCGGCCAGGTTCTCGAGCAGCTCCTCGCAGACGCTCTCCTCCATGCCGAGGGCCTCAGCGATCGCAGAGGTGGTCACCGGCTCGTCGGCGACGATGAGGATGGCCTCAGCGGCACTGCGCAGCTCATACCCCGCGGCCTCGCTCATGCGAATTCCTCCTCGAGCTCAGTGAGGTTCTCAGAGGTCATCATGCCGGTCAGGTCGTCCTGGCCGCCGCACCAGGTCACGGTGATCTCGCCCATGGCCTCGGCCTGGTCCAGCTCGGCGCTGCCCTGCCGGTGGAGAATGAGCAGCGCCAGGAAGCGGGCCACCACGACTGCGGTGCGCTCGGCGTCCTCAATGATCTGGGCGAAGGTCAGGGTTCCGTGACTGCGCAGCCTGAGGACGATGAGGCTCAGCTGTTCACCGACCGGTACTCGCTCGTGCAGGTGGACGGTCTGGACGCCCGGATCCGTGGGCCCGGTAAAGGCGCCCACCGCCATCCGGGTCAGCTCCTCGGGGGTGATGGTGGCCACGAGCCTGGGCAGTAGCGCCGCCAGATGCGGTTCCAGGGCGACGATGCGGGGGTGGCTGCGTGCGGAGGTCTCCGCCCGGTGGCGGAAGGCCGCTGCGGCCTCCTTGAAGGCCCGGTACTGCAGGAGCCGGGCGAAGAGCAGGTCGCGGGCCTCGAGCAGCTCGAGGTCGGGCTCCTCCTCGTTCTCGTCATGGGGCAGAAGGCGGTGGGCCTTGAGCGCCAGGAGGGTGGAGGCCACGACGATGAACTCCGATGCGCGCCCCAGGTCCCAGTCCGAGCGCATGTGGGCGATGAAGTCGTCGGTCACCTCGGCCAGCGCCAGCTCGGTGACGTCGAGCCGCTTGCGGGCGATGAGGCTCAGTAGCAGGTCGAAGGGGCCTTCGAACTGGGGCAGCGTGACACTGAATCCGGGCAGCCGGGGCGGCCCCTGCTCCTCTGGCTCAGGCGACATCGCCGCGGGCGATGACCTCACGGGCCAGCCGGCGGTAGGCGTCCGCACCGGGGTGGGAGGGCGCGTAGCTGGTGATCGGCTCGTTGGCCACGGAGGCGTCCGGGAACTTGATCGTGCGCCGGATGCGCGTGTCGAAGAGCTGCTCGCCGAAGGCCTGCTCCAGGCGCTCGAGCACCTCTCGTGAGTGCAGGGTGCGGGAGTCCACCATGGTGGCGAGGATGCCGTCAATCTCCAGGGTGGCGTTGAGACGGTCCTTGACGCGCTCAACGGTCTCGACCAGGAGCGCCACTCCGCGCAGGGCGAAGAACTCGGTCTCCAGCGGGATGATGACGCCGTGGGAGGCGGTCAGGGCGTTGATGGTCAGCAGTCCGAGCGAGGGCTGGCAGTCCACGAGGATCACGTCGTACTCGTCGAGCACCGGACGCAGCACCCGCTTGAGGGCCTGCTCGCGGGCGACCTCGTTGACGAGCTGGACCTCGGCGGCGGACAGGTCGATGTTGGCCGGGACGATATCCAGTCCCTCCACGGTGGTCTCATGGATGACGGTGCGGATGTCCGGACGGCTGGCGACGAGCAGGTCGTAGATGGTGGAGTCGAGCTCGTGGGCGTTGATGCCCAGGCCGGCCGAGGCCGCTCCCTGGGGGTCGAAGTCGACGATGAGGACCTTGCGCCCCAGCTCGGCCAGCGCCGCACCGAGGTTGATCGTCGTCGTGGTCTTGCCGACGCCGCCCTTCTGGTTGCACATGGAGATGACCCGAGCGGGTCCGTGCGACTCCAGCGGCGCGGGAACGGGGAAGTCCTTCTCCTCGCTCTCGTCGGTGCCGGGGTTGTCGATCAGGCCTGGCTGGATGGAGTCATTCACATTCTCCAGCCTAGTCGAAGTCGGCTCCACCTCGCCCAGTTCAGACGAGACACGCCAGAGAACGGGCTGAACAGGATCCGACTTTCAGGAAGGCATCGGCCGGCACCCAGGCTCCTTTCATCAAGAACCGGATCCCGTGACGTTTCAGGAGCGCACTCGTCACTCAGGCCAGCGCGCGCGGATGGCTGGTGGCGTAGACCTCCCGCAGGTGGTCGACGGTGACCTTCGTGTAGATCTGGGTGGTGGTGACCGAGGCGTGTCCGAGCATCTCCTGGACGACACGCACGTCCGCCCCTCCCGCCAGCAGATGCGTGGCGAAGGAGTGGCGCAGGGTGTGGGGGGAGATGCGTCGCTCGTCGGCGCAGTCCGTCCCGATGAGCCCGGCCCGTTCAGCGGCCTGCTGCAGGACGGCCCAGGCGCTCTGTCGGCTCAGGGGCCTGCCCAGGGTGTTGAGGAAGACCTGCGGCACTCCCCTGCCCTTCTCGGCCAGGACCGGCCGACCTCGCACCAGGTAGGCGTCCAGCGCCTCCCAGGCGTAGGTCCCCATGGGGACCACGCGTTCCTTGCGTCCCTTGCCGAACAGCCTCAGCAGCTTGGAGTCGGTGTCAAGGTCGTCGACGACGAGCCCCACCGCCTCGGAGATGCGGGCGCCGGTGGCGTAGAGGACCTCCAGCAGCGCTCGGTCGCGCAGGCTCACCGGGGAGTCGTCAACGCCTGCTGCCTCCAGGAGGCGGCGGACCTCATCGATCCCTAAGGCCTTGGGCAGGCGCCTTCCGGGCTGGGGCGGGCGCACGGTGGCCGAGGGGTCCTCGGAGGTGGTGCCCTCGGCCAGGAGGAACTTGTGCCAGCCGCGCACGGCCGTGACGGTTCTGGACGCCGAGGACGACGCCAGCGGACGGGCGCCGTCGGATCCGGTGCGCAGGACCTCGAGGAAGCCGGCCACGTCGTTGCGGCTGACCTCCTGCGGTGCTGAGATGCCCGCGCTCCTCAGATAGCGCAGGTAACGTCCGAGGTCACGCTCATAGGCGCTCAGGGTATGAGGGCTCAGCCCACGCTCAACACGCAGGTGGGCGAGGTAGCCGCGCAGCCCCCGGTCCAGGACGTCGCCACGCGGATCGGGGGTGGTATCGACGGTCGGCTCCGTCGTGTGCGCAGTGCTCGTCGGAATCCGCCGATGCTCAGCCGAGCTTGGCGACCAGGCCGAGCCCGACGATCGTGATCGTCCAGATGACGGCCACCGCCACCGTGATGCGGTCGAGGTTGCGCTCGGCCACGCCGGAGGAACCGGCCGACGAGGAGATGCCGCCACCGAACATGTCCGACAGACCGCCGCCCTTGCCCTTGTGCAGGAGGATCGACATGATGAGGAAGAAGCTCGAGAGGACGAGCAGCACCTGAAGGACGATACGCACTACGTTCACGTCACGTTCCCTTCGTTGTTGGTTCCGTCTTGCTGCGGGGGCCTCACGCTCCGGCATGGGTCCGGCGCGACTCCCGACAGGGTCCGCGCCCCCACCTGTCCGCGTGGCAGTCTACCTGCAACGCACAGGGTCCCGGACACCTCGGGGTGTGAGGTGTCCGGGACCCTGTCAGTGAGCGGTGAGACGCTACAGGGAGACGATCACTCGGCTCCTTCGTCGTGGCTCGGGTCGCTCAGGCGTAGAAGCCCGCCATGGCGGCGAAGGAGTCCGCCTTGAGGGAGGCTCCACCGACGAGTGCGCCGTCGACGTCGGGCTGGGCCATGAGCTCCTTGATGTTGTCGGGCTTGGCGGAGCCGCCGTAGAGGATGCGGGTGGACTCGGCGGTCTCGGCGCCGAAGTCCTCGGCCAGGGCGGCGCGGATTGCGCCGCACACTTCCTGAGCATCCTCGGCGGAGGCGGTCTCGCCGGTGCCGATGGCCCAGATGGGCTCGTAGGCGATGACGATCTTGGCGACGTCCTCGCCGCTCCATCCCTCCAGGGCGGCGCGGATCTGCCCCAGGACGAAGTCGACGTGGGTGCCGGCCTTGCGGATCTCCAGGGCCTCACCGCAGCACAGGATGGGGGTCATACCGGCGTCGAGCACCTTGCGGGCCTTGGCGCCAACGAGGGCGTCGGACTCGCCGTGGTACTCGCGGCGCTCGGAGTGGCCCATGACCACGTAGCTGCAGCCGAGCTTGGTGAGCATCTCGGTGGAGATCTCACCGGTGTAGGCGCCGTTGTCGTGGATGGAGACGTCCTGGGCGCCGTACTTGATGTCCAGGGAGTCGGCCTCGACGACGGTCTGCACGGTGCGGATGTCCGTGAAGGGCGGGATCACGAGGACCTCGCACTTGGCATAGTCGTGGTCGTGGTCCTTGAGCTCCATGGCCAGGCCCTGGACGAGGTGGTTGGCCTCGAGGTGGTCGAGGTTCATCTTCCAGTTGCCCGCCATGAGCGGGGTGCGGTTACTCATCTGGGTTGCCTTCCTTCAGTCGTTGAGCACGGCGATACCGGGCAGGGTCTTGCCCTCGAGGAGCTCGAGGGAGGCGCCGCCGCCGGTGGAGATGTGGGAGAACGTGGCCTCGTCGAAGCCGAGCGTGCGCACGGCCGCGGCGGAGTCGCCACCGCCGATGACGGAGAAGGCGTCGGACTCGGAGATCGCCTTGGCCACGGCCTTGGTGCCCTCGGCGAAGGCCGGGAACTCGAAGACGCCCATGGGGCCGTTCCACACCACGGTCTTGGAGGTGGCGATGGCCTCGGCGAAGAGCTTTCGCGTCTCAGGGCCGATGTCCAGGCCCATCTGGTCGGCGGGCAGTGCGTCAGCCGGCACCACGGTGGCGGGGGCGTCCGCGGCGAAGGTCGGGGCCACGACGGTGTCGACGGGCAGCAGCAGCTCGACGCCGTTGGCCTTGGCGGTCTCCAGGTAGCCCTTGACGGTGTCGATCTGGTCCTTCTCCAGCAGGGAGGTACCCACCTCGTAGCCCTGGGCGGCCAGGAAGGTGTAGGCCATGCCGCCACCGATGAGAAGGCGATCGG
>ERZ772906.1970-NODE-1970-length-10848-cov-3.653386_pt1 | contig 10848 bp, 8 predicted proteins | sample MGYA00511338_ERZ772906 | MGnify/ENA primary metagenome ERZ772906 (study PRJEB29015, sample SAMEA2738076) | human oral metagenome | biome: human oral; feature: human-associated habitat; material: saliva | place: China | collected 2212 ... | reverse complement strand
TTCTCGAGGCGGCCGCGGCCGCCGGCGCCGGGCAGGCCGATTCCGTGACCACCGCCCGCACTCTGGCCGAGCAGGGCTTCGGTGAGGCCCGGGACCTGGCCGACTTGGCCGTGCGCCTGCGCGACCTTGAGGTCCCCTTCGAGGCCGAGGCCATCAACAGCGCCCTGGCCGACGTTCGCGCCGCCCTGGCCGAGCTCGAGTAGCCGGCCGCTACGCCCGCGAGAGCACGATGAGCCGTCCGCGGGATCGTAGGGTAGGTCGCGCGGTCGCACCCTCTACCCCTCGAACGCACGACCTAAGGTACGAACCCACGGCTGGGAGCCGGCGATCATCTCCACAGGTCTGCCACGGGGCGCGCGCTGTGGGCGACGGTGGCGGGGAAGAGACTCAGGATCCGGGCGCGCAGCACGTCGAGGTGGGTGAAGTCGGCCCAGATGAAGCGCTCGATGCGCCAGCCCATGCGAGTGAGGACGTCCTGGCGCTGCTTCTCCTGCCACAGGTCCTCGGGGGTCTTGTACTTGATCCGCCCGTCGAACTCCGCCAGTACCCGGTACTCCGGCCAGGCCTCATCGGGGAAGTAGAGGCGGGGAGCATTCTTGATCGCCATCTGAATGCGCGGAGCCGGTAGACCCAGGGCGCGCACCAACCAGTGCAGCAGCGACTCGCCTGGTGATTCGGTGAAGGCCGAGGCCATGGCAACGACGGCACGTGCACGCCGTGCCCCGGCACGTCGGCCCTGCGCCGTGACGGCGGCTTGGAGCTGATGTCGGGCGGCCTCGACTCGGCGGCTCGACTGGGAGTACTGGTATCGCGATGGACGGGCGATAGCGCGGAGCGCCGACTCGACCACGCACACCGAGTCGTGGGCGGGAAGGTCGAAGGCGCAGTCAACCGCGGTCCGTCCCAAGGTGCTCACAGGAAGGCCCGAGACGGTGGTGATGTCCTTCCGCGGCAGCGTCAGGTGTCGTCGGCGCAGGGATGCAGGGCGCTGCGCTCCCGGTGGAAGGGGGAGCTTCTGGTGAGGATGGTGCGGACTTGAGGGGACGACGACGCTGACGTCCGGCTCACGTTCCCGCAGCCACAGACCGTGAACGAGTGCGGCGGACTCGTGGCTCAGACAGCGCGCGGACTTGACCTGCAAACAGGCGGCGGCGCAGCGAGCCAGGCTGAGACGCTTGTCGGCCTCCCAACGGGGGAGGTCCTGTGCGCCGATGTCCGCGTAGATGCCGCGAAGGACCCTCACGGGACTACGCATGGCGGCCGGCGGGCCGGCGGACGCCACAACGGGCGGCAGCTGAGGCGGTTCGGGATAGGGCTCCATGCGGCAAGCGTGACGGGCGGGCGGATGAGGTGGCCACCGCAGCATCGGTGCCCTGTGGATGCAGCAGGGCGCAACGGCACTGTGGCCACTGGGTGACGGCGTCGTGCAGGCTGTCCGGTTCGTAGGGTAGGTCTCGGGTTCGTACCCTGAACCCCCGAACGCGAGGCATAAGGTACGAACGCGCGGGGAGGGGACTGGGGCGGTGAGGGAGCCCGATCAGTGGCGCCAGGCGGTACCGCGCGAGCGCAGGTAGGTGGTGGCGCCGCGGGCGGCCATGAAGACCCAGGCGAAGGCGATCCACAGCAGCACCAGGCCCGACGTTGCCCCGTCAGCCCCCGGCAGCACGCCGCCCCCGATGAGCAGCGCGAGCGGCACATAGGGCACCAGCGTCACCAGGCCCGCCCGGGCCAGGTAGCGGCCGTCGCCGGCGCCCATGAGCACGCCGTCGAGCAGGAAGACGACTCCGGCGAGTGGCTGCGCGCTCGCCGCGACCAGGAGCGTCGGGGTCGCGGCCGCGATGACGCCCGCGTCGGAGGTGAAGGCGCGGGGCAGCCAGGCGGCGCCCGCTGCCATGAGCACGCCGATAAGGACCCCCGTCCCGGCGCCCCAGGCCAGCATCCGCTTGAGGAGCTCGTCAATGGACCAGCCGGCGGTCGCCGCAGCCGCCCCGGCCTCCTCCTCGGTGAGAGCCTCAGCCTCCGGTGCGTTGGAGTCCGCGTCCGCCCGCTGGGCCTGTCCCAGGGCGGTGCCGATGAGGGCCTGCGCCGCCACAGCCAGTGCGTCCAGGGCGAAGGCCGCGAAGGTCCACAGGGCGTTGACCACCTGGTGGGCGGCCAGCGACACCTCCCCGAGCGCGGTCGCCGCCCACACGGTCACCAGGATCGCCACCCGCAGGCTCAGTGAGCGGATGAGTAGCGGAGCCCCACTGCCCAGGGAGGCCCGCAGGCCCTCGCGGTGGGGGAGCAGACCCACTCCGGCTGCCCGGGCCGCCCGGGTGATCGGACCGGCCAGCGCCAGCGCCATGGCCGTCTGCGCGATCGCGGTGCCGGCGCCCGAGCCCGCGATCCCCATCCCGACGCCGTAGAGCAGGATCGCGTTGACGACGACGTTGAAGACCGCCCCGCCCGTGGCCACGACGAAGGGCGTGCGCGTGTCCAACAGACCGCGCAGCACACCAGTGGCGGCCAGGACGACGAACATGCCTGGCAACCCCGGGCAGGAGGCGCGCAGGTAGGCGACGGCCGCCTGAGCCACCGCGCCGTCGGCGCCCATCGCAGCGGTCAGCCAGGGGGCGGTCAGTCCCAGGAAGGCGCCCGCGCCCAGTCCCAGCAGGAGTGCCAGCCACATGCCGTCGACGCCGGCCCGCAGGCCCTCGGTGCGCTGGCCGGCCCCGAACAGACGCGCCGTCGCCGCCGTGGTGGCGTAGGCCAGGAAGACGAACAGGCCCACCGTCGTCGTCAGGATCGTCGAGGCCAGGGACAGGCCCGCCAGGCTCACCGCGCCGAGGTGGCCGACCATGGCCGAGTCCGCCAGGATGAAGAGCGGCTCGGCGATGAGAGCTCCCAGAGCGGGGACAGCCAGGGACAGGACCTGATGGTTGAGGCCGGAGGAGGCGGGGCGACTGGTGTTGGGCACGGCCCCCATTGTGGACCAGGGGTCCGCGCCGGAGCATCAGCGCCTCGGCGGTCCCCGGGCGGCACCGCGTGGAGAGGGAAGGGCGTGTGGCCGCCACCGCGGAGTGCTCGAGAGTAGGGGCCGGGTGCCGGCTCCGAGCACGGAGGGAGACTGTCCGGGGAGGTCCTCACGGCCAGGTTGAGGATGAGGTTGAGGTGAGGTCGCGGCGGTGGAGCCTGGGCGTGACCGAGGCTACGGATCGCCGGGATTGTCCTGGGGGATCGCACAACTATTCGAGCCCCAGGAAAGTACTGGAAGGCTGAATATTTGCTGAGGATATGCCTGATGAAGCCGATGTTCGGCCGAGATGGCGGGGTCTGGGGATAACTGGAACGGACCACCCTGTAGAGGAACCACAAACGGCGTGGACCTCAAGTCGAAGATGATGTTTGTCCACAGGTTTACCCACTTGTCCACAGATCACATTGTGATGTCGTGGGAAGAACCTATAGGAACCCTGAACTCTCAGATTCCTGGTATACCAAGGAAAAGTCGCCTTCCCGCGGGGGAGTTGCCACCAGTGCGCACATCTGTGTCCACAGCCTGCCCACCTCTGTCCCCAGGCGTTGGGGGTCTTCCCACAGCGGTCGTGCCGATATCCCCAAGACCGGTGAACTTGAGAGTTTGCGGGGCCTGCCCGATGGCGTTATCGTCACGCGCGCGCTCCACGCGGGCGAGCGTCATTCCTGACGCCGCGGGCCGTCGTCGGGAGCAGTAGGACGAGCCGGGACCAACCGGCGTGACAGTGCGGGAGGTGGCCGATGGACAACGGCATGGGCGCTCAGGCCGGCTCGGGCGGCGCCGACGGCGGAAGCGTCCGCACCGACAGCTCCGCCTTCGACCGTCTCCCGCCCCAGGACCTTGAGGCCGAGATGGCCACGCTCGGCGGCATGCTCCTGAGCAAGGAGGCCATCACCGACGTCATCGACGTCCTGCGCGGCCCGGAGTTCTACCGCTCGGCCCACGAGTCGATCTTCGACGCGATCGTCGAGGTCTACAACCGCTCCGAGCCCGCCGACCCGCTCATCGTCGCCGACGAGCTCTCCAAGCGCGGCGAGCTCGAACGCATCGGCGGCGCCCCCTACCTGGCCACCCTCATGGCCACCGTCCCCACCGCCGCCAACGCCGGCTACTACGCCCGCATCGTCAAGGACAAGGCGCTCATGCGCGGCCTGGTCCAGGCCGGCACCCGCATCACCCAGCTGGGGTACTCCACCGACGCCGGCGACATCGCCGAGCTCGTCACGCTGGCCGAGGCCGAGGTCTACTCGGTGGCCCATCACGAGGGGGAGAAGGAGGACTACGTCGCCGTCTCCGAGCTCCTGGGGGAGGCCAACCTGGAGATCGAGGCCGCCCAGAACCGCGACAACGGGGCGCTGACCGGGGTGCCGACCGGCTTCATCGAGCTCGACGAGCTCACCGGCGGGCTCCACCCCGGCCAGATGATCATCGTGGCCGCGCGCCCCGCCATGGGGAAGTCCACGCTCGCCGTCGACTTCTGCCGATCGGCCTCGATCCACCACGGCATCACCAGCTGCTACTTCTCCCTGGAGATGGGGCGCATGGAGCTCATGATGCGCATCCTGGCCGCCGAGTCCAGCGTGGACATGAACAAACTGCGCGGCTCGCGCCAGATGGAGGACCGCGACTGGACCGACGTCGCCGTGGCCTACAACCCCGTCTCCAACGCGCCGCTGTTCATCGACGACTCGCCCAACCTCACCATGCCGGAGATCCGCTCCAAGGCGCTGCGCATGAAGCAGCAGCACAACCTGGGGCTCATGGTCATCGACTACCTCCAGCTCATGAGCTCGGGCAAGCGCGTCGAGTCGCGCCAGCAGGAGGTCTCCGAGTTCTCCCGCTCCCTCAAGCTGCTGGCCAAGGAGCTGGAGATCCCGGTGATCGCCGTCGCCCAGCTCAACCGCGGTCCCGAGCAGCGCACCGGCAACAAGCCCCAGATGAGCGACCTGCGCGAGTCCGGGTCGCTGGAGCAGGACGCGGACATCATCATCCTGCTGCACCGCCCGGAGTACTACAACAACGAGGAGCGCCCCGGCGAGGCCGACATCATCGTGGCCAAGCACCGTAACGGACAGACCCGCACCATCCCCGTGGCCTTCCAGGGGCACGTCTCGCGCTTCGCCAACATGGCGCGCGACGTCACCCCCGAGCCCGCCTACGAGTAGGCCGGCCCGGCAGGGGACGGGGCCGGGAGGCGGACCGTGCGCAGCCGCAGGACGCCCACGGCCCAGCTCGCCGCCGTCAGCAGGACGGTCATGGCGACGCCATGCGCCAGCCCGCGGCGGAGGTAGTCGGCCGTCTCGGGCCCCAGGTTCTCCACGACGACGCTGGCCAGCTCCCGGGTCGACCACAGCGGCAGGACGCGGGTCCAGCCCTCGGAAGGATCCACCAGCACCTGCACCGCCATGACCGACAGCAGCAGAAGAGCCCCCTCCAGGTCCCGTGGAACCAGGGCGGCGGCCAGGGAGCCCAGGGGAGTGGCGACGGTGGCGGTCAGCAGCAGCATGACCGGCACCGCACTCGGGTGGGTGAGCTCGTCGCCGATCGTGGCCAGGACGAGGCCGCTGTAGAGCAGGCCGATGATCCACCCGAGCCCGAGCACCGCGAGGTAGCGACCCAGCAGCAGGGTTGCGGGTGGAGCTCCACTCACAGCGAGGCGGCGGTCCACTGAGCGGGACGAGACCTGCGTGAACAGCGCCAGCGTTGCCGTCGCCCAGCCCAGGCCGATCGACAGGAGCCGGATGGCGGTCCAGTGCGTCTCCAGGCGCACCAGGTAGAAGGTCAGCGGCAGGAGGGTCGCCAGCGCGAGGGCGCCGCGCCGTCGGGCGAGCTCACGCAGGGTGATGAGCGCGACCAGGCCCGTGGTCGCGGCCTTCGACCGGAACCGGGCGCCCTCGGAGCGGTCCCACTCGGTCTGTGGCGTGGACTGGTCAGGCGAGGTGCTCATGCGGACTCCTTTCGCTGTACCCGCCGGGGCATTCGGAGGACAGTCCGGCTTGCGTCCTCCTGCGGGGCCGGCAGCTCGACGACCCGGTCGACCAGGTCGACGTCGCGCAGCAGGTGGGTGACCAGCAGGACGCCCGCGCCCGAGGTGCGCCAGGCCGAGATGAGGGCCCACAGATCCTCGTAGGCCAGGGCGTCCAGGCCCTGGTAGGGCTCATCCAGCAGGAGCAGGTCGGGCGCGTCGAGCTGGGCGAGAGCGACGTTGAGCTTCTGCTGGGTCCCGCCCGAGAGCGTCCCGGTGGTCTGGTCTCCGCGGGCGGTCCAGCCCAGGCGGGTCAGGAGACGGCGGCCGGTCGAGATGGAGCGGCCTTGCCGGATCCCGCGTGCCGCCCCGAAGAGCCGGAGGTGCTCGTCCACCGTCAGCAGCGGCGCCAAGGAGTCGAGCTGAGGCGCGTAGCCGAAGTTCGGCGTCCTCTCGATACTCCCGCCGGTTGCGCGCAGCAGGCCCGCGCAGAGCTGAAGCAGGGTCGACTTGCCGGCGCCGTTGGCTCCGACGACGGCGACGACCTCGCCCCGGTGGATGGTGAGGTTGATGCCGGACAGGACCGTGCGCCTGCCGCGGTGCGCGGAGACGTCCGTCAGGCGCAGGACCACGGGGGTTGCGGGCGGAGTCTTGGCAGATGTGGTGGTGAGGTTGGTGGTGCCGAGGTCGGCAGTGGCGTGGGATGACGAGCTGTGCGGGGCTGGGGTGGGTGCTGCCGCCTGGTAGTCCCGTAGTGCAGAGGCGACCTCGCGGGCGTAGAGGACTGCCGGACCGTACAGGTTGCCGGGTGGCACCCCGGCCGCCTCGGCCTCCGCCCGGGTCGAGGCAGCCGTGCGCTCGACCTCGGAGGACGGCAGACCGCGGGAGGCAAGCTCCACCTCGAAGCTTCGGTACCACTCGGCCGTTGTGTTCTGTGCTGGGTCCCTGGCTTCCTCGGGCCGGCTCATGAGGGGGCCTCCGTGCGTACCTTCCGGCCCTCGATGAGAGCACCGACCGCCGTGGAGAAGGTTCGCCACTCGGCCCGTCGCGCGGCGAGCTCTGTGTGCCCGGCATCGGTCAGCTCGTAGTACTTGCGGGCGGGCCCGGAGGTGGAGGGGCGCCAGGAGACCGCGACGAGGCCGCGCTTCTCCAGGCGCATGAGAGCCGGGTAGAGCGTGCCGCCGGGCACCTCATCCAGCCCGGCGACGGCGAGCCGCTGCGCCAGGGACAGGCCGTAGTCGGCGTGCTCGGCCAGCAGTGAGAGCAGACAGGGTTCCAGGAATCCGCGCAGGAGGCGCGCCGCTGATGAGTCCATGGTTTATAGACTACCTAGTTACTAGGTTGTCTGTCTACTGGACCGGCGTGCCGGTTCCCAGGGGCCGATCTGTCACGGATGGCGACTTTTAGGTGCGTCGGTGCTGCTTCGCGCTGGTGGGCCTGGGGTATCTACGCAGGTCAGGGTCATGTAGGGGTGCCCAAGGCCGCGGCAGTCCACCTGAAAAGTCGCCCAGAGTGACAGATCTGGGCGTGTATGACGCACATCCGCCGCCGACGGGCTGACAACCGTCGGCGGCGGATGGTGAAGCGGGAGGATCGGTGAGTAACCGAGGGGTGCCTCGGTAGCGAGGCCTCAGGCCGGCCGGTACTCGCCCTGGTAGACGTAGAGGAAGGGCATGTTGCCGCGCAGGCCGTGCCGGATGGAGGAGGAGACGACTTCCTTGGCGGTGACGGCGGCCTCAAGTGGGGAGGCGCCCTTGGCGAGCTCGGCGGTCACCGCGGCGGCCAGGGTGCAGCCGGCGCCGTGGACGCGCTCGGTGCCCACGGCCTCAACCTCGAGGACCTCCAGGGTGGTGCCGTCGTAGAAGACGTCCAGCGCGGTGCCGGTGCCCAGCGACGGGCCGGCCTTGGCCAGGACATTGGGGACGCCCTGGTCGTGGATGCGCTTGGCGGCGTCCTTGAGCTGCTCGACGGAGGTGATCTCCTCCATGCCCGCCAGCGTGGCGGCCTCGAAGAGGTTCGGGGTGGTCATCGTGGCGCGCGGCAGGATCTTGGTGCGCAGGGCGTTGTCCACCTCGAGGGCGCCCCCGAACTCCTGGCCCTTGCAGATGAGGACCGGGTCGAGCACCACGGTGGGGAAGTCGTAGGTCTCCAGGGCCTGCTCAACGACATCGATGGTGGGCGCCGTCCCCAGCATGCCGATCTTGACGGCGTCGATGCGCGAGTGGACGGCGGCGCAGGTCTCGATCTGGTCGGCGATGACACCGGGGTCCACCGGGACGAAGCGGTGGTTCCACCCGTCCTTGGGGTCCATGGACACGATGCAGGTCAGGGCCGTGCAACCGTAGACGCCGAGGGTGTGGAAGGTCTTGAGGTCGGTCTGGGCGCCGGCGCCGCCCGAGGCCTCGGAGCCGGCGATGGTCAGGGCGATGGCAGTCATGGGTCAAGCCTGCACCGGCCGGGGCGCACGAGCCAAGCCGGGCCGGTCGCATGGAACCGGCCCGCAGTCGGCTCGAAGCCCCGGTTCGTGTCGGAGGTGGCCGGTAGCCTGGAAGTGCGTCCAACCGTCGAGGGCTGAGTGGCGTGCCCTGAACGGAGTTGACTATACCGGCGCGGGACGCCGAGAACGGCTGTGGATACGTCAGAGGAATCGGGAGGTGCGTAATGGCAGGGACCAGCGGAGTGGTTGCCAGCGCGCTGGAACTTTCCCGTCTCGTATCCGGTGAGCGGGCCGATGCCGGACTGCATCTTCTGCGCCTGGACCTTGCACCAGTTGCCGCAGCGGTTCTGGCGGCGCACCTGGGCGGGCAGGTGCGGCGTCGACCTGTGGCCGAGCTCCATGAGCTGATCGATGAGGACCTGGCTGCTCTGCGGGAGGCGGGTCTGAATCTGCCGCAACGGGCCCAGGCCTATTGTGATCAGTGGCGCCGGGCCGGGATTCTCCTGCGCGCCTCCGTTTCTGGCAGCCGGGAGGAGACCTACGAGCTCTCCGCCCCGGCGGAGGCGGCCCTGCGCTTCCTCGCTCAGGTGGAACGTCCTCGTGCGGCTGTCACCCAGTCGCGTCTGGCTACTATCTCCAACCAGTTGCGGCGCCTGGTGCGTGACTCCGATCCTTCGCCGGCGGGGCGGCTGGCAGCGTTGCGTGCCGAACGAGACGCCCTGGATGAGGAGATCGCTCGTGTCGATTCCGGCGACTACACCCCGCTTGAGGATGATCAGGGAGCCGAGCGACTCGAGGAGATCATCGCCCTGGCAGAGCAGGTTCCCGGAGACTTCGCCCGAGTCCGCGCCGAAATGACCGATCTCAACCGTTTGCTGCGGGAGCACATCGTGGCCATGAGTGGCTCGCGCGGCGAGGTGCTCGACGACGTCTTCCGCGGCGTGGACCGGATCGAGTCCTCCGAGGCGGGGCGTTCCTTCCTGGGGTTCTACGAGCTCCTGTCCGATGTGGAGTCCTCGGCGCGACTCGATGACGAGATCGACACGGTCCTGGATCGGGACTTCTCCTCGCGTCTGTCGCCTGAGGACAGGAGGTTCCTGCGTCACTGGCGCTCCACCCTCATGGAGGAGTCCAGCTCCGTGCGTCTGACCATGACCGGCTTCTCCCGGTCCCTGAGACGGTTCGTGCAGAGCCGGGCCTTCGAGGAGCACCGCCGTCTGGCCGTTGAGCTTGCTCAGGCTCAGCGCCTGGCCGCCCGGGTGGCGGCCGGCACCCAGCCGCAGTACCGGATGACGAAGCATCTGGATCTGACTGGTGTCTCCTTGGCCAGCGTCGGGTCCTGGCGGCTGCACAACCCGGCGGAGGGCACAGTCGATGAGGAGATCGTCCTCCATGACGTCTCGGGTCTGGACCTGGAGGCTGTGCGTGCGATCGTGCGTGCCAGCGAGATCGACATGGTTGAGCTCGAGGACGCCGTTGCCGCCTCGGTGGCGCGGCGCGGCGCGGCCACGGTGGCCCAGGTTCTTGAGGACTCGCCCGCAACCCAGGGTCTTGCCAGTGTTATCGGCCTCCTGTTGCTGGCGCGGCGTCGTGGGCAGGTGGTCGACGGCGTCGAGCGCGTGACCTGGATCTCTAAGGCTGGTCGGGAGCGTGCTGCCAGCGTTCCCCGGCTCCTGTTCACCTCCGAGGCCGGGGAACATCGTCAAGCAGAGGGAGCAGTGCATGCAGGCCAACCGACCTGAGAAGCAGGTGGCAGAGCAATCCGTGAACCAGGTCCTCGCCCAATCGGAGGGTCAGATCCAGTGCTCGGAACAGGGACCGGACGGACTCGCCCAGGGCTCCACCGGCCACGCCGCCCTGTGGGAGGGGGATGCCGGAGGGCTGGCCCGGGATACGCGCCGAGCCCTTGTCCGTCTCCTTCAGGGGCCCTACGTCAGCTCGGAGCTCCACCCGGACCTGTGGAACGCCGTTGTCTCCGATGAGCCCAGTGTGCGCCGCTACCTGGCGGACCTCTTCCTCACTTTGGTGATGGACCGTGACGTGGGCGTCGCCTTTGTGCGTAACGTTGAGGATCCCAGCGGGCAGGCGCCCTCCGTCGTGAGATCGCTACCCCTAACACTTGTGGACACGGTGCTCCTGCTGCATCTGCGCACCCTCGTGCTGCGGGGCGAGACCAGCGGGCAGCGCGCCTTCGTTGACCGCTCCGAACTGCAGGACCACCTCGCGGTCTACCGTCCGCACGCCTCCACTGATCACGCCGGCTTCGCCAAGCGGGTCAATGCCTCGATCAATAAGATGAAGGACGCTTCGATACTGCGTACCACTCAGGTGCCTGACCGTTTCCAGATCTCCCCGGTGCTCAACCTGATCTTCGGCCCTGACGAGGTCGCGGCGATCGCCGCCGAGTACCGTCGGATGCTGGGGGAGGAT
>ERZ772906.1967-NODE-1967-length-10855-cov-3.829630_pt1 | contig 10855 bp, 7 predicted proteins | sample MGYA00511338_ERZ772906 | MGnify/ENA primary metagenome ERZ772906 (study PRJEB29015, sample SAMEA2738076) | human oral metagenome | biome: human oral; feature: human-associated habitat; material: saliva | place: China | collected 2212 ... | reverse complement strand
AACTTTGCCTTATCTTGCACCTTAAATAAGCCTTTGATGTCCTTTAATATTTTATCTATCACGAGTCTTTTCACCTCCAATCAAAAGTAATAGGTAGTTCCTGCCTTTCGGTGTTACAAAGGTCTGTGTTCCGACCGCTTCGCTCCCTTCTTTGCACCATTCCTTTACCTCAAAATATCCCTTGTTGTTCTTGGCATAGGGTAGAAGTCTACTTTTCTTATCCCGATAAATAAGGTTCTGATCTATCAAAAACTGAATAAATACCTTTTGTGGGATATGAAGCTCTTTTGCTGTGTTTCTAAAGTTGGTCAGCAGATTGTTATTCACCAGTTCATCAAAATACTTGGCTTTCGGCTCTAAATCTTCTATGATTTTTTCTTTTTCAGCAATCAGGTGATTGGCAAGGAGTACCGCATTTGCCAATATTTCTTCATTACTCATTTTTTCTTGATTTTTGATATATCCGCCATTCTTACGAATACTCGGCAATACCTCTGTGGTTACCCATCTTTTAAAGTCCTTTGCCTGTGGTAACTTGGAAGATAGGATAAGAGAGTAAAGACCGGACTCGTTGATTATCGTAAATGACTGTCTACCACCAAGGGTGTCGTGTTTCACGACTCCCTTATCTTCTTCCGCAATGTGTCTTACCAAAGCATCTCTCGTGTTTGAATATCCAAGCTTTTCAGCTACTTCTTTTCCGATAAAGAAAAACTCACCGTCTTTTTCCATTACAGTGAGTTTCCCAAATTCCATATTTTCAAATGTTATCAAGCTGCTCATAGGCTCTGCTCCTTTTGTTTATTCTTAACTTTATCCTTAGAAACAGTATTTTTTGCCATCTCTTTAAACTTCTCGATATTTTTACGAACGGACTCTTTCCGTTCCGTTTTTCTTTCTGATCTTGCAAGAGCATTTTTAAAGGCTTTCTCCATCATTTTCATATCTTTGGCTTGGAAAAATACGGAGTATTTGCCTGTTTCCTTATCTTTCATCACCGAAAACTTAACCCCGTATTTGTTCAATTCTTTTTTCAGTTCTTTCAGTTCCGCTTCTTCTACCGGTATTTCTTCAAGCTGTCCTTTTTTCGCCATATCTTTGAGCTTGACTTCATTTCCGTTTACTTTAACGAGTTTTTCAAGTCCTCCCAGTTTTTTTGCTTCTTTCATCAGTTTTTTCAGCAGGGCTAAAAGAAGTTTTCCGGTTACTTTGGCAGCCTTAATCTCAAGGCTTAGTGTCTTTCTTGCAATTTCTTCGTTAATCACATTCAATATCCTCCTCTCATATCATAGCTTACAAGGGCAGAGTAATGTGCATCTATCCCACTTGGTGCATTATATGCTGCTGTTAGGACAAATGCTCTGATATTCCTAATCTTGTATTCATTTTCCTTAATAACATCTGACAGATACTCCAAATGCTCTGATTTAAGTTTTCTAAATCTTTCTTTTACTATATGTGCAGGAAGCTTCGTTTGATTGATTGTAACAAACTCTCTATCATCAAGTATCATAATATCTGCCAGTATCTTTAATACCTCATCAAAGTCTTTAACTATAAATTTATTGCCCAACTCAAGATGTTCATAATAGCCTGTCTGTGTTCTTAACTCATCTAAGCAGTTCTGATATATATTTTTGTTTTCTATTTCCGCCTCTCCGTCCATCCTTTTTCTTGGTTCTGAATACTCGGCATCTATGACGGAATGATGGGTGGAATTATATGATGAAATATCTGTAGTAATCTTTGATGAATTATTTGTAGTATTCTCTGGTAATGGTTGGGGCATATTGCCATTTTGCATTGGCAGATTTTGCTCTGTTGCATTGGTGCAATCTGCACTTGTGCATTGGTGGATTTTGCACTTTTCCATTGGTGCATTTTGCCCTAATGCATTAGGCATAGCTTTTTCTAAAGCTTGTAATTCTTCATTTTTCTTTTTGTTCTCAATTTCAACATAAAGTTCCTCCAGCTTTTCGGTATTTATGGTGTACCATTTTGTTTTATCTCTTGGATCTTTATTGTAGTTTCCTACGAGTAGAAAACCTGCCTTTTCCAACTTCGCAAAGGTTCTTTTTACAGTATCGAAACTCATATAGTCAAAATCTTTTTCCTGCCATGCTCTTATTGAGTTATATGTCCAATATCTTCCGTCATAGAAGTTATTGCCGGATTTCTTATTTATTTCTATCCAATAGTTTATTTGCTGTAAGATAAGAGCTTCATTTAAACCTATCTCTCTTGCCAATGTCTTATTTGCAACGATAGGTTGTTCATCAAATAAATACATACTCATCTAAAAGCTCTCCTTTCCATGATATTTTTCCACTAAAAAAGACGATAGTTTTTATCTATCGCCCTTGGTAACCATTTTTATGAAATTTTTTATATTGATTTTATGGCTTCATTGATTCCTTGTATAAAAGCTATAATTACAGTTCCTATCATCGGTATTCCGTAAGGACTTAGTAGAAATCCTATGATAAGTGCTTCTATTGCTGCTCTTGTGTTGTGTAGCATAAAGAATGAGCCTATGGCAACAAATACACAAATCAGCATGAGCAAGTACAGTATCGCTGTTCCTACACTAAGCAAGAATGTTAAAAATGCAGTAAGAATACTTAACAGCAAGCTGATTGGAAATAAAATTATTTTTATTATCCATCTCATTTATTCTCCACCGCCTTTGCTAATGGAATAACTGACATAATGGTTTGAAATATTCTTTTACATATCATAAAAGCCTCCTTTTCGATATTTTGTTTGATTTTAAAAATAGGGATACAGTGCTGAAAGCTCCTATTTATCAAGCTTTTTCCTCTGTATCCCTATTATATCTCAAGCCCATCATTCTCAAAAATAAACTTCCAGATTCTCACCGTTTCCATGTCCAAGATGATTCTCTATCTTCAAGCGTTAGGGGCTGCTCTTTCACGATTGAGCATTATGCGATAGAGCCGGTTGTATTCATAGCAATCTTCCCTATATATTTGTTTCTCAGCTCAATTTAATCAACAAATTGTCTACACTGAACCCTTTTTAATTTAACAGTTCAAACTCATTTTACAATCTGCCTTTTCTGGAAAATGAATTATGTTTATAGAAGTTCTTTTTCAATATCTCAGCAGTTAACGCATATAGAAACGAAACACCGAGTAGAGCCGACAACACTTTAGCAGGTAGAGCAATCAATCCCAGATATGAATTTATCGGGCTATACACGATAGCAAGCAGAACTGCGGCTATGCATACTATGGCAATCACCAATTTATTGCTCGGCTTACTGGATAAAACCGGCCTCGCCGTTCTAACTATGAGCATTACCACCATAGCGGAAATAATGGACTCCAACATCCAACCCGTCTGAAACAATGCTTCGTCAGCCTTGAAAATAAAAAGCAATAACGCAAAAGTTATGTAGTCGAATACCGAAGAAGTAATCCCGAATAAGATCATAAACTTCTTTATAAACTTCGTATCCCATTTAACGGGTCTCTTTAGCCAGACTTCATCAACTGAATCCGAAGCAATTTGGAGTGACGGAAAATCCGTCAGCAAATTTGTCAAGAGGATTTGCTTGGGCAATAGAGGTAAAAAATTCAGAAATAAGCTTGCCCCTGCCATCGAAAACATATTGCCGAAGTTTGCACTCGTAGCCACAAATATGTATTTTAAAGTGTTAATAAAAGTCCTTCTGCCTTCGTTTATGCCTGATATCAACACCTTTAAACTATTTTGTAACAGCACTATGGAAGCTGCATCTTTCGCTGTATCAGCAGCAGTGTTTACAGATATCCCGACATCCGCCTGCTTTATGGCAGGAGAATCATTTATACCATCTCCCATATATCCCACTATTTCACCGGCCTGCTTGTATGCCATAATTATTTTTTCTTTTTGATTAGGGCTTATTTCTGCAAAAATATCCACATCTAAAACTTTCTTGTTAAGCTGGCTCGGAGAATATGAATCCAATTCTTCTCCCAATAAAACCCTTTCGGGATCAAGTCCTATTTGACTGCCTATATTTTTAGCTATGAGACGGTTATCTCCTGTAATCATTTTTAGAGAAACTCCCAATCTGTTCATCTCAGCAACAACATCTTTTATATCATCTTTCAATGGGTCTATAAATAGTAATAGCCCCACAAAGACCATATCTTCAGCTTTTTGTTTTTGAATATCTGTCTCATCTTCTATGGATTTATATGCAAGTCCTAAAACTCTATAGCCCTTACTTGAATACTTCTCAAATAAATCCAGTATCCGCGTCTTAATCTCTTCGATGTTTCCACCGGTCTTATCCGCTCTTTCATAGGTTTTGCATGTATTAAGGACGCTTGTTAATGCCCCCTTTGTAACCATTATGTTTCTGCCCAAAAAGTCCGGCTCGGTTCTTACCAGAATGCTCAAAAGCTTACCTTCAAAAGAGTACGGTATCTCAAATAATTTTTCATAATTGGAAAAATCATCTGTATTCGCTTCTAAAATAGCCTGATCAATAGGATTTGCATATCCTTCCTGGAAATATGAATTTATCGCTGCCAACTTGCTTACAGTGTCCGAGATTTCACCGTCACAATCTAAAGCTGAATCCAGCTTCACCTTTCCTTGAGTTATAGTTCCCGTTTTGTCAGAACACATTACAGTCATTGAACCGAAGTTTTCAATAGCATTCAATTTTTTTACTATGACGCCTTGCTCCGACATTCTCTTGGCACCCTGTGATAAATTTACGCTTATAATCGCCGGTAGCATTTGAGGGGTTAAACCTACTGAAAGAGCCAGAGCGAACATAAAAGATTCTAAAAACGGTTTATTTAAAATTATGTTAAACAGGAATATGAGACCGATCAATAAAGTTGTAACATGGAGTATTAAATTGCCGAAATCTTTTATGCCTTTTTCAAAATCCGTGTCAGAGTCCTTTTCATTTAAAGATGCGGTAATTTTTCCAAACTCCGAATCTTTAGCCAGGTTTACTATTACCGCTTTTCCCGACCCGCCTATAACATGGGTTCCCATCCAAAGTGAATTCTTCCTATTGGAAAGTCCTGTATCGGCTGATAGTTTTTCCGGAGTTTTTTCAATGGGGAAGGTTTCACCGGTCAAACTCGATTCGTCCATGGAAAGAGAATTCTCTTCTATAAGCAGACAATCTGCGGGGATCATGTCTCCCGTTTTGACGTTTATGATATCTCCTACTGTCAGCATCGCATTATCTATTTCCTTAAACTTTCCATCTCTTAAAACCGATGATTTTACACTCACCGAAGATAGGAGTTTTTTTACTGCATTATCAGCCTTGCTTTCATGACTGTAACTCAAAAGTGCAGAGACCATAATAATGACTAAAATGATAATGCCGTCAGAATAATCCTTCAAAAATATGGATAGGACCGCCGCAAAAATCAATATCATGATTATAGGATTTTTAAATTGATTTATGAACATCCCCAGCTTTGAAGACGATTTCTTTTCTTCAAAAATATTCTGTCCATATTCATCCATTCTTTCTTCTGCTTCTCTACTTGATAATCCACCTTTGTCGGTATTAAGTTGTTTTAATATATCATCTACCTCGTAAGACCAGAATTCTTTCATAATCTCCTCCTCGTTATATTTAAAGTATATTGCTAAAATGGACATATTACAATAGGCTTTTACAAACAACCCTTATTAAACCTTTATAAAATCCGTCGGCTTCGACATGGATGATATGATCTGCATCAGATAAATGTCCAAGATGTGCGATGGCTCTGTGTAAGCATATACCAAAAGTTTGAATTTTCAAGCTTTAAAAGAAAGTATCCCTCCTATGCTCATATCCGTTTGAACGTTATGTTTTCCCCATATCTAAATCTTCGGATAAGAGCAAAGATATTTTTATGCTTTTTGATATTGATTTGATAAAATCAAAGTGCTAAAATTACAAAGTAAGCTAGTATCGTCTAACTTGCTTGATGTATGTATATTTTTACTAAGGTTAATCACAATTAGGGAGGAGAGATAATGAGTTATATCAAGAAAAAAGGCATTGCAATAGCATTGTCGCTGGTCTTGAGTATCGTATTTTGCGGAATTAACACCGTTTCTGCCACCAGCAGAACACAGGATGTATATAAGCCTTACGATGTTACGGTGAAATCCGGAAGCAGTGCATACGGATTTACCGACGGCGATAAGTGGAGCGCAGTGTATGAGAAGATTACGGGAAGTGCCGGAACAAAACAACAGAATATATGGTATTCACCAGACGGTTCACATTATTATTCAGTTGAAACGAGCAAGGCGTATAAGTCCGGTGTCGGATATGTCTATACGTTCAAGGCAAATGGTAAGGTTCTGTATGAAGGCGAAAACGGCAGGATGGATGTAGCTACGATTTCTAAGCTGTATGACGGTAAATTGACAAAAACCATCTATAGCGGAAAGGAAACCGTCAACGGCAAGGCTTTTGACGGGCCTGTAGAGGTTGAAGCAGGTGCAAATATTTCTTTTGAAAATTGCAAGTTCAATGCAGGATTGGAGACTTTCGGCGTTTCAAATGTTTCAAATGGTACTTTTACGGATTGTACCGCAGTTAATAAAGGAAATGGCTTAACATACATATCAGATACATATTTCGGTCATGTCGCAAGCTCATCCGGTCTTTACGGACAGACATCATCTGTGGTAGGAGTCAAGGTAAAGAGCAACCGCGTTTCTGATGCTGTAAAGGGCAAATCATATAGCGAATCGCTGAATTTCCCTGATTTCCCTTACACTTACTATCCAAGCACATTTGAACAGAAAGTCACAAAGCAGATGCATTACGATAAAATCAACATTGTAGGCGCTCTTCCTGACGGGCTATCTGCAGAAGATGCAAAGTATGATAAAAATGCACACAATACAGTTGTCAACATCAAAGGAATTCCTTCAAAAGCAGGTGCTGACCAGAAATTCAGCGTTCATTTTCAGGAAGGTATATCCAAGCTTGACATCACAGTGCCGATGTTGATAAATGTCAACACATATAACTTGGAGTATAAGGTGATAGGCGACTCTCCTGCAGGGTTCACTACTCCGGATAGAGTAACCGGCTTGGGGCATGATGATGTTGTTACTCTAAATGAGGCTCCGAAGAAAGTCGTTGCACAAAAGAATGGAGAAAACGGTGTATGGGAATTTATCGGATGGTCTACAGATAAGGACAATATCGATTCCAGCATAGTAACATCTGTAAAGATGACAAAAGATACGGTAGTGTACGGCAAGTGGAAGTTCACACCTATGAATAAACTATACGTGACCAAAAAGTGGGAAGGAAAGAAGCAGGACGAAGCGCATTTCATAGTTGAGAAAACGGTTAACGGCAGGGCTTCAATAATAAATCGAAAAGACGGTAACGGTAATTACATACCGCATAAGGTGGTTAACGGCAAGACAGAGGTCATCGAAGTTGAAAACGAAAATGATGCAAGCTATAGAATTATCGAAACTGACAGTACCGGCAAAATGGTGAAAAATAATGAAATTACTATCAATGGTACCAAATATGCCGTAAGTTACAAAGCGGAAAACGGCAGTAAGTTTGAGATGCTAAATAAAGAGGTTGTCGATCAGGGTGGTGCTCTACCGGACAAGCAGACACCGGATAAGCAAACACCGGATAAAAAAGTGCCGGACAAAAAAGCACCGAACAAACATACATCGAAAAAACAATTACCTAAAACAGGAGATGACAGCGCTATTTGGCAATATATGCTGTTCTTGGGCAGTGCTTCTGCAATTATTTGCTGCATTGTCAGAAGGCGAAAAATAGACTAAACTTAATAGAATACAAATGAGGGAACCGATATTCTATCGACCGGTTTCCTCTGTACAATAAAACTGACCCCTAAAAGTTAGCTTTCCTGTATAACTTTTGGGGGTCAGTTCATTTCTCATCTCTATACAGAATCTATAATTATATATTCTTCTTTTTCAAGCGTTAATATATAAAAGTATATGTGTGTAGAAATCTACACCTTTACTATTAGTTGTACAATTCAGTGTGATAAGTGAAAATGAGTATCGCTTATAAGCATTGAGTTTTCAATAAAGAATTAACTTGTAAAACTCAATTTCACAAGTTAATTTTAACATTCAGCTTTTCTAAAATTATTCTTCATATCTTCTCTGCCGACATCTCCATACATTTCCTGAAGATCAAGCATTATAAAATCAATTGTTTTATCAAATCATCTCCATAATTTTTTGACAGTAACTATTATTTCTTCTCTAAGCCTGCTCATTACACATACTTCCTTATGTCAAATCTCCCTAAGTTGCTCAAACATTATCTGTAAAATACTAACAATTCTCAAATTTTGCCCAATCATCAACCGATTCAATAACCGGTATCCAACTGTCTATTTCAAATGTCTCCTGTACATAAAGGAATACTTATCCACCAAATTAATCTCCAAAACCTATAATGAAAATATATTTATGAATTCACTAAAGAAATAATATATATTCTGAATAAAATTCACTGAAATTATATATCATTGTCCCAACCTTTCTCATGCAATATATAGTCCTTGATTCTAAAAATACAGTAAAGAGGAATGCTCCAATTGTGAGTTTTACCAGTCCAACTCTCTCCAACATTTTTCAAAGATGTCCTAAATGCAATTTCAGGGTCATGCCGTTTGCAAAAAACATTTAAACTTTTCGCCTTTGTATTATCTGCTGATTTTACCTCAATTGGAATCAAAAGCCCTTCATAATCTGTAATAAAATCAACTTCAGCCTCTGACTTTGTTCTCCAAAAATAGCAATTTATACTCATTGATATAAGTTGTGTCATTACATAATTTTCTGTTAATGCCCCTTTAAAATGAACAAAATTTGAATCTCCCTCTAATATGGTTCTATAATTAAGATTTGATTTACGCCTTAGTAATCCAACATCAGACATATATACCTTGAAGTAGGTTGAATCTGCCATACCGGAAAGCGGTAACTGGGGATTATTAACTAAATGCAAGCGGTAAGCCAATCCTGAATTTACAAGCCACTGCAATGAGTCTTCTAAATCTTTTGCTCTTAATCCTTTTTTTACATGTGAAAAAATAAATTTATTGTTTTCTCTTGCAATCTGCGTAGGTATAGACTCCCATATTAAGCTGATACGATTTGCTTCTGTGTTTGAAGTATGTTTACTAAAATCATCCGGATAATCTTTTAAAATCCTATCTTGAACTATCTCAACTTCATGGTAGTTATGTGTTTCAATCCATGTTTTGACTGCTTCCGGCATACCTCCAACTATATAATAATTTTTCAGATGTTTTTCCATAGGATTAGTATATAATTCAGGAATTTCTCTTTCAATAGGCATACTACACAATCCCTCAATATAATTTTCACCACCGTCAGCTATCACAAATTCTGAAAAATTCATAGGATACATCTCTAAACGATCAACCTTTCCAACAGGAAAAGATATTCCTTCGTTTTTTAATGCAACGCCAAGAAGTGACCCTGCTGTAATTAAATGAAGCTCCACCATATTTTCGCAAAAATATTTTAGTGATGAAATCGCTCTTGGACAAGCCTGAATTTCATCAAATATGAGTAATGTTTTTCCCGGTATTATCTTTTTTCCAAAACTTATTATCTCAAGTTCACGAATAATTCTTTTTATATCAAAATCATAGTCAAATACCGATTGCAACCCGGTATTTCCATCAAAATTGAAATATAGATATTCTTTAAATTCATTTTTTGCAAACTCTTTAATTATATAGGTTTTTCCACATTGTCTCACACCTGTTATCATCAATGGTTTCCTATTAATTTTATCTTTCCATTGAACAAGTTTATCCATAATTTCTCGCTTCATATTGCACCTCCATGTATAAAAAATACAATTGTTCCATCAAATTGTCAATCATTTTTACATTTTTTCAACCGAATAATTGTATATTACAGCGTTTATTGGGAGGAATATTAAAATTTGCTGTATGAATTATATTTTCTTGGTAAATCTTTCTGCTGAAACTTAACCATAAAGTGATTTTAAATCCGTTTCCATATGCTGAAACTCAAACGTGCTGACCACAATCTCGCCATAAGGTAATGGCACAAGCGCATCAAAGAACTTAAGGATTTCATCGAGAAACAGCCTGCTGTTATCACAGAGTTTGATAAGGCACTGGTTTTAAGGCACACCACAAAGATTACCATTTTTAAGGATTACTTTGCAGTGGATTGCAAATCCGAACTGATAATCGACATTGAAGTATAATAAGAGCTCCCTTCTACCGATATTGGCAATGTGGAAGCTTGTCATATTTTATAATTATTTAATTATCAGAAAAGGTATGATACCGAACAATTATTTTTACATCAGGTAAGTACCTCGAACTGTTTGAAAATGAGGTATGTCCATCAATTTTCACTTCCTCAACTTCCCCATCCTTTGTTATCCACCCAGTGACCAAATCGTCTATTGATTCAGTTTTTATATTTGTAAATCCTTGTTTTTCAAGCCGTTCTACAACATTTCCATAATTTGTTCCTTCAAAATCACTTGATGAATAATTAACTCGTATTTTACCATCAAGCTGCTCATTGTGGTGTGTAATAATTATTCCTATACAGACCGTAATAGCAAAACAAATAGCTACTATAAGAAAAATTCTTCTTTTGTCTTTGTCTTCCTTCTGAATAGTATCATAAAAAGATCTTGATGATTCAGTATCGGCTTGAGACCTATAAATTTTTCTTTCATCGCCAAGTGTAATGGCTGCCATGTCGTCAAAGCCCTTCTCTCCGCTATTGTACAGGTTAATCTCATTTCCGCACAGATTGAATCCATGCG
>ERZ772906.1960-NODE-1960-length-10878-cov-8.268133_pt1 | contig 10878 bp, 14 predicted proteins | sample MGYA00511338_ERZ772906 | MGnify/ENA primary metagenome ERZ772906 (study PRJEB29015, sample SAMEA2738076) | human oral metagenome | biome: human oral; feature: human-associated habitat; material: saliva | place: China | collected 2212 ... | reverse complement strand
GAGCAGCGGACTTTTAATCCGTTGGTCGAAGGTTCGAATCCTTCACGACCCACCATCCATTTATCAAATCATTTTTAACCGGTTGGGTTGTTAGCTCAGTTGGTAGAGCAGCGGACTCTTAATCCGTCGGTCGAGAGTTCGAGCCTCTCACAGCCCACCAGTCAACATCTTATTTCTCCTGTTTGTTAAAAATTTACAAAAAATTAAAATATTTTCAAAATTCTTGACTATATTTGGCGGTTATTATGGTAGAATATCCACAACTTTAAGTCGGGCATAAAAATGTTACAAAATATTCGTATTATTTTGGTTGAAACATCACACAGTGGGAACATCGGTTCTGCTGCACGTGCGATGAAAACGATGGGATTATCCAATCTCTATTTAGTATCACCAAAATCGGTGGATGAACAATCTATTGCATTAGCCGCTGGCGCAGATGACCTCGTACGAAATGCCCAAATTGTCGATACTTTTGAGCAAGCAATAGAAGATTGCTCTTTGGTAATTGGTACCAGTGCGAGATTGCGTCATTTACAGAGTACGTTGATTGAACCTAGAGAATGTGCCGAGAAAGCCTGTGCTCATCAAGGAGAAGTAGCGATTGTGTTCGGTCGTGAGCGTGTTGGGCTTACAAATGAAGAATTACTTAAATGTCATTATCATTTAAATATTCCCGCTAACCCTGAATATTCCTCGCTAAATCTAGCGATGGCCGTACAGTTAGTGAGTTATGAAATGCGGATGGCATTTTTAGCTAAAGAAAGAACGGAAAGTACACTTTCTACAATAGAAAATATCTATCCGACAGCGCAAGAAATGGAGTATTTTTTTGCGCATACGGAACAGGTATATCAATCACTTGGTTTTATTCAAAATCAAGGTGTTATACAAAAGTTAAGACGGCTTTATAACCGTTCTTCTCTCGAAAAAAATGAATTAAATATTTTGCGTGGAATGTTAAGTGCGGTCGAAAAACGCCTTAATCTGCAAAAAGAGTAAAATTGACTATCATAGTCAGATATGTAAACTATCCAAACGACGATTAATAGGGATGCTTTATGAAACTTACATCTAAAGGACGATACGCGGTTACCGCAATTTTAGATATCGCATTACACGCAGGGACAGATCCAGTTTGTTTAGCGGATATCTCAGAACGTCAAAATATTTCACTTTCTTATCTTGAGCAATTATTTGCAAAATTGCGTCGTGGTGGATTAGTAAAAAGTGTTCGTGGTCCAGGTGGTGGCTATCGTTTAGCTTTACCAACTGATCAAATTTCTATCGGTATGGTGATCTCTGCCGTAAATGAGAACATTAATGTCACAAGATGCCTTGGAAAGGGAAATTGTCAAGGTGGGGTTGAATGTTTAACTCATTCTTTATGGCAAGATTTAAGTGATCGCATTTCTGATTTTTTAGATGAGATTACATTAGCTGAGCTTGTGGAGAAAAAATCAGGAAAACATAAAGCTCACAAAGATTTTGATGATTTGGTTGTAGTCAACCAATAATAGGAAAGTAGATCAAAGTGCGGTCAAAATGATGGCATTTTTGGTAGTTATTTAGGAGTGAAAATGAAATTACCAATTTATTTAGATTATGCAGCAACATGTCCGGTTGATGAACGTGTGGCTAAAAAAATGATGGAATATTTAACCATTGATGGTGTATTCGGTAATCCAGCATCTCGTTCACATAAATTTGGCTGGCAAGCTGAAGAAGCCGTTGATATTGCACGTAATCAAATTGCTGATTTGATTGGCGCAGACTCACGTGAGATCGTGTTTACTTCTGGCGCAACAGAAGCAGATAACCTTGCAATTAAAGGCGCAGCGCACTTTTATCAAACAAAAGGTAAGCACATTATCACTTGCAAAACAGAACACAAAGCCGTATTGGATACTTGTCGTCAGTTAGAGCGTGAAGGCTTTGAAGTCACTTATTTAGATCCTGAAGAAGATGGTTTAATCGATCTTGAGAAATTTAAAGCAGCATTGCGTCCAGATACAATTGTTGTGTCAATTATGCATGTGAATAATGAGATTGGCGTGATTCAAGATATTAAAGCAATTGGTGAGCTTTGCCGTGCAAACAAAACCATTTTCCACGTAGATGCAACACAAAGTGTAGGTAAAGTAGAAATCAATCTTGCGGAATTACAGGTTGATTTAATGTCAATGTCTAGCCACAAATTGTACGGACCAAAAGGGATTGGTGCATTATATGTTTGCCGTAAACCGCGTGTTCGTTTAGAAGCGATTATCCATGGTGGTGGTCACGAGCGTGGCATGCGTTCAGGTACATTACCGGTACACCAAATCGTTGGTATGGGTGAAGCTTATCGCATTGCAAAAGAAGAAATGGATACTGAAATTCCACGTATTCGTGCTTTACGCGATCGTTTATACAATGGTCTTAAAGACATTGAAGAAACCTATGTAAATGGTTCAATGGAACACCGCGTAGCGAATAATTTGAACATTAGCTTTAACTATGTTGAAGGTGAGTCGTTAATGATGGCATTACGTGATATCGCAGTATCTTCTGGTTCCGCTTGTACGTCTGCAAGTTTAGAGCCATCTTATGTATTACGTGCATTAGGTCGTAATGATGAATTAGCGCATAGCTCAATTCGTTTCACGCTTGGTCGTTGGACCACTGAAGAAGAAATTGATTACACCATTAATTTAATGCATGGTGCAGTAGCGAAACTTCGTGAATTATCGCCACTTTGGGATATGTTCAAAGAAGGTATTGATTTAAACACTATTGAGTGGGCAGCCCACTAATTTTCAAGGCGGCTTGACCGCCTGATAGCAACTTATTTAGGAAAGGAAAAGAATATGGCATACAGCGAAAAAGTTATCGATCATTACGAAAATCCACGCAATGTTGGTTCAATGGACAAAAAAGATAATTCTGTGGGAACCGGCATGGTGGGCGCGCCAGCTTGTGGTGACGTTATGCAGTTACAAATCAAAGTAAATGACAGCGGCATTATTGAAGATGCAAAATTCAAAACTTATGGTTGTGGTTCTGCGATCGCTTCTAGCTCTTTAATTACCGAATGGGTAAAAGGCAAATCTTTAGATGAAGCGGGCGCAATTAAAAACAGCCAAATTGCGGAAGAACTTGAATTACCACCGGTAAAAGTACACTGCTCAATCTTAGCTGAAGACGCAATTAAAGCCGCTATTGCTGACTACAAAAATAAACAAGGTAAGTAATCAAAGTGCGGTTGAAAATGACCGCACTTTATACTTAATACATGAGCATCGAGAAATTAAGCTCTTAGAAAGGTGCAGTGGTCATGACGTTAGAGAAAAAAATTGCGATTGCTAGTGTGGCGTTATGTTTGCTTACATCACTTGCATTTTCCATTCATTTGGTCTTTGGAGATTCCTATTTGGTTGAAGAAGAAACTTCAGTTCGGATTCAGATATTTTGGGGTATCCTAGCTTTGTCTTGGGGATCAATGATTGCATCGTTTATTTTATATACGAGATTACGTAGTGCAGCAGTATCAGCTGCAGCTTTGCTTGCATTTGCTATCTATGTGCTACTTATTTATTTATCTGTAAAAAATGGCGGTTCAGGTGGCCAATATATCTGGCTTGCATATTCTGTTTGGTGTGTCGCTTGCTTTGTATTGTCAATGTTAATAGTGCTCTTTAAGCCGGCAATTTTTACTTGCTCAGCAAAATCAGCATTTTTCTCAACACTCATTATCAACGCAGCTTCTTTATCAATTGTGATACTTTAGACTATGTAGGAACAATTTATGTCTATGACATTAGAGAAAAAAATTGCCATTGCTAGTGTGGCATTATGTTTGCTTACACCACTTGCACTTTTGCTCTATTTTGAGTTTACAAATTCCTATGAGATTAAAACCTCACTTCGGATTCAGTTATTTTTTCGTAACCTAGTAGTTTGGTTTTGGAGCCCAATGATCGCATCGTTTATTTTATATACGAGATTACGTAGTGCTGCTGTAACGGCTTCAGCTTTATTAGCTTTTGCTCTTCATGCATTACTTTCTTATTTACTTGCAAAAGATGGCGGTTTTGGTGGCGAATTGATCTGGCTTCTATATTCTGTTTGGGGTGAAGTTTGCTTTGTATTGTCAAGTTTAATTGTGCTCTTTAAGCCTGCAATTTTTATCCGCTCCGCAAAATCAGCATTTTTCTCAACACTCATTATCAACCTATTGGCAGTACCTTTAGCAATAATGATATTTAAAACTATGTAGGAATAGATCATGTCTATAACATTAACTGAAAAAGCGGCAGAACGAGTTCGCACTTTTCTTGAAAATCGTGGAAAAGGCATCGGTTTACGCTTAGGTGTGAAAACATCAGGTTGTTCGGGTTTAGGCTATGTGCTTGAATTCGTGGATGTGCTCAATGATGACGATCTTGTTTTTGAGCAGCATGGCGTGAAAGTTATCGTCGATCCAAAAAGCTTGGTTTATTTAAATGGCATTGAGCTAGATTACGTTAAAGAAGGCTTGAATGAAGGCTTTAAATATAACAACCCGAACGTGAAAGAATCTTGTGGTTGTGGTGAGAGTTTCCACGTTTAAGGAATAGAAATGACAAATCCTTTTGCTATTTTTGATTTACCGGTTGCTTTCAATGTTGATCAAGCCCTTTTGTCTGAACGCTATTTAGTGCTTCAAAAGAGCTTGCACCCTGATAATTTTGTTACGGCAGATGCGCAAGAACAACGTATCGCAATGCAAAAGTCAACAGAAGTTAATGATGCATTAAAAACCTTGAAAGACCCGATTTTACGTGCTGAAGCAATTATTGCGTTAAATACGGGAGAAACACAGGATTTAGAGCAAAAGAGCACACAAGATATGGCATTCCTAATGCAGCAATTAGAATGGCGAGAAGAGCTCGAAAATATTGAGCAAAGCCAGGATGAAAATGCATTAGAATCCTTTGTGAAACGCGTTAAAAAAGAAACAAAAGAAATGTTGACCGCACTTGAAGAACAACTGAATGAGCAACAATGGTCAACTGCTGCACAGTTCTGTGATAAATTACGTTTTCTAAAAAAATTGGCGGATGAAATTAGCCAAGTAGAAGAACGTCTATTTGAATTATAATCTTGAGGGCGTTTAATACGCCCTTTTCGCTATTGATAAATGGGTAATTGCCCTCATACTAATGAAACTCGATTATGCAAACTTTAGAACAACTGACTGATGCCTCAAAATCTGCTTGGGGAACCATTTCCCAATGGATTGAGCATGCTCGTAATCATTGTGATGTGATAAAAAAAGATCAATCTAGTGCAGAACGTGAGCTTTTCACCATGCAAATGCCCACTTCTTCTCCAATGGGAGCGGTCATTTATGAAACTGGCGGCATTTTAATCCATCATGGTTGGTTGCGTATATTGGGGTCAGGCAGTTTTAAATTACCACGTGGATTAATGGACTGGAATTTCAGCAAATCCTTTAATCAATCAGGTGATAAACCAAAATATTTGCTTGTTGCGGACGATGTCATTGGTGGTTATTTTGCTTTAAATGGTGGCTCTTTAGGTTCTAATCTTGGCAAGATTTATTATTTTTCGCCAAAAGACTTAACTTGGCATGATTTAAATTTTACCTATACAGATTTCTTGGCTTGGGCATTAAATGGTGACATTGAAGCATTTTACCAAAATCTGTTTTGGCAAAATTGGCAAGAGGATGTGAAACAACTTGATGGCAACCACATGATTGTTTTTACACCAGAGCTTTCAGAAGATAAGACGACTGATATTAATCAGCGTGAACGACGCGAAGTCAACATTGAAACCCATTACAACGCAAGTTTCACCGAACAAGATAAATTTGCACAAGCTTATTCAGTGGCATAACGAGCCCTTAACGAATTAATTATTAGAGATAAAAAGAGATATGGCATTACTCCAAATTGCAGAGCCAGGACAAACGGCTGCACCCCATCAACATCGTCTTGCGGTAGGGATTGATTTAGGTACAACGAATTCTTTAGTTGCCGCTGTGCGTAGCGGTCAAGCTACCATTTTGAACGATGAACAAGACAGAAGCCTTGTGCCTTCAGTCGTTTATTATGGTGAAAATGAAAAACTTGTTGGTACAGAAGCATTTGCAAAAGCTGCAATTGATCCTAAAAATACGATTATTTCTGTAAAACGTTTGATTGGACGTAGTCTTGGTGATGTGCAAGCTCGTTATACCAATTTGCCCTATGAATTTGTGGCAAGTGAAAATGGCTTGCCATTATTGGTCACGCATCAAGGTAAAAAAAGCCCAATTGAAGTCTCTGCGGATATTTTATCTCGTTTAAATCATATTGCAGAACAACGCCTTGCAGGTGAGCTTTCTGGCGTGGTGATTACCGTTCCCGCCTATTTTGATGATGCTCAACGCCAAAGTACGAAAGATGCAGCACGTCTTGCAGGGTTAAATGTATTACGTTTATTAAATGAACCCACTGCAGCAGCAGTCGCTTATGGCTTAGATAGTGGAAAAGAAGGCATCATCGCTGTTTATGACTTGGGTGGCGGTACCTTTGATATCTCAATTTTACGCTTATCTAAAGGTGTATTTGAAGTGTTAGCAACAGGTGGAGATACTGCCTTAGGTGGTGATGATTTTGACCATTTAATTGCAGATTGGATTATTGAACAAACGGGTATTCAACCACAAAATGTAAATGAGCAGCGTGAGCTTTTAAGCTTAGCGACTCAGACTAAAATTGCTTTAACGAGTGAGCAAAGTGCGGTCATTTCTTGGCGCGGATTTGAAGGTGAGTTAAGTCGTGAGCAATTCAATGAATTAATCCACTCATTGGTAAAACGTTCTTTATTAACCTGTCGTCGTGCATTGAAAGATGCGCATGTTGACGCTGAAGACGTACAAGAAGTGGTTATGGTTGGAGGCTCAACTCGCGTGCCTTACGTACGTGAGCAAGTGGGCGAATTCTTCGGTAAAACACCATTAACCTCTATTGACCCAGATAAAGTAGTTGCCTTAGGTGCGGCAATTCAAGCAGATATTTTAGTGGGCAACAAGAATGACAGTGATATGTTGTTACTCGATGTTGTGCCACTTTCTTTAGGTATTGAAACCATGGGCGGTTTAGTGGAGAAAATTATTCCACGTAACACCACGATTCCAGTGGCTCGCGCGCAAGAATTTACCACCTTTAAAGATGGTCAAACTGCGATGACGGTACATGTGGTACAAGGTGAACGTGAGTTGGTGGATGATTGCCGTTCTTTAGGTCGTTTTACATTGCGTGGTATTCCACCAATGGTAGCAGGTGCCGCACATATTCGTGTGACTTATCAAGTGGATGCAGATGGCTTATTAAGTGTGACCGCCATGGAAAAATCCACTAAAGTCCAAGCATCGATTCAAATTAAGCCTTCTTATGGTTTAACGGATGAAGAAGTAACGGCAATGATTAAAGCTTCTTTTGATAATGCACAAGATGATATGCAAGCCCGTGAATTAGCTGAGCAGCGCGTTGAGGCTGATCGTGTGATTGAAAGCGTGATTGTGGCATTACAACAAGATGGGGCGGAATTATTAACCGAAGCCGAATTCCACCAAATTGAAAATGCATTGAAACAATTAATGGATGTAAAAGAAGGTACAGATCGTCATGCTATCGTTCAAGGAATCAAAGCCCTTGATGTCGCGACTCAAGAATTTGCGGCAAGACGAATGAATAAATCCATTAATCAAGCGCTGACAGGTAAATCTGTATCAGATATTGAGCAATAAAGTGCGGTTATAAATTAACGAGTTTTTTATATTGAGGAAAGTAATATGCCAAAAGTGATTTTTTTACCGAATGAAGAATTCTGCCCAGAGGGTATGGTGGTTGATGCAGCAGCAGGCGACAACTTATTAGAAGTGGCACATAATGCGGGTGTGGAAATTCATCATGCTTGCGATGGTTCTTGTGCTTGTACAACATGCCATGTAGTCATTCGTGAAGGGTTTGATTCATTAAATGAAGCCAGCGATCAAGAAGAAGACATGTTAGATAAAGCATGGGGCTTAGAAATGGATAGCCGCCTTTCTTGCCAATGTGTCGTGGGCGATGAAGATTTAGTGGTGGAAATCCCTAAATATAATATTAACCATGCGAATGAGGCGGCTCACTAATGAAATGGACTGATGCACAATTAATTGCAGAAGAACTTTACGATCGTAATCCAGATTTAGATCCAAAAACCGTTCGTTTTACTGATTTACATAAATGTATTTGTGAACTTGAAGATTTTGATGATGATCCAAATAAGTCAAATGAAGCAATTCTTGAGGCTATTTTATTGAAATGGCTGGATGAATTTGAATAATCAGAAATTTGATTGAAAAAATACCCGCACTTTGATGCGGGTATTATTTTTTAAAGATTGTTTAATTTCATTTTGGCCATTTGTTGTTCTAATTGGCTACCACTTTGTTGTGCTTGCTCAAAGCTGTTTTTGGCCGCAACTTTATTTCCTTTCACGACTTGGATATCGCCAGTTAAAATCGCTTTGCGAGCATTAAAACTTTCACCTTTCACTTGATTTAAGGTGGTTAAAGCATTATCTAATTGACCCAATTGAAATTGCACCGCACTCAGACGTAATGCAACAATAGATGTTAATACTTCATCTTGAGACTGAGTTAATGCTTGATTTAAATTTGCTTCTGCTGCAGTAAAATCTTGTTTTTCAGTCGCTTTTTTCGCTTCATCTAATAAAGCAAAGACAGCGTATGCTGTTTTGCTGTTAGCTTGCACAAATTGTTCTATATTTGCTTTTTTAGCTTGTTCATCTTGTTGTGCAGAATAGATTAACGCATCATACTGTGCAGAAGCTTGAGCGATTTGCTCTGCTTGGTGCGCTTGCCAATAACGCCATCCAAACATACCACCAACACCTAAGATAAAAGCGACAATAATTGTTTTGCCATTTTCTTTCCACCAGTCTTTCAACTGGTTAATCTCTTGTTCTTCTTCAATGGAATAAGCCATGTTTTTCCCCTTTTAAATTAAAATTGAGTTTGAATATAGTCGATTATATTCACTAAATCTAAGGTTTGCTGATCTGCGCCACCTTTCAAGTGTTTAATAACGACTTGTTTATTTTGCACTTCGCTTTCGCCGATAACTAATGCCAATGTTGCACCAGATTTATCTGCACGTTTAAATTGTTTTTTGAAATTACCGCCAGAGCAGTGCAACATAGTATTTAAGTGGGGTAATTCTGAGCGCACTTTTTCCGCTAATTCAAAAGCGGCTAATGTTGCTTCTTCACCTTGATAAACAACATAAATATCCACCGCACTTTTAAGAGGAACATTTAGATTAACTTCTTGTACCAACAAGACTAAACGTTCTAATCCCATCGCAAATCCGATGCTCGGTGTTGCGTGTCCGCCAAGTTGTTCCACTAAACCGTCATAACGACCGCCTCCACACACTGTACCTTGTGCGCCAAGAGCGGAGGTTACCCATTCAAATACAGTTTTGTTGTAATAATCTAAGCCACGAACGAGTTTAGGATTAATTTCATATTGAATACCCACTGCATCTAATAATGAACATAATTGTTCAAAATGCTCACGGCTTTCATCATCTAGATAATCAAGTAATTTTGGTGCGTTATCTAATATTTTTTGTAATTCTGGATTTTTGGTGTCCAAAATACGAAGCGGATTTTTTACCAAGCGATCTTTTTCTTCATCGCTCATTAAATCTTGATGATTTTCTAAGAATCCAACCAAAGCTGAGCGATAATTTGCTCGAGCTTCTAAAGAACCAATTGAGTTAAGTTGAAGTGTCACATGTTGATCGATACCTAATGCTTTCCATAAACGATAGGTAAGCATGATTAATTCGGCATCGATTTCTGGATTTGCAATACCGAATACTTCAACACCTGCTTGATGGAATTGACGGTAACGACCTTTTTGTGGCCGTTCATGACGGAACATTGGCCCCATATACCATAAGCGTTGTTCATTGTTATAGATCCAACCGTGTTCAATAGCAGCACGCACGCAACCAGCAGTGCCTTCAGGGCGTAAGGTTAATTGTTCGTCGTTATCCCAAAATGTGTACATTTCTTTTGAAACAACATCGGTTACTTCGCCGATTGCACGCGCAAACAATGGTGTGCTTTCTACAACTGGCATACGCACTTCGGAATAACCGTAATTGTTTAATACCTGGCGTACTTGCGCTTCAATCCATTGCCATAATGGAGATTCAGTAGGGGAGCAATCGTTCATTCCGCGAATTGCTTGAATAGTTTTAGCCACGAGCTTTCCTTAAATAATTCTGTTTTTTGGATCTTGTTGTGCCACTTTTGCACGAATTTTTGCTTCTAATTGGTTAACAATATCTTCGTTATCGAAGCGTTCTTTTTGGCGTTCGCCATTAAGATAATAACCGCTTTTTTTGTTACCACCGGTTACCCCGAGATCAGATACGAGTGCTTCACCTGGACCATTCACTACGCAACCGATAATTGATACATCCATTGGTGTAATAATATCTTCAAGGCGTTGTTCTAATGCATTTACTGTACCGATTACATCAAACTCTTGGCGAGAACAGGTTGGGCACGCAATAAAATTAATGCCACGAGAGCGAATTCGTAAAGATTTAAGAATATCAAAGCCTACTTTAATTTCCTCTACGGGATCAGCAGCTAATGATACACGTAATGTGTCGCCAATACCTTCGGCAAGTAACATGCCTAAACCTATTGCAGATTTGACCGCACCTGCACGCGCACCACCCGCCTCTGTAATCCCTAAGTGTAATGGCTGCTTGATAGATTTGGCAAGTAAACGATAAGCTTCTACCGCTAAGAAGACAT
>ERZ772906.1952-NODE-1952-length-10902-cov-3.368212_pt1 | contig 10902 bp, 7 predicted proteins | sample MGYA00511338_ERZ772906 | MGnify/ENA primary metagenome ERZ772906 (study PRJEB29015, sample SAMEA2738076) | human oral metagenome | biome: human oral; feature: human-associated habitat; material: saliva | place: China | collected 2212 ... | reverse complement strand
GTGTGGTCTGGGCAGTGTTTACTTGATCTTCTACAATATCCCCCTTGTGGTACTCACTTACAAAGGTTTCTTTAGTCGCAGCTGGCAAAACAGCGTTTAAAAATTGGGCTGCATGATTTGGGTAGAAAAAACTTGCAATCCATAGCCCTAATACAACGAGCATCCAAAATAGGGTAGTGAAGAAAAGTGTTTTAAAGATTTTCATGATATTTTTTTAAGGATAAAAACTAGTCCAGTGCTTCAAAATCTAATGGTTCAGGCGCTTCAAAGCTGAGCATCTTCCCATCTAAATCTTGAAACTGATACTTCCAACAGTGTAATAATTGTCTCTGAATATGCAACTGTTTATTTAAAATTCTATTAATTACAGGTTTCCCATAAATGAGATCTCACAACACAGGATAATTCTCGCTAGAGAGGTGTATTCTGATCTGATGCATTCTACCACTGTAGAGTTTCACTTTAACAAGTGATATCTCTCACAAAAGAGGATGCTTTTTACTCTTTACTAGCCGACATTCAGTTTGTGAATCAAGACCATCGCTCTCGTTGAGCTGCATCTGAGCTCTTGCAAATTTAGAATTATATGTTTTTTCAATAGCCTTATCAATCATCAAATGCTTTGGAAATTTCCCCGCCACATAGGTCAGATAGTTTTTACTAATTGCTCTTTCTCTAATGATGCGATTGATATATTGCAGCGCTTCATAATTCTTAGCAGCGATCAAGACTCCGGACGTATCTTTATCAAGTCTATATCCAAAAGAAGGCTTAAAAACCTGATTTTTGTTGGTATATCATTGATTTTCACAGTATCGCTCAAGATAGTCATTCATACAAAGATCATTCCAGTGCTTATTGCTCGGATGAAGCACAATCCCAGCTGGTTTATTGAATACGAGCCAATTTTCATCTTCATACAAAATCCAAGTGTGAAGCTCGTCAATATCAATTTTCTTGAGTTTTCTTTCTTTTTGGCTTAGCATTAGATTTTTATCTTTCTTTCCCAAGAGTTCCTCTGAAAATTCCAAACTATCTCACAGAGAAAGTCTGGTTTCTTCCTTAACTCTTTTTCCATTTAATCTGACTTCTCCTTTACGAATTCGAGAATAAATATCAGAAAGTCTTACTTGTGGATAGGGTTTACAGTATTTTCTCAAAAATCTATCACATCTTTGATTTGCTTGATTTTCGTTGATAGTGATTTGCATTGCCTTTACTAGCGACTAAAACACCTCATAGTCTATGAAAAATCCCCTTTACTTCAAGCGAAAGTAAAAAATACAACTACTGCAAAATAAAAGCTTGATTTGTCAAGAGATAATCCTATAAAAGACAAAAAAAATCTGACTTTTATCTTTTTTTAACTATACTTATTCTAAAGACTTTTTATCTTGTTGTAGCGTTTCAACATGGCAAGACCTAACGGAAACAGAACGCCTCGCTCTCCACACGAATCTGCATACAAATCTCCAGAGAATAGAGCTCTACTTTGAGCGAATCTTTTGCCAGTAGTTCAAGATCTCTTTAATGCCCTTAGATCTCCAGATCCAACGCAAAATATTGATGCATTTACCAGTGATCTGGAAAGTAAAATTGATGTGAATGCCGATAGAGGAATTCTTACTCAGATTTCTGCTACAAATTCTATTAATTTTTCATTTCTCTCTACCGAGGTGATTCACTTAGATGAAATTAAAACGAGTGATCTTACAAATATCCCTGGTCTTCAGGATCCAAATCTACTTCGTACTTTTGAAACAGCATTAGTTAAGCTTATCAAAAATAAGCTCTGATCTGCTGTGCCAGGAGCGGTAAAAAGGGCTTTTAACCAAGCAATCAGCTACCATACTACTTTGATCCCATTGATCAATGCTATTGAGCAGTTCGCAGATACCTTCAACAAAGAATCAGAGAGAAATGAATATAAAAAGCTGATTTCAGATTTTAAGTTTACCTACGAAGATATCAGGCAATCACTAGCATCAGAGGGATTTGATACTTCAGCTTTGCAAACTGGGGATTTTCAGTCACGAACTCCAGACCAAAAGAAACTTTTTGATACAATGTTGAGTAGAACTGTAGTCAAAAGGCTCCAAAATCGTGTGAACCTCATGGATAGACTTATTACTGATACAAAAGATGTTTTCAATAATGTTTTGCCTCCATTTCATGTGATTTTTAATCAGTATCCTTTTGATAGAGAGCAGTTGAAAACGAAATATCCAACCGAAATTCAGGATATTGAGCAGATGGAAACTCAGCTCTCTAGAGAAGAATCAGAAGAAGGTCGCAAGCTCTTAAGTGCACAAATTGAGCAAAAATTTCGAGAAATATATCTTCATGACTTGCAGATCTCAAAACCAATATTAGCTAATATTTTGCAGAAACTTTATACTCATCAGTTTGATTTCTCTACACTAACCACAGCTGAATCTTCAGAACTCTTTTCTGAACTGGCAAAAATGAGACTTGAACAAATGCTCTCTGAGACTCAAATCAGAGAGATATTTGACCTTAATGTGGTGAATTTTGAACACTTTTTTATGAATCTTTTTGATTTGAATAGTTCAAATTTACAAATTGGAAGGTATAGTTTCCCTATTCAAAAGACTATTCTTGGAGGGGCAAGATGAGCACTCACTTCTCCGTGGGATATGCTCAGCGAGAAAGACCTCCCTCTTGAATTCAAAATTTCAGGTCTGAATAGTGATCAAATCAGTCTAGAAAATCGTCAAATGATTCAAAAACTTTTTAAAAACCAGATTTCTGATGATTTAGATTCTGTAGTTTTAAAGGGAAAAGAGATTTGAAAACTGATGTACCTCTATTTGATGGGAAAGTGAGATATTTTAGATATTTATAATCCGAGAAATGCCAAGCCACTCCTTGATACATTTACTGGGAAAATCGATGTAGACCCAAATAAACCATCAGTCTATAACTCTACCCCAGAAAAAACAGATAATCAAGACAAAAAAAATGAAAAAAATAAGAATCTATCTCCTTTAGAGAAAATATTCTCAGCCCGAGATGCTATGGCAGGAGAAAAATCTGAAGATCCAGATCATGGACTTAGACCTTGAGCTATTATTTATTTCTCGAAAAAGGACAGTTTTTTGCCGCCATATGGGGATCCAAGTAATGAATGGGTTAGAGCTGAGATTACAAGTGTTGATCTCAATGAGGTGGATCCAAAAATTACAGTAAAGTTTTATGGAACTGAAATGTCACTTTGAGTAGAAGAGGGAAAAGAGCTTACTTTTAGTCAAAAAGATTTTAAAAATTTAATGGATGTATATATGGATGCTGTTTTCTATCCTGCGATGAAATCTGATAGAAGAATTTTTATGCAAGAAGGTTGGCATTATGAACTTGAAAATGAAGAAGACGAGCTTAATATCAAAGGGGTAGTTTATAATGAAATGAAAGGGGCTTATTCTGTTCCTGAAACAACTCTTTATTATAGAGTAAATAATGCTCTTTGTTCTGATACTGTTTATGCTAAAGAATCAGGTGGAGAACCTTATGAAATTCCAAACTTAACTTATGAAGATTTTTGTGAATTTCATTCAAAATATTATCATCCTTCAAACTCATATATTTATTTATATGGAGACTGTGATATGGAAGAAAGACTTGAATTTTTGGATAGGGAATATCTTTCAAATTTTGAAAAGGAAGAACTTGATAATTTTGAAGGAAATCAAAAACCTTTTGAAAAACCTAAAAATGTCTTTGATGAATATTCAGTTTCAAAGGATGAAGACACAAAAAATAAGACATTCTTAGCTTATGTTTCTTGCTTTGGAGAAAGTGATGGGCTAAAAGATGGAATTATATCAAGATTACTAAATGAAGTTTTGATTGAGATGCAAGGTGCATATTTAAAAGAAGCTCTTCTTAAAGAAAATATATGCGAAGATGTTTCTTCAATTTCTATGGAATCTACAAAATTTTCAAGTTTTGGAGTTTATGTTACAAATTCAGAAAGGGAAAATTTAGATAAATTTAAGGAAGTTGTAGAAAAAACTTTAGCAGATGTTATTAAGAATGGAATTGAAAAAGAAAAGCTAATTGCGGTATTGAATAGAACAGAATTTTCTGTAAGGGAACTTTTAAATTCTACAACTGCCGGAATTGAATGTATGTTGCATATCTACGAGAATTGGTTGTATGGCAAAAATCCTATGGAATCACTTGCTTTTGATGATGTTTTATCAGAAATTAGAGAAGAAATTCTAAATAATAGATTATTGGAAAGAATTATTGAAGAAAAGATTTTAAATAACAATCATAAGGCATTTATTGTTCTTTCACCGAGTGCCGGACTTAATGACAAAAAGGATTTGGCTCAAAAAGAGTGGTTAAAAAGATATAAAGACTCATTAAATAAAATTCAAGTTGAAAAAATAATAGAAAATACTAAAAATTTAATTGAATATCAACAAACAGAAAGTTCTGATGAACAAAAAGCTACAATTCCAAAATTAAAAATTGAAGATATAGATAAAGAAACTTTAAAAATTCCGAATGACATAGATAAAGTGGAAGATATAACAGTTTTAAAACATGATATTTTCACTTCAGGTATTAACTATGTAGATATTTGTTTTGATTTAAAACATATCTCAAAAGATGAAATAGTATATTTATCATTAATCGAAAATCTATTAAAATCTTTGGATAAAAAATCAATGTCTTATAAGGACTTTTCGGTTGAAACATTTTTACGTTGTGGAGGGATTTCAACTACAATTGTAACTTTGACAAATTCAAAAAATAGGGAAAAATTTGTTCCAAAAATTGTTGTAAGTGTAAAATTTTTCTCTGAAAAACTTAAAGAAACTGCAGAGCTTGTAAAAGTCTTATTAAAAGAAACAATTTTTACAGATAAGAATAGAATAAAAGAAGAAGTTTTAGCTATAAAAGGTGAATTGGAACAAGATGTTATTGGAGCTGGTCATCTTTACGGAATAAACAGAGCAAAATCATATTATTCAAACAAGGCATATTATGATGAAAAAGTTAAAGGTATTGATTATTTAAAATTTATTCAAGATTTAGCTGAGAATTTTGATGAAAAAATTGATAATGTAATTGAAAAAATGAAATTTGTTTACAATAGAATGTTTAAGTTAAACGAAACAATTGTAAATATAACAACAACAGAGGATAATTTTGATAGTATAGAAAAAGAATTTGTTGGACTTGTAAAAGAATTTCCTAAAATAGAAGATTCTTCTTATGATTTTACTTTTGAAAAAGAAAATTTAAAAGAAGGAATTGCAACTTCTTCAGATGTAAATTATGTTGCTTTTGCAGGAGATATGAAAAAATATGGAGTTGAATATTCAGGAAGTTTTGCATTGCTTTCCAAAATTTTGAGCACTACTCATATGCATAATAATATCAGAGCAATAGGTGGAGCTTATGGAGCTGGTTTTAGTATAACTAAAGATAGCGAAATAATTATGTTTAGCTATAGGGATCCTAATTTAAAATCTACAAAAGAAATATTTTTAACTGTTGGAAAATATGTATCAGATATGCAAATAAATGATGAAGATTTAGAAAGTTTTAAAATTTCACTTGTAAAAGATTTTAATCCATTACTTACACCAAAACATAAAGGATATACTTCTATGATTATGTATATTACTGGGTCAGATGAAAAAGAATTAGAAATCTATCTAGAGGAGCTTTTAAATGCAAAATTAGAAGATTTAAAAGGACTTTCAGAAGTAATTGATAAAGTATTAGGTCAAGATACTTTTGTAGTTGTAGGAAATACAAATAAAATAAAGGAAAATTCTAAAGAATTTAATAATATTGTAGTTTTAAAAAAATAATACTATGATTGAATTTTTAGAGAACAAATTAAGGTTAAGAATACTTAACCTTTTTTTATTGCGATTATTAAACTGTTTTGTTTTTAATATTGATGAAGATTTAAGCTTATAATATTTCAATATATAAAAGAGATGGATTTGTTAAGGGATTGTCTTTTTTGCTTATAATAGGTTTTTCTTATGAATAATGATTATTTAATAAGAAAAAATAATTTAACATTTTAAAGTAAATAATATATAATTTAAGTAGTTGCTTTTGTGTATACTTATAAAACTAGAAAGGAGATAAAATGAAAGAAGAAATAACTAAAATTAAACTTCCTAGTAAATTTGAAGATTTTAATGAGACCAGAAAAAATGGTTTTTTAAAGATGAAAGAATTGAAAGAATCTGGTCAAAAAGTTGCAGGTATATTTTGTACATACACTCCTCAAGAAGTGATTTATGCTGCCGGACTTATTCCGGTTAGCTTATGTGCCACAACTGAAGATTCTATAAAATACGCCGAAAGAGATTTGCCTAAGAATCTTTGTCCATTGATAAAATCAAGTTATGGTTTTGCTGTAAGTGATACTTGCCCATATTTTTATTTTTCTGATATTGTAATTGGAGAAACAACTTGTGATGGAAAGAAAAAGATGTATGAACTTATGGGTGATTTTAAAAATGTTCATGTAATGCAATTACCTCAAAATAATAATGATGAGTTATCATTGAAACTCTGGACTAATGAAATTTATAAATTAAAAAGAAAGTTGGAAGAAACTTTTGATGTGGAAATAACTGAAGAAAAACTTTGGAATACAATAAAGATGGGAAATCAGGAAAGAAGAAATTTAAGAAAATTTTTTGAACTGGGAAAGCTAAACCCCTCACCTTTAAGTGGAGTCACAATGAGTGGAACTCAAGATGCTTTTGGTTTTAATTTTAATAGAGAAGAAAAAAACAAAAGTATTGTTGAAAAAACTAAAGAAGTTTACGAAATGTGGGAAAAAGAACTGAAAGGTAAGAAGAGCAAAAGACCAAGAATTTTAATTACTGGTTGCCCGGTAGGAGGAATTCGTGAAAAAATATTGACTAAAATTGAGGAAGCGGGAGCCGACATTGTAGTTTATGAAAATTGTTCAGGAGTACGTGAAAAACTTGAACTAATTGATGAAACTATGGATAATCCAATAGATGCAATTGCAAAAAAATATCTTAACTTAAGTTGTTCTGTGATGTCACCTAATGAAAAAAGGTTTAGAGATTTGAATATGCTTATGGATGAATATCAAGTAGATGCAGTTATTGAAATTGTACTTCAGGCTTGTCATACGTTTGCTGTAGAATCTACAAAGGTTAAAAAATTTGTAACAGAGAAAAAGAGGAAACCTTATATGTATATAGAATCTGACTATTCTATGACTGATGTTGGACAGGTTTCAACCAGAATTGAAGCGTTTTTGGAGATGATATAATGAATATAGGAATAGATATAGGCTCAACTGCTTCTAAAGTAGTTGTTTATGATAAAGGCAAAGATGAAATACTTTATAAAATATTGATGCCATCAGGTTGGAATAGTAAAGAAACTTCTGGAGAGATTTATAAAAAATTAGTTGAAAATGGATTTGATGTAGATAATTCATTTGTTGTAGCTACTGGATATGGAAGGGTTTCGGTTCCGTATGCAGATAGAGTTGTTACAGAAATTACAACTCATTCAAAAGGTGCAATGTATTTGTTGAAAAGAGATTGTGATGTAATTGATATCGGTGGGCAGGATACAAAAATTATAAATATATCGAATGGTATGGTTAGTGATTTTATAATGAATGATAAATGTTCTGCCGGAACTGGAAAATTTTTGGAAGTTATGAGTAATAGACTTGTAGTTAGTTTAGATGAGATGTTTGAATTATCAAAAATTGGAACACCAATACCTATAAGTTCAACTTGTACAGTTTTTGCTGAATCTGAAATAATCTCTCTTATGGGTCAAGGGCGTGCTAAAGAAGATATTGCTAGCGGGGTTGTTCATTCAATAGCAAATAAAGTTGTAGGACAAACAAGAAAATTTAGAAATGAAGCGGATTTATACTTTTTAACTGGAGGATTTTCAAATAATCCTTATATGGTAGAACTTTTGGAAAAACTATTGGGGAAAAAAGTAGAAACTCATGAATTAGGTAGATTTGCAGGAGCATTAGGCGCTGCTCTTATGGGAAAATAGAAATATATCAAAAATTTTGCTAATAACAGGACTTTTTTGTAATATAACAATTCTCAAGAAAAAAGAAAGCCATAAGCTTTCTTTTAATCGTTACGGTGATTTGGGGGTACACCGTAATTTGGAGAGAGTAACTCATCAAAACTATAATGAGTAATATAGGTTATGTTATTCTTTAAAGTAAAACATCTTTAATTCTAAGCACTAAAATTTTACCTAGAGAAAGTATACCACATTTTTAGGAATAAGTCAATAGTTTTTATCTTTTTTTATAATTAAATTTTTCATGATATGCAAATTTTGTCTTTTGATTAAAATTATGGTAAAATAGTCTAAAATATATTAAAGTATTTAAACAGAGGAGATTTTATGAAAAAAAAATCTTATGCAAAAATAAATTTAATTTTAGACGTAATAGAAAAAAGGCAGGATGGATATCATAATATAGATGGAATTATGCAGATGATAGATTTGTACGATGAGGTAGAAGTTAAGATTTCCGATAAATTCGAAATTACTTCCAATTCCAAAGATATTCCTTTAGATGAGAAAAATTTGGTTTATAAAGTTTATAAGGCTTTGAAAGAAAAATATAAATTTAATGAAAGATTTTCAATACTTATTGAAAAAAATATACCGGTTTCTGCAGGTATTGCAGGTGGTAGTACAAATTCAGCTGTTGTTATAGAAATGATTGATGAAATTTTAGGATTAAATATGAGCTTAGATGATAAAAAGCAAATAGGTAAAAGTGTTGGTGCAGATATTCCATATTTACTTGTCGGAAAAACTGCGAGAACTAGAGGAATAGGAGACGAACTTGAAATTTTAGATAGTTTGCCAACTACAGATATTTTGATTGTTAATAACGGTGTTGAAATTGCTACGCCATATGTCTATTCAAATATAGTTCCCAGCGGAAATAGTGATAGAATTGATAAACTTATTAATGTATATAAGAATAAAAATTATGACGAATTTTTTAAAGGTTTATATAATGTAATGGAAAAAGTGTCAATTTCATATTGTCCTGAAATTCAAAACATAAAAGATAAGATGTATGAATTTAATTGTATAAAATCTCTTATGAGCGGTTCAGGGCCAACTGTATTTGGGATTTTCAACGATGATAAGGACATAAAAAAAGCTTATGATTATTTTAAGAAAATTTATAAGAATACTTTTATAGTAAAAACAATGGAGAGATAGTATGGATAATAGATCAATAGGAGTTTTTGATTCCGGAATAGGAGGGCTTACTGTTGTCAAGGAATTGACGAAAATTCTACCAAATGAAAAAATAGTTTATTTTGGAGATACCGCCAGAGTTCCCTATGGAACCAGAAGTGAAGAGACAATTAAAAGATTTTCTAAAGAATGTATTGAATTTTTGAATCAAAAAGATATAAAAGCCTTAATTATAGCTTGTAATACTGTTTCTGCAGTTGCACTTGAAATGCTTAAAGAGTTATTTGATATGTACATATTGGGTGTAATTATTCCCGGAAGCAAAATGGCAAGTTATGTTACAAAAAACAAAAAAATAGGAGTAATAGGTACAAATGCGACAGTTTTAAGCGGAGCTTATGAAAAATGTATAAAGAGTGAGAATTCTGAGAATATAGTTTATTCAAAAGCGTGTCCGTTATTTGTTCCAATAGTGGAAGAAGGATTATCAAACACTGAGATAGCATTGGAAACGACAAAATATTATTTGAATGAATTAATAAATCAAGATGTAGATACTATTGTCATGGGTTGTACTCATTATCCTATATTAGAAAATACAATAAAGGCAGTAGTTGGCAAAGATATAAGTTTAGTGAATCCGGCAAAAGAAACTGCCAATGAAATGAAAAAATATTTAGAGTTTAATAATTTATTAAATGAAGAATCTGAAAACATTAAAAATAATATATTTTATATAACAGATGACGAGAATAAATTTAAGAAAAATTTGCTAGATTTTATAAAAATTGATAGTCCGAATATAAAAAAAATATATTTAAAATTATTTTTCCACATATTAAATTCTTCAAGAGGTACAGATATATCTGAGAAACCATTTATATAATACTCAGCATCAAGTATTCTAAACCTAATTAATAGAGGCTTTTCTTTAATAATAAATGTTTTTTCAAGATTAGAAAAATCTTTTTTTGAAATTTCTAAAGTAGCCTCAAAGCTTTTTATCTCTCGTCCTGTTAATTTATTTTTAAGTAAAGATTTTTTACTAAGGTATGTATAATCTAAAAAACGATTTTCTATATCAGTATATTCTGGTAAGATTATTATTGAATTAGTATAATCTATTTCATATTTTGAGTTTCTTTGTTCTAGATAAATTAATGAGTTTAGTTCATCAGACACCGCTTCTGATGTTTTTTGCTTTATACAGCAAGCACTAACTAAGCACACACTAATTATTAGCGATAATAATTTAGTACTTCTTCTTGCATTATTCTTATCTGCCATATTGTGAAACTCTTTTGAGTACTTAATTCAACTTGCTAGTTGAATTATTTATATTCTTTCTTACTTGAATTATAATGTCTAAATTCAAGTCGCTAAGGTAACTTTTTTTCCTTTTAAGTTTTTAGTTGAAAATGTCCTTCCTCTTATTTCCTATAATTTCTTTTGCACTCATACTTATAATTTGCATAATTGGAACACTTATATTGCAAGTAAATTATGTAATACTTAAATCTTGGCTTTAACTCAATAGCATCTAATTTGTTTTTTATATAAATTGCTTTTTCTTTAGATGACAGTGTGTCCCTACAAGGAATATCCTGTATATAAATTGTGTAAATAGTGTCTTTTTCCATTATATTGTCA
>ERZ772906.1944-NODE-1944-length-10918-cov-19.667771_pt1 | contig 10918 bp, 6 predicted proteins | sample MGYA00511338_ERZ772906 | MGnify/ENA primary metagenome ERZ772906 (study PRJEB29015, sample SAMEA2738076) | human oral metagenome | biome: human oral; feature: human-associated habitat; material: saliva | place: China | collected 2212 ... | reverse complement strand
CAGCTGGACTAATGGGCCAAATCATCATAAAGATAAAGAAACGGTCAAAACGATTGCCCTTATCCAACCAACCGATATACTTGTCATAGGTGCGCTTGCTGACGACAGACTGGACAAAGGCGGCCCCATAGAGGCGCACCAGATAAAAGATAATGGCACAGCCAATCACGATGCCAATATAGTTGTAAATAGTCCCGATGATGTGACCGTAGATAAAGACACCAGCTACCGAGGTCAAGGCTCCTGGAATGATAGGGACGACCGTTTGTAAAATCTGTAAAAAGATAAAGAGAGGTGGCCCCCAGATACCTGCCTGCTGGATAAAGGCAGAGAGGGTTTCCTTAGACTGTAAAATCCCAGCCTGATAAGCCCAAATACAGAAAATCAAACTCCCAACCCCACCGACAATCGATGAGATATTGATAACTCGCTGCAGAAGGGGAGAAACAGCTTTCATTTGTTTATCCTGTGACATGTAAACTCCTCATAGATAGTATAGTTCTACTATACCATATTTTGGAGGAGAAAGGGGGAATGAGTATTTTTGCAATGGGAAGAGTGATGGAATTTGAGCCTAAACATGCTATAATATAGGGAGTGGACAAGTAGCAAAGGAGAGAGTATGATACAGGTAAAACCAGAACTGGAGATAGAAAAACAACTGATCAACCAACTGGTGACTGGGGAAAGTCAATGGACTTATCGAGAAGACCTAAAAACAGAAGAACAATTATGGGAGAACTTCTTTGAGAAACTAGCCCAAAACAACGTTGCCCTGCTAGCTGACTATCCTTTGACAGAGCAGGAAAAACGCCAGATAAAGAATCAACTGAACTTTGTTAGCTACTATGATGCGGCCAAGTGGTTGGTCGGCGAAAATGGCATTGCCAAGGTTGAGGTTCAGAGAGAAGATGCTAGTTTGGGGACTATCCGTTTATCTGTCATTTGGCGAGACAATATCGCAGCTGGTAAGTCTAGTTATGAGGTTGTCAACCAAGTCGAGAGAGATAAGATAAATCCTCAGGATCAAGACCGCAGGCTAGATGTGACCCTCTTGATTAATGGCCTTCCAATGATTCAGATCGAGCTTAAAAGTTCCAGAGTTGCTTTTCTAGATGCCTTTCATCAAATTAAGAAGTATGATAGGGAAGGCAAGTTCCGTGGTATTTACTCTAGCTTACAGATGTTTGTTGTGACCAATAAAGTAGACACACGCTATATTGCTGCAGCTAGGGAAAATAAACTCAACAAACAATTTCTAACCAAGTGGGTGGATAAGGACAACCAACCCATAACGAGCTTGACCAGCTTTGCCCACGAAGTCCTTTCCATCCCTCGTGCCCACCAGATGGTCATGCAATACTCGGTCATTGATGATAGCAAGAAAGCTCTCATCCTCTTGCGCCCCTATCAGATCCATGCAATCGAAGCAGTGCAAGAAGCCTCTCGCCAGCAAGCATCAGGATATGTCTGGCATACGACAGGTTCAGGTAAGACCCTGACTTCTTATAAGGTGGCTCGAAATCTCCTCCAGATTCCTTCCATCCAAAAGACGATTTTTGTCGTTGACCGCAGAGACTTGGACCAACAGACCACTTCATCTTTTCTCTCTTACGCGACCAATGATGTCATTGATATTGATGAGACGGATAATACTCATGATTTGGTCAAGCGACTAGGAAGCAATGATAAGCGTGTGGTGGTAACGACCATCCAGAAAATCACCACCATGATGCGCAAGTTTGAGCAAGGTCTTTACCAAAGAGATGCGGACAAAATCAAGGGTCTCCGAGTGGCCTTTGTCGTGGATGAATGCCACCGTGCCGTGACGCCACAAACACAAAAAGACATTAAGGCCTTTTTCCCCCAGTCTCTCTGGTATGGTTTTACAGGCACACCTATCTTTAAGGAAAATAAACGCCAGCAAGTCGGGGATCTAGCCCAAACCACCCAGCAACAGTACGGTGACCGTCTCCATGAGTATACAGTCAAGGAAGCCATCCATGATGGAGCAGTTTTAGGTTTTAAGGTAGATTATCGCAATACCCTCATCACGGATAAATCCGAAAATGACCTACCAGATACTGTCTACGAGGATGAGGAACATATGCTGGAAGTCTTGGATGCCATTATCAATAAATCGCGTCAACAATTAGGCTTCCAAAAAGGAGTAGGTAAGACCTATAATGCTATCCTGACCGTCAAATCAATCCCTCAAGCCCAAGCCTACTATGACTTGCTCAAACGAGTCAAGGTTGGGGGGACACGTGTCAAGGTATCGGAAAGGGTCAAGCAGGTTCTTCCTGACTTTCCAAAGGCGACGATCACCTACTCGGTCACAGAAAATGAAGAAGAGTCAAGAGCCAACCAAGACCACATGAAGCAGGTTTTAGAAGACTATAACCAAGAGTTTGATACCCACTTTACCATGGCGGATCTGCGTGGTTTTAATACGGATGTCAATAACCGTCTAGCTCGAAAGCAGGATAAATACCTCTATCGCAATGAGCAGTTGGATTTAGTCATCGTGGTCAATCGTCTCTTAACAGGATTTGATGCCCCTTGTCTATCGACTCTATTTATCGACAGAAAGCCCATGCAACCGCAGGACTTGATTCAGGCTTTTAGCCGAACCAACCGTATTTTTGATAGCAGTAAGACCTACGGTCATATCATCACCTTCCAAAAGCCTCTAGCCTTTAAGGAAGCAGTAGATAGTGCCCTCAAGCTCTACTCAAATAGTGGTGAAAACGAGGTTCTTGCTCCAAGCTGGGAAGAGGAAAAGAGGAACTTTTTACGGAGTTGCAGTGATTTCAAAAATCTTGCTACTGATGACTATGTGAATGGTCTAGATTTCGAGCAAGTCTCTACGCCTGAGTTGAGGAAATTAGCTAAAACCTATCAAGCCTTTGATAAATACCTAGCCTCTATCCGAGTGTATAAAGAGTATGATGAGGAAGAGCTTTACAGTCAGACGGGACTTGATGGAGAAAAGTTGGAAAGGTATCTGGGTCTTTATCGAAATGTCCTTGCAGAATTAAAAAGCCGAGTAGAGGATGATGACGATGGAGAGCCACTTGATATCCACTATGAACTAGAGTCCATCCAAGTGGACGAAATCAACTATGCCTATATCCTAACCTTGATCCAAAGCCTGATTGAACAAGGTCAAAGTCAAGAAAAGAACCTAAGCGCTCAAGATAGGGAAGCCGTGGATAACTATATTCAGAGTCTTGAGAAGACCAATCCCAATCTTGCCCAGATCATCACTGAGCTTTGGAGAGTGGTACAAGAACATCCGGAAAGCTATCGTGGTCAGTCTATCGCAAATATTTTGGATCAGATGATCGAGGCGGTCATCCAGCAACACATCCAAGTCTTTAGCAAACGCTGGTATGTCGGAGAGGATGAACTCCGTTACTATGTCGAACATTACCGTAAGGGAGCTAAAAAACAACTAGGAGAAAGCCAGCTGACCAAGAGCCAGCGTTATCAGGACTATAAGATAGAGGTGGCGGATGCCCTCAATCCTCTCCTCTATAAAAAACAAATTAAGGAAGCCTATACCCAGCTGGTAGAGGAAGTTATTGAGCCGTTGAGGGTTGGAAGATAGGTAGTTTTGGAGAAAAAGTATGAATTGGACTACGATTTTTGCAGGAATTGCTGCATTTGTTTCAATTGTGAATGTTTTTGTAACTATTAGAAATAATAAGGCTCAAATACAAGCCCAGATTATCTCAAGTTCTCGTGTTCAGTGGATTAAGGAAGTTAGAGAAATCTACTCGAATTTTATTAAATTAAGTACAGAGTTTCATAATGAGTTATTGTTTTTAAGAGTATGTGATAATGAAGAAAATTTTGATAAAAATTTTAATATGTTGAGAGGAAATTTGTGGTCAAGTTATTATCAATTGATTTCTTATTTTCCCAAGAACGACAGTGATGGAAGAAACTGCGAGATTGTAAGTATATTTAATGAATTAGTTAATTTTTTGGAAGAAAAGTTGGAGTATTCTTATAGAGATATCACTTTTTCGAAGTTTGTACCAAGTTTTCAGGAATTGCAAAGATATGATGTGCCTGAACAATATAAAGCTATGCTGAATATGGTTTCTGATGAATTTTCTTGTTATATGAAAGCGGAATGGGTGAAAGCAAAATTAGAGGTGGAGCACTAATTTAAGTTTTCTCAGCTATAAAATAAGAGGTGTTGTATAGAAAGGTACAACACCTCTTATTTTTATTTTTTTGTCCCTAAATTGACATTTTTGTCCCATGGTGTTATAATTGGTTTAGTATTTTAAATGGAGATCTAGCAATGAAAAAAAAGCAAGTGATTAACTTAATTAAGTATTTTACAGAGAAGAATGAGTCTGGATTTAGGACCGAAGCATATGAGATAGCAAAATCTTTTGATAAAAATGGAGACTATCAGTTAGCTGAATATATAATGGCATTGCTTTCAGATGCTAATACTTTTGTTCCACAAATGAATGAAGAAGATATTGAATCGTTAAGGAAGATATCACTGCTGAATTTAGAATCATTACCTTTGCCAGAACCTATCTCTAAAGATGTGATTGGAATCGTGAATGCTGTTCGGAGGAATATTGGAGTAAATAAGTTTCTATTTGAAGGGGCACCAGGGACTGGGAAGACAGAGACAACAAAACAAATAACTCGCTTATTGGAACGAGAACTTTATATTGTAGATTTTGAAACAATAGTTGATAGTAAATTAGGACAAACGTCAAAGAATATTGCTTCACTCTTTAAGGAAATAAATAGTTTTTCTAAACCAAACAGAGTAGTTATATTGTTTGATGAAATAGATGCTATCGCTTTAAATAGATTAGATACCAATGACTTGAGAGAAATGGGGAGAGCAACTTCTGCGATATTGAAGGGAATCGACTCACTAAACGATGAGGTTGTTTTAATTGCCACGACTAATCTGTTTGATGTTTTTGATAAGGCTTTAATAAGACGTTTTGATGCAGTAATTAATTTTAATAATTATAGTCAAGATGATTTATTGGATATTTCGAATGTTTTAATGAGTGATATTTTAAGAGATTTTAAACAATCTGGGAAAAATAGTAAATTATTGAGAAAGATTATCTCTCTGATGAAACCAATTCCTTATCCAGGTGAACTGAAGAATATCTTAAAAAGTGCAGTGGCTTTTAGCAGTTTAACTGATAAATACGATTATTTGAGGCGGATCTTTACAAATGCATATAAATCGATAGATGAAGTTTCAATTGAAGAATTAAAAGAGCTTGGTTTCACAGTACGTGAAATAGAAATTTTGAAAGGTATTTCAAAAAGTCAGGTTTCAAGAGAGTTAAAAGGATGTTAAAGAATGAATGAATTATTGCAATTAAAGGGGCGTTTTGAGCAAAAATCAAGTAGTGGTCGACCAAGTTCTCCAAAGTTGTTGGCTAATCAAATTGTAAGTGAAAAAAAAATATTAAAATTAAAAAAAGAGCTCGAAGAACTTAAAGAATATTGGTTAAATATCTCATATTTTGAAGGAGCTTTAATTTCAGTAACTTATGTAGATGTTGTTGCAAAAAGTAGAAGAATGAGAGAACTATTTAAAAAAAATAGTAGAATTCAATCAAATGATTGCGTTGTTGGAGCCAAATTTATTGATAAAACTTCTACAGAGAAGCAACATGTTATTACTTATTACGTAGATTTAGATGTTTTGGATGAATCGATTAATACTTTGAATATAGTTGCATCATTACTTATTAAAGATTTCAATGGAGAGATTTCTACAGAAAAATTAAATTCGATTAGTGACAGGACAGATAATTATGAACCAGGAATAATTGCTAGAACAAAATTTTTACAAGCTATTGTAGACATTAGTTCGATTGAAAATTTTGCAATACCAAAAAATGAACTTGATGAACTAAGAACATCAATTATTAGTATCTTTGATACCAAAGTGCCTACAAGTGAATTATTAAAGAGAGTTGGTTTAAATGTTCCTGATTACAGAGTGATTGATGAGACAACGATATTATTGACTCCGGATCAGTTAGAAATCTTAAATGAAAAGGCTCCTTATCTGATTTCTATGGCTACTACAGATTTATCGAAATTGGATGCTCAGAATTTTGAGATTTTTGATAGCGGGCATAGAATGACAATTCCTTCACCTGCTGATGAACCGGTAGTCGGAGTTATTGATACTATGTTTGATAGTAGTGTTTATTTTTCTGAATGGGTGACATTTCAAGATAAGGTAAATGCCGATATTCCAATTAATCCAACTGATTATGAACACGGTACAGCTGTATCTTCGTTAATTGTTGATGGTGCTTCAATTAATCCGGAATTAGATGATGGTTGTGGCCGTTTTAGAGTTAAACATTTTGGAGTTGCAAGGGGTAGTAAGTTTAGTTCATTTTCTATACTTAAGTCAATTAAAGAAATAGTAGCAGAGAATAGAGATATTAAGGTATGGAATTTATCATTAGGTTCAGCATTAGAAATTCAAAAAAATTTCATTTCTCCAGAAGCTGCTTTGTTAGATAAAATACAATATGAATTTGATGTTATATTTGTGATAGCAGGAACAAATAAAAGAGTGAGCGATAAAGCTAGAATGAAAATAGGGGCACCAGCAGATTCAATAAATTCTCTAGTTGTGAATGCCGTTGATAAGGATAATAAACCAGCGACATACTCTAGAGAAGGTAAAGTGTTGTCCTTCTTTAATAAACCTGATATTTCTTATTTTGGAGGGGATGGGAAAAACAAAATAAGAGTTTGTATGCCTACAGGAGAATATTTTGTAGCAGGAACATCTTTTGCGGCACCTTGGATTACTAGAAAAATGGCATATTTAATCCATAAGATAGGGTTAAGTAGGGAGGTAGCGAAAGCTTTAATTATTGATTCTGCAATATCATGGTCAAAACCAGATAGTTCTATGAATTTAATCGGGTATGGTGTAGTGCCTCAAAAAATCAAAGATGTGCTTAACGCCCAAGATGATGAGATTAAGTTTGTTATATCTGGAGAATCAATCATGTTTGATACATATAATTATAATCTTCCAGTGCCTGTCGTTGATGATAAGCACCCTTACATTGCTAAAGCAACGTTGTGTTATTTTCCCAAGTGTTCTAGGAATCAAGGAGTTGATTATACAAATACAGAATTAGATATTTATTTTGGTAGAGTTAATGGACAGAAAATAATTACTGTGAATGATAATAAACAAACTGATAATGTGTCTCTTTCTGAAACAGATGCTCGAGGATTGTTTAGAAAATGGGATAATATCAAATCAATTATAGAGTACGTTAAGCCAAATGGGCGAGCTAAGAAGGCATATGGTGATGGTTTGTGGGGGTTTAGTCTTAAAACTAAGGAACGACTTAACAACGGTGATGGTAGAGAACTTAGGTTTGGAATAGTTGTAACACTTAAAGAAATGAAAGGGATAAATAGGATTTCTGATTTCATTAGTCAATGTTCTATGCGTGGTTGGCTTGTGAATAGAATTGACATTCAGGAAATGATTGATATTTATAATGTTGCTGAGGGAGAAATTTATTTTGAAGATTAATTTTATTAAAAAAAGCTTGATGAAGGTTAGATAAAAATATGATAAAGCAAGATATTCCTAAAATAAGATTCTATTCCTATCAAGGTGCTTGGACAGAAAATAAAATTGCAGATATAGTCAAAATATCTGCTGGTGGTGATGTAGATAAAGTAAGATTGAAGGAAAGTGGAAAATATCCCGTTATTGCAAATGCTTTGACAAACAAAGGAATCGTTGGATTTTATGACGACTATAAAATGAAAGCTCCTGCAGTGACTGTTACAGGTCGCGGAGATGTTGGATATGCAGTAGCTCGACATGAAAATTTTACTCCAATTGTTAGACTCCTGACTCTTCAATCGGAAAAAATTGATGTTGATTACCTTGAAAATCAGATTAATTCTATGAGAATTTTAAATGAATCTACGGGTGTTCCTCAATTGACAGCTCCACAACTTGGGAACTACAAAGTGTATCATCCTAAAATTGAAGAACAATCCGCAATCGGCTCCCTCTTCCGCACCCTCGACGACCTTCTAGCTAGCTACAAGGACAATCTCGCTAACTACCAATCTCTCAAGGCGACCATGCTTTCCAAGATGTTCCCTAAAGATGGACAGACAGTTCCTGAGATTCGTTTGGATGGATTTGAAGGAGAGTGGAAATTATATGAACTTAAATCAAGAACTGAAACTATTACTAAGGGAACCACACCGAAAGATAAAAGCTGGCAAGGAGAAGTAAACTATATTAAAACTGAAAGTATAAATAGAGATTCTGGTAGTTTGGTACGGACAGCCTCTACAAGTTTAGAAGAACATTTGGGATACCTAAAACGTTCTCAACTTAAAGAGGGTGATGTATTATTTTCAATTGTCGGTACTCTTGGGGTAGTTGGGCTAGTTGATAAAAAAGATTTACCTGCAAATACGAATCAGCAAATTGCAATTATTAGACTGAATAGAGACAATGCGATTTTTATGTTAAATTTTTTAAAAAGTCCAAGAATAAAGTCTTTTATCAAAAGTGATTCAACTATTGGAGCCCAACCTTCGCTTTCTTTGTGGCAGATAGAGAAAATAAAGGTATCACTTCCTCCTTCACTTGAAGAACAACAAGCCATCGGCTCCTATTTCTCTAACCTCGATAACCTCATTAACTCTCATCAAGAAAAAATTTCTCAGCTAGAAACACTTAAAAAGAAACTCTTGCAGGATATGTTTATATAGGAGATTAATTTTGGGTAATGAAGAATTATTAAATACAGTAAATTCACTAACTAATACTTATTATGCTGCTCTAGGTTTTGTTGCGACTGTAATATTAGGAATTCTGGCATTTGTATTTTGGGATAGAGTAAATTTTAAAAAATCTCTTGAAAAAGAATTTAAAACTATTTTAAAAGAAGAACTTAAGAATCAAAAGTTTGAAATAGATTATTACTATTTGAAATATTTGCCATTCATTAAAAAATTAGAAACACACTATAAGGGTATGGGGATTAAAAAAGGTGGAATGATACGATTTGTTCTGAAATATTGTGATGAACCATTGAATGAGATGATTGTCTTGTATAATCGTTGTGTAAATACGTCTTTTCAACCATTTTTCGAAAGTTATTCAAGAGATTATTACGATATCTGTTACAAGATAATAGAAGACACAAGAGAATTTGCAACTTATAGATTAGATACGTTAACAGAAATGGAGCTAAACGCTATAGTAAAAGTGAATAAGTATATACCACAATTGAATTATATATTTACAAAATATGATTATTTAGAGTTTAAAGCAATTGTATTGGATAAAGCTAATTAAACTATTTTTATGTATTGTTGAAACGATTAAGGATAGAAAGAAACATTATGGAAACAACACAAACGTCCCAGTCGCTTTACCAAGCCCTGTGGAACTCAGCGGATGTTCTCCGCTCTAAGATGGATGCTAATGACTACAAGTCCTATCTTTTGGGTATGGTCTTTTATAAGTACCTGTCAGATAAGATGCTCTTTTTCGTGGCGGAGACTATGGAGGAGGGGAGTGAGAGCCTAGAGTCTGCCCTTGAGGTTTATCGTAACTACTATGAGGATGCGGATACCCATGAGGATCTTCTTGCAGTCATGAAGGATGAACTCAACTATAGTATCAAGCCTGAGTTGACCTTTACGGCTCTAGTAGCACGTGTCAATGAGGGAACTTTCCAGTTGGAAGATTTGGCTCAGGGTTTTCGAGATATCGAGCAGAGTGATGAACTCTATGAAAACCTCTTTGAAGATATTGATCTCTATTCCAAAAAGCTAGGGGCGACTCCGCAAAAGCAAAACCAAACGGTGGCGGCGGTCATGAAGGAGTTGGCTGTGCTAGATGTGGCTGGTCATGCAGGCGATATGCTGGGGGATGCTTATGAGTATCTGATTGGTCAGTTTGCGACTGACTCAGGTAAGAAGGCTGGTGAGTTCTATACACCTCAACCTGTTGCCAAACTCATGACTCAGATTGCCTTTTTGGGTCGTGAGGATCAGCTAGGCTTTACCATCTATGATGCGACTATGGGCTCTGGCTCTCTCTTACTCAATGCCAAGAAATATTCTCACAAACCGCAGACAGTGGTTTACTTTGGTCAGGAGCTCAATACCTCAACCTATAACTTGGCTCGGATGAACATGATTCTACACGGTGTTCCTGTTGAAAATCAATTTCTCCACAATGCCGATACACTAGACGAAGATTGGCCGACTCAAGAACCAACCAACTTTGATGGTGTTCTCATGAACCCTCCCTACTCTGCTAAGTGGTCAGCAAACTCTGGCTTTATGGCGGACCCTCGTTTCTCTCCTTTTGGGAAACTGGCGCCTCAGTCCAAGGCTGACTTTGCCTTTCTTTTGCATGGTTATTACCATCTCAAGCAGGATAATGGAGTTATGGCTATTGTCCTTCCCCACGGGGTCCTTTTCCGTGGCAATGCGGAAGGGACCATTCGTAAGGCCTTGTTAGAAGAAGGTGCCATTGACACGGTTATCGGTCTACCAGCTAATATCTTCTTTAACACCAGCATTCCGACCACGGTTATCATTCTCAAAAAGAACCGTACCAATCGTGATGTTTACTTTATCGATGCTTCTAAGGAGTTTGATAAGGGGAAAAATCAGAATATCATGACGGATGCTCACATCGAGAAGATTTTGGAAGCCTACAAGTCCCGTGAGGAGATTGATAAGTTTGCCCATCTGGCAAGTTATGAAGAAATTGTCGAAAATGACTATAACCTCAATATCCCTCGCTATGTAGATACCTTTGAGGAAGAAGAAGTCGAACCACTGACAGACATCGTTAGCAAGATTAACACGA
>ERZ772906.1941-NODE-1941-length-10925-cov-3.608188_pt1 | contig 10925 bp, 9 predicted proteins | sample MGYA00511338_ERZ772906 | MGnify/ENA primary metagenome ERZ772906 (study PRJEB29015, sample SAMEA2738076) | human oral metagenome | biome: human oral; feature: human-associated habitat; material: saliva | place: China | collected 2212 ... | reverse complement strand
ACTTTATTAAAAAAAATACTACTCCGATGATAGCAACTCTTTCTGCAGAAGGTATTGTACCTAGATTAAGATGGACTAAGCGTATAAGTAATGGAGATGTATTAATTGCTCAAGATTTTGAAAATGGTAGAACACTAAATACAGAAGACATGACTGATAGACGTATTCCTGAAATTTTAAAAAAAGTTCACGGATCTGAAAAATTAAAGAAAATAATGAAGGCTCAGGGGTATACAGAGGAAACAGCTGCGAGTTCCTTATACAATTTGAAATCAATTATTGCCGACGAACTTCGTAAAAATAGTAATATAGTAAATGCACTTAATTATTTAGAGAATTCCATTCCGGTTGATGAAGTTGAGTATACGCCGTGCCATACAGATTTACACAAAGATAACTGGTTGTTATCTGATCAAGGGAAACTGTTTTTAGTTGATTGGGAACATTCAATATTATGTGATCCTGCAATAGATATTTCTTTTATATTATATCGCTATATACCTCAAGAAAAGTGGGGAGAATGGCTGGAAATCTATGGCCAAGAACCAACGATAAAGTATAGAAGTAGACTAAAATGGTATATAACACTGCAGTCTGTTATTATGATAGTTTGGTACCACGAAAAGAAACAGTTAACAGAGATGAATGCGTGGTTAATATTTTTAAATAGTATTTTTAACGAATTTATATAAGCATTAAGAAGGAAAAACCTAATTAATGCTTTTATTTTTTTTATAAACGTTGTAAAATATATTTAGTTAAATTAAATGGAAGTTGACTAATTTACGGAGAAATAAAATGAATATAAAAAAATATAAATTATATCTTATTGATCTTGATGGAACTATTTATAACGGTGAAAAAAAAATAAAATTTGCTGATCAATTTGTTGATTACCTAAATAAAACTAAAACAGATTACCTTTTTTTAACAAATAATTCAACAAAAGAGCCAAAAGATGTAGTTGATAAATTAAAAAATTTAGGTGTAAATACAACAGAAGAACATGTTTATACGTCAAGTGATGCTACAAAAATGTATCTTTTGAAGAAAGGATATAATAATATCTATATAATCGGCGAAAGAGGATTAAAAGATACTTTAGTAAATTTTGAACAAAAAAATACTGAAGATGTGGATGCTGTTATTGTTGGACTTGATAGAAAGTTAACCTATGAAAAACTTACAGTTGCAACAAGAGCTGTTTTAGCCGGGGCAGAGTTAATAGGAACTAATCCAGATACGCTACTTCCAACTGCAGATGGTTTTATACCTAGTAATGGAGGACAAATAAAATATTTAGAACATGCTACGAGTGTTCAAGCGACAGTAATAGGAAAACCAAGTAAGATAATTATGGAATGTGCAATGGAACTTTTTGATTATAAAAAAGAGGAGATAGTTATGGTCGGTGATAACTATGATACTGATATAATGTCGGGTATAAATAGCGGAATCGATACTATCCATGTTCAAACAGGAGTAACTACTTTAGAAAACTTGAAACTTAAAAAAATACAACCAACATATACAATAGAAGATTTATCAAAATTAATAGAAGATTAAACTGAGGAGATTACAATGATTATAAAAACAGAAGAACAATTAGAAAAAATGAAGGAAATAGGTTTTATTTGCGCAACTATTCGCGATGAAATGAAGAAAAAAGCTGTTCCGGGGGTATCTACTAAAGAATTGGATAATATCGCGAAAGAACTATTTGAAAAATATGGTGCAAAATCAGCACCAATAACAGAATATGATTTTCCAGGATATACATGTATTTCATTAAATTACCAAGCAGCACATGGTATACCTTCTAGCACAAAAATTTTAAAAGATGGAGATTTGTTAAATATAGATGTTTCAGGTTGTAAAGATGGATATTACGCTGATACAGGGGTTTCCTTTGTTGTTGGGAAAGTTGATGATGAAATGAAAGAAAAAGTATGTGAAGTTGCTGAAGAAGCATTTTTTGAAGGAATCAAACATGCAAGAGCAGGTAGCAAAATAAATCAAATAGGAAAACATATCCATAAAAAGATTAAAGAGCATAAATTAGAAGTGATAGAGAATTTAACAGGGCATGGGATTGGAACATCTCTTCACCAAGCGCCGCAGCATGTGTTTAATTACTTTGATCCATGGGATAATTTGATTTTAAAAGAAGGAATGTGTTTAGCTGTGGAGCCATTTGTATCAACAAAAGCAAAAACAGTAACAAATACAGATAAAGATGAGTGGGAATTAGTAGCAAAAGATGGTTCTTATATAGCTCAATATGAACATACGATTGTAGTAAGAGAAAATGACGAACCACTTATTTTAACAAAAATTGATTAATCCAATATTGAAAAAAGTTGACAAGATAAAGAAAATGTTTTAAGATACTACTTATTAAAAAATATGGAGAGAAGTAAATGGCAGAGAATTTAGTAATAGTCGAGTCTCCTTCCAAAGCGAAAACTATAGAAAAATATCTAGGGAAAAAATATAGAGTAATATCTTCAAAAGGTCACGTAAGGGACCTTCCTAAAAGTAGAATGGGAGTAGAAGTACTAGATAATGGAAATGTTGATGTAGATTACATTTCAATTCGTGGGAAGGGTGATGTAATAAAAAGTTTAAAAAAAGAAGCGAAAGGGAAAAAAGTCTTTTTAGCATCCGACCCTGATAGAGAAGGAGAGGCAATAGCATGGCATATTGCACATATATTAGATTTAGATAATAAAGAAAATAATAGAATAGTTTTTAACGAGATAACAAAAGATGCAGTAAAGGATGCAATAAAACATCCAAGAAAAATAAATACGGATTTAGTACAATCACAACAAGCAAGACGTGTTCTAGACCGTTTAGTTGGATATAATATTTCACCAGTACTTTGGAAGAAAGTTAAACCAAAGTTATCGGCAGGACGTGTACAAAATGCAGCGTTAAAATTGATAGTAGATAGAGAAGAAGAAATCCAAAATTTTATACCTCAAGAATATTGGACTATGCCAATAGATTTTATAAAGAATAGAAAGGTTTTAACAGCAAACTTCTATTCGTATAATGGAGAAAAGATAAAGCTTGAGAATGAAAAAGATGTAAGTAAAGTTCGTAAAGCTATAAAAGGCGAGACTTTTAAGGTAACGGATATTTCTAAAGCTAAGAAAAATCGTAATGCGCCTAATGTATATATTACTTCAACAATGCAACAAGATGCCTCACGAAAAATCAATTTTAAAACAAGAAAAACAATGAGTGTTGCTCAAGAATTGTATGAGGGAATAAACTTAAAAAAATTAGGTGGAGTAACAGGGCTTATTACTTATATGAGAACAGACTCAATAAGAGTATCAGATGAAGCGATAAAGATGGCGAGTGACTTTATTGAAAAAAATTATGGTGAAGAATATCTTGCTATTTCTACAAAAGTTAGAAAATCTAATAAAAATGTTCAAGATGCGCATGAAGGTATACGACCAACAAATGTTAATTTTACACCAGATAGTATAAAAGAATATTTATCAAATGATCAGTATAAACTATATAAATTAATATGGGAGCGATTTGTAGCAAGCCGTATGAGTGCTGCTGTATATGAAACAACTGCAACCACATTTGAAAATAATAAAGTAGTCTATCGTGGTTCGGAGTCAAAATTATTATTTAATGGTTTTTTAGCTGTATTAAAAGAAAAAGAAAAAGTAAAATTATTTCCAGAATTTGAAGTAGGGGAAGATGCAAAAATTAAAGAAATAAAAGAAGAACAACATTTTACTCAACCACCAGCACGTTATTCTGAAGCCAAACTTATAGCAGAACTAGAAGCATTAGGTGTTGGTAGACCTTCAACATATGCTACTATAGTAGAAACACTACAAAAACGTTATTATGCTAAGCTGCAAAATAAAGTGTTTACTCCAACAGAATTAGGTACTTTGGTAAGTAAAATAACTGAAGAATATTTTCCAGATATTATAAATACTAAATTTACGGCTAATTTAGAAAATCAATTAGATGAGATTGCTGATGGAAAAGTTGAATGGGAAAAAGCTATTTTTGATTTTTATTCTAATTTTAAAAAAGATATAAAGAAAGCTGAATTAGAAATGGAGAAGGTAGAGATCAAACAAGAGTTTACTGGAGAAAACTGTCCAGAATGTAACTCTCCATTAGTGTTTAAATTAGGGAAATTTGGGAAATTCATAGCATGTTCTAATTTCCCAGATTGTAGATATACAAATACAATTCAGAAAAAAGTTGGTGTAGCTTGTCCTAAATGTCATAAACATGATGTGCTAGAGAAAAAATCTAAAAAAGGAAAAGTGTTTTATGGTTGTGAAGGGTTCCCGAAATGTGATTTTGTGGCATGGGATAAGCCTGTAAATCGTCAATGCCCTAAATGTAATAATATTCTTTTTGAAGGGAAAAAAGGAGTTTATTGTGGGAATTGTGATTATAAAGAGGAAATAAAAAAATAATAAAGATAGAAGTCGATATGTACTATTGACTTCTATTTATATTTGCTGCCTAATAATGTAAAGTAGACTTTCACTCACAATTGTCAGAAAATTAAAATAAATTATAAGAAAAAAATTAAATTATTTTAAAAAATCTATTGACAAATTTTCACAAATGTATTAATCTATATAACATACCATAAATTAAAATGAAATTTAAATTATTTAGGAGGAAATGTAATGTTGAAGTTTTTAAAGAAAAATTCATATATTTCAATCGGACTTATGCTATTCGCACTATTTTTTGGTGCAGGTAATCTAATTTTCCCAGCTTTTTTAGGACAAAATGCGGGAAGTAATCTATCGGTGGCTATGATAGGGTTTATTATTATGGGAGTTGGACTTCCGCTATTAGGAGTATTGGTGATGGGTTACTCAGGTGCTCAAGATTTATTAGATTTATCTAGTAGGGCAGGAAAGGGATTTGGTATAACCTTCACTACATTGCTTTACTTGACAATTGGTCCATTTTTTGCAATTCCAAGAACAGGAACTACAACTTTTGAATTAGGATTATCTAGTTTTATAGCACCTGAAAATACAGTTATTGCACAAGCAATTTTCTTAGCTATTTTCATGGGGATTACGCTATGGTTATCATTAACACCTAATAAACTTGTAGATAGAATTGGAACAATTATAACACCTGTTTTATTAGTATCAATGATTATTTTAATTATTGCTTCATTATTAAATCCAATGGGTAGTGCACAAGCACCTACTGAAGCATATTCAACAAATTCTTTAGCATTTACTAATGGATTAATGGAAGGATACAATACTATGGATGCACTAGCTTCATTAGTATTTGGTATTATCGTAATTAACTCAGTTAAATTATATGGTGCAAAGACAGAAAAACAAATTTTTTCAAATACAGCTAAAGCAGCAGTTATAGCAGCATTATTACTGGCACTAGTTTATGTATTTATTTCTAATATTGGAACAACATCAGTATCAGTGCTAGGATTACAAAAAACAGGTGCTGGGGTTTTAACAGGTGCAACTACTTTCTACTTTGGTAATGTAGGTAAAATTTTATTATTCGTAATTGTATTCTTAGCATGTTTAACAACAAGTGTAGGTTTAGTAACTGCATGTGCAACTTACTTTGTAAGATTATATGATAAAATAAGTTATAAAACTTATGTAGTAGGATTATCATTATTTTCATTTGCAGTAGGGAACTATGGTTTAGCTGCTATTATTCAAGGAGCTGTTCCAGTACTTGTACTATTATATCCATTAACAATGGTATTAATATTATTAGGTTTTGCAAATAATTTATTTGGTGGTAAAAAAGTTGTTTATGCATCAACAGCATTAGTAACAGGAGCGTATAGTTTATATACAACTATTGCATCAACATTTAAATTATCTGTACCAGCTGTAGATAATTTCTTAGTGAAAGTTCTTCCTATTCAAGGAGATTTTTCTTGGATTAACTTTGCAGTATTAGGATTTATTTTAGGATTAGTATTATCACTTGTGAAAAAAGAAAATTAATTTATTAATTATATAAACAGTAAATTATCATATGATAGTTTGCTGTTTATTTTAAGTAAATCTTTTTTGACAATAATTAAAAGCAATGGTATCATAATAAGATATAATACTACTTGTGTTTAACAAAAATTAAGAATAATAAGTTAGTAGATGTTAGATAGTATTTTATTTTAATAAAGTAGGAGTTACAATGACACTGGAATTTAGAGAGTATAAAAAGAAAATAAAAAAAAATATTTTTTTAGAATTAGATTTTAAAGTTAGCACTGGAGAAATTCTGACTATTATCAGTAATAATACTTTAGAATTAGACAGTTTAAAAGATTCTTTTAAAAGAAGGGCTAAATTTAAAGGGGAAATTACCTTTGATAATATTGATATAAATGAAGAAAAATTAATATTTTCTGAAGATTTTGGTTTCTATAATCACTTGTCTTTAGAAAAAAATCTTTTAAGTTTATCAAAAATTTTAGGGCTTACTGTCACAAAAGATGATATAATAGGTGGATTAGATTTACTAGAATTAGATCCGAATAAGAAATATCAACAATTATTAGAAAATGAGAAAATAAAATTTCATACTCTATTTTCTGTTTTAATTAACCAAAATATTCTAATACTTGATTATTCAAAAGATAATTTAACAAAAGATGATAAAAAAGCTCTAAGAGAATTAATCTTAGAACATTCTAATAATGCTAATATTATAATTTTAGATACAATATTAAATCAGTATAATAACATTGCGGATAATGTTTTGGTTATATCTGATGGAGAAAAATCATATTATGGCTTATTGGATGATTTATTGATAATCAAAAAACTAGCAGCGATAAGCGTATCGCATCAAAAGGATTTAGATAATATTTTACAAGACTATCAATATACAATTTATAATGATAAAGAAATTGTAGTAAGAGAAGAAGTGCTTGAAGATGTTGTCTATCTGTTGCTGAAAAATAATATAGAGATATCTCAAATAAGAAATCTTGGGGAGCGAATAAAATTATATGAAGGGGAGGGAGTACTATAATGATATTTTCGCTAGAATTTGGAAAAATTTTTAAAAGGAAGTTTAATTACCTTTTTGGTATGATTATTTTACTTATTAGCTTTCTCCTTATATATAAAACAAGTAGCTTAGCAGGATATTATAATTTAGATGAAGTAGATTTTATATTTAAATTTACATTTAAAATATTATTAATACTAATAATATTTCTTATGGGAATAAACTATATCTATTCATATCGTGAAGATTACATATCAAAAGTAAGTGTTTTTTTAGAATTAGCTAAGAAAAAAACTTTAAGAGATTTCTCAGCATTAGTAGCTAATTTAATATACTTTGCTACATATTATTTAATTATGCTAGGTGGAATAATCTTAATATTATTTTTTACTAAGAAAAATAAATTTTAGAAATAAAAAATATTATTTTTTCAAATGTACAAAATTCAATAGCATACTTATCTATGGTTCTATTATTATTGTTGTTAGCTAATCTAATATTTTTATTTGCACTAACATTATTTAATAATACAAATTTGGCTATTTCACTATCATTGTTGTACTTTATAGGTGGAACTGTTATTGCAAAAATGTTAGAAGATAGAATTTCATTTTTATCAGAAAGAATAGAAAACAGCATACTAAATATTTTTGATAAAGAGTTTAATAGCCTAAATCAATTTATTGAATTTAATTTAGTTACTTTTTTACCAATATCATTAAATATAGTAGGATTAATCATAGTTATTTTTATAGTAAAATTAATAAAGAAAGTTATTTAGAAAGAAGAGTTTTATGGATACACAAATACTAATACAATATGTTATAGTTTTATTAAGCTTAATTATTTTAGAAGGCTTGCTTTCAGCAGATAACGCAATTGTACTGGCAGTTATGGTAAGACACTTACCTTATAAAGAGCAGAAGAATGCTTTAATATATGGTTTAATAGGAGCGCTTGTCTTTAGAGTTATAGCTATTTTTCTAATTACATTACTCGCTCAATATTGGCAAATTCAGGTTTTAGGTGGTTTATATCTACTATACATGGCAGGAAATCATATTAAAGAATTCTTTGATAACAGAAAACAATTAGATAAATCTGAAGAAATAAAAACGCCTAAAAAACAAAGTGGTTTTTGGATGACAGTTTTAAAAGTAGAATTAACAGACATAGCTTTTGCAATTGATTCTATTTTAGCAGCTGTAGCTATTGCAATTACCCTACCTCATATTTCTGAAACAAAAATAGGGGGAATTAATCTTGGACAGTTTTCTGTTATGGTAATTGGAGGATTTATCGGTGTAGTTATTATGAGATATGCTGCCAATGCTTTTATAAAAATATTAGAAAAGAAACCTGGATTAGAAATAGCTGCATTTTTAATAGTGGGTTGGGTTGGTATAAAACTTTTTGTTATAGCTGCAGCCCATCCTAAAGTAGCGCTTATTTCAGAACATTTTCCACATTCGGCATTATGGACGGCAATTTTTTGGGTAGTCCTTTTAGGTCTTTTGGTATGGGGAGTGCTTATTTCTAAAAGATTTGAGAAAAAATAGTATAAAAAGGTCAGAGAAGTACTCTGACCTTTTTGATTATGGAAATATATAGGTATCTATGATATAATTTTAAATTATATTGATACTAGGAAATATTTAAGGAGATGAAATATATGGCATTTGATGGTTTTTTTATAAGAAAATTAGTAGGAGAAATAGAGGAAAACATACTAGGAGCACATATTAATAAAATTAATAATATTTCAACTGATGAATTTATTCTAACTATTAGGAAAAGAAAAAACTTTAAATTGTTATTATCAGCAAGTTCTAGTTCATCTCGTTTTCAGTTAACAAAAAATACTTATGAAAATCCTAATACACCATCTAATTTTTGCACAGTTCTTAGAAAATATTTAATAGGTGGAATTATTCAAAATATTGAGCAGATTAATAATGATCGTATTATAGTGTTTAAAATTAAAAATTTTGATGAGTTAGGGTATGAAAAATATTATTATTTAATAACTGAACTTATGGGAAAACATTCTAATATTATTTTAACCGATGATAATAAAGTAATAATTGAATCGTTGAAAAACAGTTATAGTATTGATTATAAACGCTCAACAATTGCTAATATGAATTATATACTTCCTCCAACAGAGTCAAAATATAATCCATTTGACTTTGATAGTTATAAAAATTTAGAATTTAACTATAGTGATAAAAGATTTTTAATGAAAAACTTTTACGGAGTATCAGCGTTGTTAAATAATTACTTTATTGCTAAACAAATAGAATTTGAGGAAGAGTTTAAAAGTTTTTGTTGTAATTTAAAAATTTATTATAGTCCTATATTGCTAGAAAGAAATGGGAAAAAAGATTTTTACTTTTTTGATGTAGATACCGGTGAGAATAATATAAAATTTGCTTCACTATGTGATTTGCTTGACTTTTATTATTTAGATATAGCTAAATCTAATATTAATAAAAGTACAGATAAAAGACTATTTGATTTTATAAAAACAAAGTTGAATCGCTTAAGTAAAAAACTAGAAATTTTGAATAAGGAATTGATTGAGGCTGAAAGTAAAGAAGACTATAAATTGAAAGGGCAATTGCTTATCTCAAATATTTATATGTTTAAAAAGAGTATTCCAGAAGTTGTGACATTGCCAAATTTTTATAGTGAAGAATTCGAGGATATAAAGATAGAATTAGATCCTAACTTAACTATAGAAAAAAATTCAGAAAGATATTTTAATCTTTATAAAAAAAATAAAAGAACAATTGAAAATCTATATGAGCAAATAAAAATTACAGAAGAAGATATAGTTTATTTCGAAACTCTACAATTTCAAGTAGAGAATGCCGATAAATCTGATTTGATAGAAATAAAAGAAGAGTTAATAAACTCAGGATTATTAAAGGAAAAAGTTTCAAATTCGAAGAAAAAAAATAAGAATAATTATTTTGTAATTAACTATAATGGAATAGATATTTATGTTGGGAAAAATAATATTCAAAATGATGCAATTACAAACAAACTTGCACGCCGTAATTATCTTTGGTTTCACGCAAAAGATATCCCAGGAAGTCATGTTGTAATTTTTAATAATAACCCAGATGAAAAAACAAAAGAAGTAGCAGCGATGTTAGCTGGATATTTTTCTAAATTTAAAAATGAAGATAGAGTTGCTGTAGACATGACACTTATAAAAAATGTAAAAAAAATATCAGGAGCAAAAGCAGGAATGGTGACTTATACTGGGCAAAAAACAATTAAACAAAAAATAGATAAGATGTTTATTAATGAATTAATAAACAATAAATTTGTTTAATACTTAACTCTAAAAGATTTTGTATTTTAGAGGAAGTTACTATGAAAATTTGTAAAGACATGCTATAATAGTTTAATTTTTATAAGTTTTGTGGTATGATAAATAAATAATAAATGATGTAGAAGGATACGAGAAATGGAGAAAGGATTATTAATAGTTCTATCAGGACCATCAGGTGTAGGTAAAGGTACTGTAAGGAAAAGAATTTTTGAAAGTAATGATGTAGACTTTGAATATTCTATTTCGATGACTTCAAGAGGAATGAGGCCAGGAGAAAAAGAAGGTGTTGATTATTTTTTCAAAACAAAAGAAGAATTTGAAAAATTAATTGAACAAGGTGAACTTTTAGAATATGCACAATATGTGGATAATTACTATGGGACACCTGTAAGATATGTAAGGGAAACTATGGATAAAGGGAAAGATATCTTTTTGGAAATAGAAGTGCAAGGCGCAGGTCAGGTAAAAAGTAAAATCCCTGATGCGTTGTTTATATTTTTAGCTCCACCAAGTATAGCAGATTTAAAAGACAGATTAAAAGGGCGTGGAACGG
>ERZ772906.1940-NODE-1940-length-10926-cov-2.627817_pt1 | contig 10926 bp, 9 predicted proteins | sample MGYA00511338_ERZ772906 | MGnify/ENA primary metagenome ERZ772906 (study PRJEB29015, sample SAMEA2738076) | human oral metagenome | biome: human oral; feature: human-associated habitat; material: saliva | place: China | collected 2212 ... | reverse complement strand
GCGACCAGTGGGCGGACGAGCCTGAAAGGGGGAGGCGCGCTTGCTGACAATTAGAGTCATGACGACTCTCAAGCTTGCAGTGATCCCTGGCGACGGCATCGGTAAGGAGGTCGTGCCCGAAGGCCTCAAAGTCTTGGGCGCCGTCCTCGAAGGCTCCGACATCACCCTCGAAACCACGACCTTTGACTTAGGCGCGGATCGTTGGCACCGCACCGGCGACACCCTCACAGAAGATGACCTCGAGGCGATCAAAACGCATGACGCGATCCTGCTGGGAGCAGTCGGAGACCCCTCGGTCCCCTCCGGCGTGCTCGAACGCGGCCTACTCCTCAAGCTCCGCTTCGCCCTCGACCACTACGTGAATCTGCGTCCCTCGAAGCACTATGAAGGAGTGCCCAGCCCCCTCGTGGCCCCCGAAGGGATTGACTTCATCGTCGTGCGTGAAGGCACTGAAGGCCTCTACTGCGGCAACGGGGGAGCCGTCCGCGTCGGCACCCCCCAGGAGATCGCGACCGAAGTGTCAGTCAACACGGCTTTCGGTGTTGAGCGCCTTGTCCGCTTTGCCTTCGAGAAAGCGAACGCCAGGCCCGCGAAGCACCTGACCCTCGTGCATAAACACAATGTCCTCGTCAACGCCGGGCACCTGTGGCGCCGTACCGTTGAAGCCCTCGGAGCCGAGTACCCCGAGGTTCGCGTCGACTACTGTCACGTCGATGCCGCCACGATCTATATGGTGAGCGACCCGCAGCGTTTCGACGTCATCGTCACCGACAATCTCTTCGGCGATATCCTCACCGACGAGGCCGGGGCCGTCACCGGTGGCATTGGGCTCTCCGCCTCCGGCAACATCAACCCTGAGGGGGCCTTTCCCTCGATGTTCGAACCCGTCCACGGCTCCGCCCCCGATATCGCGGGACAGGGTAAAGCCGATCCGACCGCCACGATCGCCTCTGTTGCGCTCCTCCTCGATCACATCGGACGCGCCGACCTCGCCACAAAGATCGAGGCCGCCATTGAATCCGATATGGCGGCGCGGGCCCATGCAGCAGCCACAGGGGTTCTGCTCGAACGCTCGACCTCGCAGATCGGCGACGCCCTCGTCGCAGCCCTCAACTGAGCAGGCAGATCCACTCGGAGTTCTCTTTTTTCCACCTCCCGCCCAGGGTCACATGACGGAACCCGGGCGGGAGGGGCGCATTACGGCAATATGCTGGAGGCAATCGATTCCTAGGAGCACCCATGTCGACAACGCACGTCCCGACAGAACTCGAAGCTCTTTCCGAGCTGGAGATCTCCACCGCTGAGGAACTCGCAGGCCGATTCCCCCTGACACCGAATGAGAATCCGGCCTCCCAAGCCGACTATGAACAGGTCATGTCCGAACTCACCTTCGGCAACAAGTTCACCGACCACATGGCGCACATGCGATGGACGAAGGAAGAAGGCTGGAGCGAGCGAGGAATCATCCCCTACGGCCCCCTCGCCCTCACCCCAGGTGCTGCCGTCCTCCACTACTCACAAAGCGTCTTCGAAGGCATTAAGGCCTACCGTCACGCCGACGGCTCCATTTGGACTTTCCGCCCCGCCTACAACGCTGCGCGCCTCAACCATTCGGCTTCACGTCTCGCCCTGCCGAAGGTTGATCGCGATGATTTCCTCGCTTCCCTCGTCGACTACGTCCGCGCCGATGAGAAATGGGTCCCCACAGGAGATGGCACCAGCCTCTACCTGCGCCCTCTTCTCTTCGCTTCTGAGGAGTTCCTGGGCGTTCACGCTTCCAGTGTTGTCGACTACTACGTGATCGGCTCCCCTTCGGGCCCCTACTTCACCTCCGGCTTCACCGGCGTTGCGATCTGGGTTGTGAAGGGCTACCACCGGGCGGGCCCCGGAGGCACGGGTTCTGCCAAGTGCGGCGGGAATTATGCGGCTTCCCTTATGCCGCAGCTGCAGGCGGCCGAGAAGGGCTTCTCCCAGGTCTGCTTCCTTGACACATACGAGGAGAAATACCTTGAAGAGCTTGGCGGCATGAACATGTTCGTCGTCATGGCTGATGGCACTGTCCGCACCCCCGAGCTTACCGGCGTCATCCTCGAAGGCGGCACCCGCTCTGCGATCTGCAAGATGCTGCGCTCTCAAGGCACACCCGTGCGTGAAGAGATGATCGCTCTCGATGAGCTGGTTGCGGGAATCCACTCGGGCGAGGTCGCGGAGGTTTTCGCCTGCGGCACGGCGGCGGTCGTCACTCCGATCACTCGCCTCGCGAACGACGACTTCGACGTGGAACTCCCGGTCGGCGAGACCACGAAGCGGATCCACAAGCAGCTCACCGACATTCAAATGGGCTACGCGCAAGACCCCTTCGGGTGGATGTACCGATTGGTGTGAACGAATGCCCTGCAAACGTCCAGCGTGCGGTCTTCGCAGGTTCGGGGTAAGCGCGACTCCTAGGCTGAAGCCAGCACCCGAATGAAGGAGAAGCCCATGAGCCGCCAGCTCCGTTCCGCCACATCGACCCACGGCCGCAATATGGCGGGCGCCCGTTCCCTCTGGCGGGCAACAGGCATGGGCGACGAGGATTTCGGCAAACCGATCATCGCCGTCGTCAACTCCTTCACCGAATTCGTCCCTGGCCACGTCCACCTGCGCAATATCGGCAAACTCGTGTCCGATGCGATTAGCGCGGCGGGAGGAGTCGCCAAGGAGATGAACACGATTGCGGTCGATGACGGCATCGCAATGGGCCACGGCGGGATGCTCTACTCCCTGCCCTCGCGCGAACTCATCGCGGACTCCGTCGAATACATGGTGAACGCCCACTGCGCAGACGCGATGGTCTGTATTTCGAACTGCGACAAGATCACTCCCGGAATGCTCATCGCCGCGATGCGCTTGAACATCCCGGTTGTCTTCGTGTCGGGAGGCCCGATGGAGGCCGGGAAGAACATTGATCCTTCCGCGATTATCGGCCCCGCGCACAGCGGTCACGGCAACCTCGTTACCGTCATGAACGCGACGGCCAATGATTCGGTCTCCGATGAAGAACTCCTCGCCATCGAGAAGCTCGCCTGCCCGACCTGCGGCTCCTGTTCGGGAATGTTCACCGCAAACTCCATGAACTGCCTGACTGAAGCGCTCGGCCTGTCCCTGCCGGGCAATGGCTCAACCCTCGCGACCCAGGTTGCGCGTCGCGATCTGTTCTTGCGAGCCGGTGAGCTCATCGTCGAGCTGTGCAGGCGCTACTACGAGGAGGAAGACGACTCGGTCCTGCCCCGTTCCATTGCGAGCGTGGAGGCTTTCCGCAATGCGATGACTCTTGACATGGCGATGGGTGGCTCATCCAACACGGTCCTGCACCTGCTCGCCGTCGCACACGAAGGCGGAGTCGACTTCGACCTGGAGGACATTGCCGAACTCGGCCGCAGCGTCCCCTGCCTGTCGAAGGTCGCACCGAACCACAACGACTACCACATGGAGGACGTCCACCGGGCCGGAGGGATTCCCCGAATCCTCGGTGAACTCGACCGAGGCGGCTTCCTCTCCCACAAGGTCCACACGATCCACTCGCCCTCGCTCTCCCAATGGTTGGGGGAATGGGACCCGAAATCTCAGAGCGTGTCTGACAAGGCCATCGCATTGTGGAAAGCCGCTCCCGGTAATGTGCGCACCACCGAGCCCTTCTCAACCTCGAACCAGTGGAGCGAACTCGACCTGGATGAAGTACAGGGCTGCGTGCGCGACATTGAACACGCCTACACCGCAAAGGGCGGCCTCAGCGTCCTTTCCGGCAACCTCGCCCCCGAGGGCGCGATCATTAAGGCCGCGGGCATCGACCCCTCCCTCTTCCACTTCGAGGGCCGAGCCCGCGTCATGGAATCCCAAGAAGAAGCGATCGAGAAGATCCTCGACAAGACCGTCCAGGCCGGTGATGTTGTTGTCATCCGCTATGAGGGGCCTGCAGGGGGCCCGGGCATGCAGGAGATGCTCTACCCGACCTCTTTCATTAAGGGACGAGGGCTCGGCAAGGCCTGCGCACTCATCACCGACGGCCGCTTCTCGGGTGGGACCTCGGGAATCTCCGTGGGCCACATCTCTCCCGAAGCCGCTGACGGCGGCCTCATCGGCCTCGTTGAGGACGGCGACCGGATCATCATTGACGTGAACGAGGGGCTCTTGCTCCTTGACGTGCCCGAAGAGGAGATCGAAGCTCGCCGGGCCCGTGAAGAAGCGCGTGAACACCCCTGGACCCCGAAGAGTCGAGACCGCCTCGTCTCTCCGGCGCTCCAGCTTTACGCGGCCACCGCGATGTCCGCATCGAAGGGCGCCGCAAGAGACGTGTCGCGCGTGCTCCGATAAGGCCAGCGCATCAAAGCCCTACTCGGACTCTTCTGAGTTCTTCTTCCTTTGAGTTCTTCGTCGACAGGAACGAACATGCCCGAACACGTCGCACTTTACGACACGACCCTTCGCGACGGCGCCCAGCAGGAGGGGATCTCCCTATCAGTCGCCGATAAGCTCGCAGCCCTGCCGATCCTTGACGATCTTGGAGCCGACTTCATTGAGGGCGGCTGGCCGGGGGCGATCCCGAAGGACACCGTCTTCTTTGAACGTGCCCGCTCCATCAGGATGCGTCACGCGCGCCTGGTCGCCTTCGGTGCGACGACGAGGCCGGGAGTCGCGGCAGCTGAGGACCGGCAAGTGCGGGCCCTCCTCGGCTCGGGCGCGCAGATCATCACCCTTGTCGCGAAGTCTGATGTCCGCCACGTTAAGAGGGCTCTGCGCACCAGCGAGGACGAGGGGGTGCGCATGGTGCGCGACACTGTCGCATTCCTTTCCGAGGAGGGGATTGATGTGATGGTGGACCTCGAGCACTTCTTCGACGGGCTTGCCTACGATCCGGACTACGGCATGTCCGTCATGATGGAGGCGGCGCTCGCCGGAGCGGTTGCGGTGATCCTGTGCGACACGAATGGCGGCAGCCTTCCCTCTCAGGTTTCACAGGCGACGAGGCGCGCGCGAAGAATCCTCGATGACGCCGGGTGCACGGGCGTCGTCCTCGGTATTCATGCGCATAACGACACGGGGTGTGCGGTCGCGAATACGATTGCGGCGGTCGAGGCCGGAGCTCGTCAGATTCAAGGAACCGTCAATGGTTACGGGGAACGGACCGGGAATGCGAATCTTTTAACCTGCGCTGCAAACCTGCAGCTCAAGTGCGGATTCGACGTGATTCCTGAAGAATCGCTGGCGAAACTTGAATCGGTGTCGCGGCGCATATCGGAGCTCGTCAACATCGCCCCCTTCCCGCGCGAACCTTATGTTGGCGATTCCGCTTTCGCTCATAAGGCCGGTTTGCACGCCTCAGCGATCCGCGTCGATCCTGACCTTTACCAGCACATCGATCCGGCCACTGTTGGCAACGGCATGAGGATGCTCGTTTCTGAAATGGCCGGAAAGTCCTCGATCGAACTCAAAGCCGAAGAGCTCGGTATTGATTTGGAGTCGCTTCCCAATGCTGCGGCTCGTATTGCCGTGAAGGTGAAGGAACGCGAGGCGGCGGGCTACACCTATGACGCGGCCGACGCCTCCTTCGAACTACTTGCCTTGAACGAGCTCGGGCGCCTCCCGCGCTTCTTGAGGGTCGAGTCCTGGAAAGTCATGTCGCAGGAGATCACCGAGGTTAAGGGCGAGCCTTTCGCCCAGTCTGAAGCGACGGTGAAGATCCACACGGATCGGCGCCATATCCGAACTGCTGAGGGTAATGGCCCGGTGAACGCCCTCGACCGGGCTCTTCGCCATGTCATGACTCGCGACTACCCCGTGTGCGCGGATTTCGAACTCGCTGATTTCAAGGTGCGTATCCTCGACGAGGAGCGCGCCGGAACCGACGCAACGATCCGTGTACTCATTGAGATGAGTGATGGTCACCGCTCCTGGTGGACTGTCGGTATCGGTACCGATGTCATCGAAGCTTCCTGGGAGGCTCTTTTCGAAGCCTACTGGTGGGGCCTGCTGCGTTCGGGAGCGGACTCCTTACTCATTGAATAGGAGCGGACTCTTTACTCATTGAATAGGAGGGCGAGGCCTCTTTCCCCGGGCAGCGAGAACACGGCCTTATCGGCGGAGAGTGAGGCTCACGCGCCTCTTCGCGGGTGGGCAGTGAGAACGCAGCCGGTGGAAAAGGTAGATTGCCACAAGGATGTGCCTGGTGCGATTCGGGTTCAGCCGATCGTGCGAGAGCCCCAAGGCGTGCAGGAATCAGGGCCTCGTGCAGGAATCAGCGGCGTGCGGAAGGGGTCAGCGGCGCATGCGGGAATCAATGACGCGTGCAGGGATTAGTGACGAAGGAAAAGAAGGAGGGACACCCCTCAACTCGTGCGTTTGTGCTGTGATGAGGGAGAATCATCACCATGCATGGTGAATACAAGGTTCCCGGAGGCAAACTCGTTGTCATCGACCTCGAAGTCGACCAGGACGCCCTCGTCGATGTGACGCTCTCCGGTGATTTCTTCCTCGACCCCGATAGCGCTCTGACACGGATGACGCAGGCCCTTGAAGGGGTGTGCGCATCCGCCTCCGCCAAAGAGATCGCCGAGCTCGTCGAAGCCTCCCTTGAATCCGATGATGTCCTCATGGGCATCACCCCCGCAGCTGTAGGCGTTGCAGTGAGACGCGCTCTAGGGCATGCCTTGAGCTGGGAGGACATCGATTTCGAGGTCATCCACGGTCCAGTCGTTGACCCGATGGTCAATGTCGCCCTGGACGAGACCCTGGTCGAGGATGTCGCAGCCGGAAGACGCAAGCCCTTCATGCGATTGTGGGAATGGAACGGCCCACAGGTCGTCATCGGCTCCTTCCAGTCCTACCAGAACGAAATCCAACCCGAAGGAGCGCAACGACACGGCATCTTGGTGTCGCGCCGAGTCACAGGCGGCGGAGCCATGTTCATGGAGCCTGGCAATTGCATCACCTACTCGCTGGTCGTCCCGACCGCCCTCGTCGAGGGGATGAGCTTCGAACAGTCCTATCCCTTCCTCGATCAATGGGTCATGGAAGTCTTGGAGAAGGTCGGAATCAAAGCGAAGTACGTGCCCCTCAACGACATCGCTTCCGAGGTCGGCAAGATCGGTGGTGCCGCTCAAAAACGCTGGTCGAATGGCTACATGGTTCACCATGTGACGATGGCCTACGACATTGACGCGGAGAAGATGAACGAGGTCTTGCGCATCGGCATGGAGAAGATCCGCGATAAGGGGACGCGTAGCGCAGTTAAACGCGTTGACCCCATGCGTTCACAGACGGGCCTTCCCCGAGAGACGATCCTCAAGGTCTTCTACGACCATTTCACGCAGAAGTACCGCGCGACCCCCGGTGAGATCACGGAAGCGGATCTTGCAAAGGCCGAGGAGCGCTGTGTCACGAAGTTCGCGACCGAGGAGTGGACGCACCGGATTCCCTGATCGGCATGGGCGGGCTCGCTGAGCCGCGAGGGCGGAGCTTCCTGAGTGTTCGGCGGTGCTCAAACGCGAGGCCGACGCTCACCGAACACCGCGGTGCCGATCCTCACGACGCTCGCCCCCTCCGCGATCGCCCATTCGAGATCTGCGGACATCCCCATGGAGAGCTCGAGGCCGCGCAACCCGGTCGCAGCTTCGGTGCGCTCGCAAATCGAGCGCAGCTGAGCGTATGCGGCGCGAACATCCTTTTCAATCGGCGAGTTCAAACCGACGGTCATGAAGCCGCAGAGCCTGAGGTGTTCGGCTCCGAGCGCTGCATCGACGAGGGCATCCACCTCGCTGGGGCGACACCCGTGCTTGGTCTCCTCTTCGGAGACATTCACTTCGAGGAAGATGGGGACTTCCCGCTTGGCTCGAGCATTGATCTTCTCAACGAGGACGGGACAATCCACTGATTCGATCACATCCACGCATCCCAGCGCGTGATTGATCTTGTTCGACTGTAAGGGGCCGATCAGGTGGAGCTCAGCTCCTTCGACCTGGCGGATCGCTGCAACGGTGTTTCGCGCCTCCTGGACGCGATTGTGGCCGAGCAGAATTGGACGGCCCAATTCGGAAAGGACGTGGGCGGCTTCGTGGCATTCCTCGGGGGTCCTCGTCTTCACTGCGAGTTCGAGCTTCACCGAATCGGTCCTGCCTGCTTTGTCTCGGGCGTTTTCAATACGTGCCAGGGCCTTTTCGATTCCGCTGCGGATGCTCATGGGATGATCCTAGAACGAGGTGCCCATGCCTGTGCCCTCGCGCTTGAACCCCGCCCCGGCGCAGGTGGGAGCCTCCGGGCGAAGACAGAGGATTGCGTGCTGATCGTCCAGATATCAGGCTGGAGTGCCGGATGCTCTGCGCGGGGGAGATGCACCGCGTGGGGGGAGATGCTCCGCGCGGTGGAGGAGCCGTAAGGGGGTGCCCAGTTCGCGTCTTCGTGTGCCTGGGCCCCGTCCTCGTTCGTCGCAGTGCGTGCGCACTCGAGGCGAAGGCCTCTGAGCAGAATCAGGGATCACTCAGGGACACGCCTCATGTGCTTTCGCAAGAAGCAGAGGATAATTGAAGACTCTGATGAGTGTTACTCAGGCTTCGATAAGGAGGACGAAATGCGCACCCTGCTCAACATCATCTGGTTCCTCTTCGGAGGGGTGTGGCTCTGGCTCGGCTACATGTTCTTCGGGATCATTGCCTGCATCTTCATCGTGACGATCCCCGCGGGTATCGCATCCTTCAGGATCGCGAGCTACGTGCTCTGGCCTTTCGGTAAGCGCGTCGTCGACATGCCGAACGCGGGCGCGGGCTCAGCGCTCATGAACATCCTCTGGTTTTTCGTCGCGGGCCTATGGCTCGCACTCGGTCACGTCATGACGGCTCTGGCCCAGTCGATCACGATCGTCGGCATCCCCGTTGCGATCGCGAACATCAAGATGATCCCGATCACCTGCTTCCCCTTCGGGAAGATGGTCGTCACAGATCCCAAGGCGATCATCTGACTGGACGAAGACCTCGCTGCTGGGCGAGAAGAGAGCGGAGCACGAGAAGAAAGCTGAGCACTTAGGGGCGATCCTGGTGATTGAGGCCTGAATGGGGCCTGGAACTCGGCGCTAGCGAGAGGGCGTGGCGCTCAACGAGCTCACGCCTCTTCTGCTCAGCGCGCTCACCCCTCTTCGAGACCAGCCGCAGGGATCGGCTCGCCCCGCGCGTCAAAACTTGGGACGTCGCCCTCGGGCCCGAGGGCAGGGACCTCAGGCACCCCAAGAGAGAACACCGTATCGTGGGTCACGATCCGTGCAATCTCAAGGTCGGAGGTGACGCCCTCGCCCGAAGCGAGAGCCGCGAGGACAGGGCGAAGGACTGGACGCTCACCCGCCCAATAGGAATCGATGAGCGTCGGAATGTACTGAGCACGCGTCACAACGAATCCGCCCTCAGGGGACTGCGTGAAGACGAAACGGGCGGTCACGCCCTCGTGCGAACGCCGATACTCGAAGGGCGGCGTCGCCACCATGTTCCCCAGGCCGTAGACGACCCACTTCCCATTGACAATGGACCAGGGCTGGACGACGTGAACGTGGTGCCCGTACACGAGGTCAATCGCATCACTGGCCGTGAGAGCCTCGGCGACCTCAAGCTGCTGGGCGTTCGGCTCGGCAACATACTCCTCGCCCCCATGGACGGCTGCGAGCACGATGTCTGCGCCCGCCTCTCGCGCAGCCTGCGCCCGGAAGATCATGTCCTCCACGTCGAGGAAGGCGACCGACCATTCCTGCCCCTCGGGAAGGGGAATCCCATTCGTTGAATAGGTTCCGGACACGACCCCGATCCGCACCCCTTCTTGGCTCGTGTAGATCGTCGGGGTGGAGCGCTCTTCGGGAGAGCGGAAGGTCCCTGTGTGAAGAATCCCGACCTCATCGAACTTGCGCAGAGTCGTCTCAATGCCGCCGAATCCTTGATCGAGTGAATGGTTCGAAGAGGTCGTGCACAGGTCCCACCCGGTTTCGGCGATGGCTGCGGCCACTTCCTGAGGGGCTGCGAAAACGGGATAGCCGCTCGGTTCTACACCTTCGGGGGCGAGGGGCACTTCCTCGTGACAGATCGCAAGATCTGCGCTTTCGATGGTCGAGCGGATGGGGCCGAAGAGGACGGAGAAATCATAGGGGCCGCGACCTGTTTCGTAGGCGACCTGGGCGGCGGAGTCCCACAGTCCCGAGTGCCAGAGGAGGTCTCCACTCATCACGACGGACAGAGTGCGGGGCTTAAAAGGCTGAGGCGTGTCTTGAGTCTGCGAATCGGAAGACTGAGGAGAAGCGGCGGATTGATCGGATTGAGACAGAGCGTCGATCGGACCCCCGGGCGCCAGCGGCAGGGCGTAGATGACCATGAGGACGCAGGAGAGGATGAGGGCGCAGATGAACGCAAGACCACTGCCGCGCGGGAGACGAAGACGAGGCTTTGGTGTGATCTGGGACATAGTGTGATCGTATCTGTCACCTCAAGAAAAGGTGTGTTCTACGCATCGCAAAGGCACATGAGTTCGCCTCTGCTGCTTCGGACTCGCTGAACTTGCTGAGGGGGCGAATCTACGGTCCTTCTCCTAGAAATGAAGATCTTCCCACCGATGGGCCTTCTTTCCTTCGACCCGCTCAGCTGATCAACAGACGTCCCCGGTGAGGGGGAGCGTATTGAGGCCCAGTCGCTTCGCCTCGGCAAGGAGTCTCACATCGTGCGTTAAGAAAGTGACGGGATCTCGAGGAGAATCAATGGTCAAGGCCGTCGCAAGATGAATCGCATCAAGAGACTTTAATGATCCTGTGAGGGCACAAGCGCGTTCAACGACAGCATCGTCGATGGGGAGCAGGTAGAGCTCGCGGAGGTATTCATTGACATCATCAAGTGCAAGCCCGTTTCTGCGCATCAAACGAGTCAGTTC
>ERZ772906.1933-NODE-1933-length-10951-cov-39.365088_pt1 | contig 10951 bp, 10 predicted proteins | sample MGYA00511338_ERZ772906 | MGnify/ENA primary metagenome ERZ772906 (study PRJEB29015, sample SAMEA2738076) | human oral metagenome | biome: human oral; feature: human-associated habitat; material: saliva | place: China | collected 2212 ... | reverse complement strand
GAACTTCATCTTGATTGTTTTGCATCAAAATTTTTCCGCTCGTTTGCTCGATTGCGATGTAGCTTTGTACATCTTGAACCGCAGCTGCTTCCTCTTTTGCTTTTGCGTCATCTTGCGCATAAATTGCTGGTGTCACCGTCGTTGCTCCTACAGCAAAAATGCTGAGTGCACAGACGATTTTCTTCACCCATGTACGAGGACTTTTCATTATGTATATCTCCTAATTTCTCTCAAATCTGCTTATTAATGTTACCGAAAATCGAAGGGAAAAACAATGGTAAACTGATTAATCTTTTATTACAAAATAGGAAGTATTTTTTAATCTCATATTCGGTTTTTGTTCGAGCAATTTTCCATATTCCCACCCCTATGCGCTTCGTCCTTTTTTTGGTGTATTACAGCGTTGTAATATTCGAAAAAATCACCCTGACAGAATGAAACCAGCACCCTTCGTTTTTTATTTTTTCAAATTCATAAAAATTCCCATATTTCGCAATATTTTTAATTGTAAGCGCTTGATATAATGATTTTACAACAATAAGGAGGGATGAAAATGAAAGTAGTCGTTGCTATCGATTCACTAAAAGGTAGCTTGTCTTCACTAGAAGCGGGTCAGGCCATCAAGGAAGGTGTTCAGGTCGTATACCCTGAAGCCGATGTGGTTGTTCGCCCACTCGCAGATGGTGGTGAAGGAACGGTCGAAGCATTAGCCATCGGAATGGGAGGTGAACTTGTTCATGTGAGCGTCACTGGACCATTAGGAGAGCCGGTAACTGCCGAATACGGAATCTTAAAAGCGGACGGTACGCGTCCAAAAACAGCGATTATCGAAATGTCTGCAGCCGCAGGGATTACGCTAGTTCCTGATGAAAAACGCAATCCTATGCATACTACAACATTCGGTGTCGGCGAATTAATTAAGGACGCCATCGATAATGGTTGTCGTCATTTTATCATAGGAATTGGAGGAAGTGCCACAAACGATGGTGGTATCGGGATGCTGCAGGCGCTCGGATATGATTTCCTAGATAAGGACGGTGCTCCTGTTGCATACGGAGGCGCAGGTCTTCAATCGATTGCGCGCATCCAGGCTGAAAATATCTTGCCAGAACTAAAAGACTGCACTTTCCGCGTGGCGTGTGACGTAACGAATCCGCTTTGTGGTCCAATGGGTTCCAGTGCCATTTACGGTCCACAAAAAGGAGCGACACCAGAAATGGTGAAAGAACTCGACGAGGCGCTTCTCCACTACGCCGAATTATCGAAAGAAACCTTTGACTATGCCGACCGCCTCTACCCAGGTACGGGTGCAGCCGGAGGAATGGGATTTGCGTTTCTAACATACACCAATGCGGTTCTTGAGAGCGGCATTAAGATTGTCCTTGAAGAAACAGGTCTCGAAGACGAAATGAAGGATGCCGACTTTGTTATCACTGGTGAAGGTCGCTTAGATAGTCAAACAGCCCTTGGAAAAGCTCCGATCGGCGTTGCTCATCTTGCGAAAAAACACGGCAAGAAAGTCATCGCCTTTGCAGGATGCCTCACACCAGACGCAGGGGTATGTAACGAGAACGGCATCGATGCCTTCTTCCCAATTTTGCGAAGAGTCATCACCGTTCAAGAAGCGATGGAAAAAGAAAATGCGCGCGAAAATATGATTCGCAGCGTGGAACAAGTATTTCGTTTAATCAAAGCAGTTCAATAGGAGGAAACTAAAATGACACCAACCTTTTCAACATTAGGGGCCTTAGTCGGTCTCGTACTTGCTATTATTTTGATTGTTAAGAAAGTTCACCCAGCCTACAGTTTAATCTTCGGCGCTCTGATCGGGGGAATTATCGGAGGTGGCGGTCTTGCCGAAACGGTAAAAGCCATGGTCAGCGGGGCTCAAAGCATGATGTCTCCTGTCCTTCGTATCATGACGAGTGGGATCTTAGCCGGAGCATTAATTAAGACAGGCTCGGCTGAAACGATTGCCGATACGATTGTAAAGAAACTCGGCCAAAAACGTGCGATTGCCGCGATTGCGATTGCCACAATGATTATTTGTGCCGTTGGGGTCTTCATCGATATCGCCGTTATTACAGTAGCTCCAATCGCCATTGCCATTGCGAAAAAAGCAAATCTTTCTAAAGCTGGTATTTTACTTGCGATGATCGGTGGTGGTAAAGCCGGAAACATCATTTCACCAAACCCGAATACAATCGCCGCATCCGAAGCGTTCGGAATCGACCTTACAGCGTTGATGGTGAAAAACTTAATCCCAGCCTTTGTAGCGCTATTCGTGGCCATTATCCTTTCTGGATTACTCGCTAAAAAAGGCGGCGCACATGAATTTGACGGGATTGACGAAGCAGGAACAAGCGGCGTGTCTCTCTCTTTCTTAAAAGCCATGCTTGGACCAATCGTTGTAATCGCCCTTCTTGCCCTTCGCTCAATTGCTGGAATCAGCGTAGACCCATTAATCGCACTTCCTCTAGGTGGTTTAGTGACGATTGTTGTAACGGGTCATGCGAAAAACACGGTTGAATTTACTGAATTTGGGCTTAGCAAAGTGATCGGCGTATCAATTCTTTTAATCGGTACTGGTACCATCGCCGGAATTATCAAAGCTTCCGCATTGCAAGTCGATATGATTGCTCTTCTTGAAGCGATGAACATGCCAGCCTTCGTCTTAGCTCCTCTTTCTGGTATTTTAATGGGGGCTGCGACAGCTTCAACAACTGCCGGTTCAACGATTGCGTCTCAAACCTTCTCAGGTCCATTGACAGCAGCAGGCGTTCCAGCCGTATCTGCAGCAGCGATGATTCACGCAGGGGCAACGGTACTCGACTCACTTCCACATGGTTCATTCTTCCATGCGACAGGCGGTTCTGTCTTCATGGCGATTGAAGATCGTATGAAATTAATCCCCTACGAAGCCATCGTCGGTTTATCAAGCACAATCGTCGCAACGATTCTTTACTTAATTGGCTTCTAAACAAAAAAGACTACGCTAGGTATAAATGATTCCTACGAATCCTCACGGATTTCTTCATAGTAGCTGTAACGTTGTACCGGTTCGAGCCAAAGTCTCTCACCTTTAAAGCCTCAAAGAGGGCGTACGGATTATAAATCCTACGCCCTCTTGTTCGTTTTAATACGTATTCACGTTACTGCAACTATAGAATCCGTGAATTCTTCGGAATCATTTCAACCTGCTACTCTTCTTATTACGATTAGCCATAACACGTTGCAGATTCGTGCAAGAAAAAAAGAGCCCTAAGACTCTTTTTGTTAAAACCCTGGATGTTCTTTGAGGAAGGCTTCTTCTTCGGGAGTTGAAGTTCTGCCAAGCACACGATTTCTGTGTGGGTATCGTCCGAAGCGCTCAATGATTTCACGGTGCAGGAGTTCGTATTTCTTCCGACGCTCAAGCCCTGGTTCGTCAAACCATTTTGCTGCCCAATCATGCACGGCTAAAGACTCCGAATGCATGAACGGCATCACGACAAAGCCACGTTCTTGAACGGTGAACGTATCCCAATCAGACATTGCCTCTTTAGCAAGCTCCACTGCTAATGCATCTGAAGCAAACGCCTTAGCATCATCCCTAAACATATTTCTAGAAAATTGATCTAGCACGATAATTTCTGCCAGGCGGCCTTTTGCACTACGACGCCACTCGGTAGTTTTCCATGTAACAATCGCTTCGTAAGTTTCTAGAAAACGCGTGCGAATTTCATTATCGAATTCCTCTGATTTCTTAAACCAATCGGCAGGCTCACATTCCACAAACCAGAAATCTAGAACCTCTTGAGGAGTTACTATCATTATTCTACCGCTGCTTTCTTTGTCTTTTCGTCGAGTTGGTCGTTCATACGGCCGTATTTATACCCTTGAAGGTCGACTGTTACAAATAAGAACCCTAAGTCTTGCATCATCGCGTTAATTTCTTCATGATTCTTCACGAGCTTTTCAATTTGGTCCGCGCCAACTTCGATACGCGCTAAGTCTTGATGCACGCGTACACGTACTGGTTCAAATCCACGCTTCGTAAAGTATTCTTCTGCCTTGAAGACTGCTTCTACTTTTTCAGGAGTGATGCGTGTTCCGTATGGGAAACGAGACGCTAAGCTGCATGAAGGAGTTTTATTCCAATTGGTAACACCTGCGCGTTTGGCTAATTCACGAATTTCTGATTTATATAATCCCGCTTCTTGCAAGAGACTACGCACACCTTCTTCATTACGCGCCTTCACACCTGGGCGATAATCATTGATGTCATCCATAATCAACCCATCTGAAAGCACGGTAAATCCTTCGCCCTGCACATTCTTTTTAATGGTTTGGTAGAGCATTTTCTTACTATAGTACCAGCTGTTTGGTGTGTTTGAGGCGATATGTGGATCAGAAAGTTCTTCCATTTCAAGCCCTATCACACGCGCGCCCATTTCCGTTCCAAGGTCAATCGCTTCACTAAATTCACGGTCTGAGAACAACTCAGAGTTCACTACTGCTGCGATGACATTATCACGGCCGAGCGTATCCACAGCGATTTTTAATAGGTAACTACTATCAATCCCGCCAGAATAAGGGACAACAATTCTTCCCACTTCCTTCAGCAATTCGCGTAATCGTGCTTCTTTTTCATCCATTCTCGATTCCTTCTTTCTTTATTAAAAGCTTTCGCGTCCTGTAAATTCTTCTAAATAAGCTTTATCTAATACCACTAGTTTTTGATTGTGGATTTTAACAACGCCTTCTTCTTTAAGATCATGAATAATGCGGTTAACACTATTACGAGTAGAGATCCCGCAAAATCCTGCGATATCCTCATTCGTAACATTGAAGTCAATCAAGATGCCGTCTTCTGCTTCTACCCCAAATTGATTCATTAATTTATATAGGAAGGAACACACTGCTCCTTTTTTTCCATTCATCGTCATATATTGCAACGACTCGATGGTTTCAGATAATTTATTACGGTAATATTCACGCACGTAATCTTGCAACTTTTGGTCGTTTTTCACGTATTCCCAAAACTTAATACGAGGGATACGGTAGAACGTTGCTTCGTCGCTTTCGATACGGACGTTAAACGGTGCAGATGTGTAGTTGGATACTTCATCACGTACCAATGAAACAATATCAACGGGAGTCACATAATCTAAATTAAACTCACGACCATCATTCATAATGATACTTGTCTTTACAACTCCATCGATTAACACATACGTATATGCTTGTTCCAAACCACGGTAAGCCAAGTACATATGTTTTTTCTTCTTTATAATAGGGGTATTTTCTTTTTCTAAAAAGTTGATTAAATATTCTTCGTTGTTCAAATTGAACACTCCTCTAATGCAAATTCCTATACACACTATTATCATCTTATCACAAAAATTAACGTTAACAAATGTTACTAACCTTTGAGACTTCCAAGCACACTATTTTACGTATACTTATAATCGTATTAAAAATTTAAGGAGATGTTATCATGGTTGAAATTAAACTACCTTATGACAAAAAATCTATTACTGCTGTAATTCCTGACAAAAACTTTGCTGGATTACTTGAATCTAAAGCTGAAAATTACCATAACCCACTTTCTGAACAAGAAACAGTGGAAAAATCAATGGACAATCCAATTGGTAGCCAAACTTTAGAAGAATTAGCAAAAGGTAAAAAAGATATCGTGTTAATCAGTTCTGACCATACACGTCCAGTTCCTTCACATATCATCACACCAATCATTTTACGTCGTATCCGTAGCGTAAACCCAGACGCTCGTATCCGTATTTTAGTTGCGACTGGTTTCCACCGTCCTTCAACTCGCGAAGAGTTAATTAACAAATACGGTCAAGAAATCGTGGACAACGAAGAAATCGTAATGCACATTTCTACAAACGACGAAGACATGGTTAAAATCGGTCAACTACCTTCAGGTGGTGACTGCATCATCAACCGTATCGCTGCTGAAGCAGACTTACTAATCGCTGAAGGATTTATCGAAAGCCACTTCTTCGCTGGATTCTCTGGCGGACGTAAATCAGTTCTTCCTGGGGTTGCTTCATATAAAACAATCATGGCAAACCACAGTGGTGACTTCATCGATTCAGAAAAATCACGTACTGGTAACTTAGACCACAACCCAATCCACGAAGATATGTTATATGCAGCACGTACTGCAAACTTAGCCTTCATCGTAAACGTTGTATTAGATGGTGAAAAACATATCATCGGTTCATTCGCCGGAGACATGGTTGAAGCCCATAAAGTAGGTTGCGAATTCGTTCGTGAATTAGCCCATGTAACTAAAATCCCTTGTGATATCGCCGTTTCAACAAATGGTGGTTTCCCATTAGACCAAAACATCTACCAAGCTGTTAAAGGGATGACTGCTGCTGAAGCAACAAACAAAGAGGGCGGCGTAATCATCATGGTTGCTGGATGTCAAGATGGCCACGGTGGTGAAGGTTTCTACCGTAACTTAGCAGATGTTAAAGATCCTAAAGATTTCTTAGACCAAGCCATTAACACTCCAAGACTTGAAACAGTTCCAGACCAATGGACTTCTCAAATCTTAGCGCGTATCCTAGTGCACCACCATGTAATCTTCGTTTCTGATTTAGTCGAAGAATCATTAATTACAAATATGCATATGGAATTAGCGAAAACATTTGACGAAGCTCTTGCACGTGCCTTCGAACTTCAAGGAGCAGACGCAAAAGTAACAGTTATCCGCGATGGATTATCTGTTATCGTTGAAGATAAATAATATGAAACAAGAAGAAATCCTACAACAAGTTAAAGATGGACGCCTCTCAATCGAAGAAGCGTCCACCCTTCTGAAAGGGATTGAAGACATTGGTTACGCGGCCATTGATCTTTCTCGCCAAAAGCGCAATGGATTTCCAGAAATCATCTATGGTGAAGGAAAAAATATTGAGCAATTAATTGGCATCATCACGGCAATGAATGAGCATAAAACAGCTATTCTTGCAACACGCGTCAACGCTGAAAAAGGGGAAGCTCTCTCCCTTGCTTTCCCTGAAGGCGTCTATGAACCTCTCGGACGTACCTTCGTCCTTAACCCAATCGCACCAAAACATGAACACTACATCGCAGTCGTTACAGCTGGTACAAGCGACATTCCTGTTGCCGAAGAAGCGGCTGTCACTGCTGAAACATTCGGAAATCACGTCAAACGTATTTACGACGTTGGAGTTGCGGGAATTCACCGCCTTTTCAATCGCCTCGAAGACATCCAAGGCGCTAGCGTCGTGATTGTCATCGCCGGTATGGAAGGTGCTCTTGTCAGTGTCGTTGGCGGTTTAGTAGACGTTCCTGTGATTGCCGTTCCAACCAGCATCGGATATGGAACGAATCTTCAAGGCGTGACCACTCTTCTTAGCATGCTGACTTCTTGCGCAAGTGGCGTTACTGTCGTGAACATCGATAACGGTTTTGGTGCAGCGTATTCAGCAAGCATGATTAACAACATTCGAGGAGGACTCGCATGAGCACATTATATTTAGAACCATTTTCTGGGCTGAGCGGTGATATGTTAAATGCTCTTCTACTCGATTTAGGAGCCGACCGCAAGCATCTTGAAGAAGCCCTTAAGACCATTTCCCTCGACGGTTATCATCTTCATTTAGACCGTATCGCGAAAAGTAGTATTTGGGGAACAGACTTCGATGTGCATATGGAACACGGTGAAAAAGACCATGGTATCGCTGGTGACTTTGATCATCACCATCACGAACATGACCATGACCACCACGAGCACGAACATACACATGAACATGCTCATTCACATACGCACGAAGAACACACACATGCACACACTCACATGCATGAGCACTCACACGATCATCATCATGAGCACGACCATACTCATGAACATACACATAGTCATCACCACCATCACGGAGAAGTTCGTGGGTTGAAAGAAATCGAAACGATTATTCTTTCAAGTGGCACAAGTGACTTTGTAAAGGAAAAAAGTTTGGAAGTATTTCGTGACATCGCACAAGCGGAAGCGAACGTACACCAAATGCCTGTGGAAGAAATTCATTTCCACGAGGTTGGCGCAACAGACTCTATCATCGACATCATGAGCTTCTTCATTTTGTGGGAAACACTCGACATCGATGCGGTATACAGCACTGCTGTCACTGAAGGTAGCGGTACGATTACCGTTGCACATGGAGTCATGCCTGTACCGGTTCCTGCTGTAATGCAATTAAGACTGGGAACAAGCATTCCATTCTCACAAGACTTTGACATTCATACAGAGCTTGTGACACCAACCGGTCTTGCTCTCTTTAAGGCCATTCACCCAGTATTTGCACAACCTTCAAACCTAACTGCTACAAAAGTGGGTTACGGTTTTGGAAAACGTGACACTGGTAAATTCAATGCGTTACGCGGAACACTCTTAGAGAAAACGACTCATTCTCATCAAGTAGTGACTTCCCATAACGATGCAATCATTCAAATCGATACAACTATCGATGACCAAAGCGGTGAAGAGCTTGGCTACATCATGAGCCTTTTATTAGAGGAAGGCGCGCTTGATGTACATTACACTCCCGTTTACACAAAGAAAAACCGTCCAGCAACCCATCTCACACTTCTCATTCAAGAAGGAGACCTCGAACGGTTTACAGCCATTTTATTCGAACAAACGTCAACCATTGGCTTTCGTTATCAAAACGTCCAACGTAAAGTCATGACGCGCACTTTCGAAACGCAACAAACGAGCCTTGGAGCCGTGAAAGTAAAGAAAAACCAATATGAAACTGTTACAAAATCAACATTAGAATATGAAGACTGCGCGAGAATTGCCAAGGAAACAGGATTATCGATTCAAGCCGTCTATCAACAATTAACAAAAGAATTACATTAAGGAGAATCAACCAATGGATCAAACATTTATGCATTTATTATTATCAGAATTTATGGGAACAGCCCTCATGATTATCTTCGGGGTCGGCGTACACTGTGATGACGTCTTGAAGAAAACAAAATACGCTGGAACAGGTCACTTATTCGCCATCACAACATGGGCATTCGGTATCACTGTTACTTTATTCATCTTCGGTGGTGTAAGTATCAACCCTGCTATGGCGCTTGCTAAAGTGGTTTTAGGAGTACTTCCTGCAGAACAATTCATCCCTGTTGCTATCGCTGAATTCTTAGGCGCATTCGCTGGTGCGGTGATCGTATGGTTCATGTACGCAGACCACTTCACAGCTTCTGAAGGTCAAGTAGACGGAATCGCAATCCGTAACATCTTCTCAACAAACCCTAACTTACGTAACTTACCACGTAACTACTTCGTCGAAGCATTCGCAACTTTCATTTTCTTAACAGCTATCTTAGCAACTGAAAATGTAAACAAAGAATTATTACCAATCGTGGTTGGATTAATCGTATGGGCTGTCGGTATGGGTCTTGGAGGTACAACTGGATTCGCAATGAACCAAGCTCGTGACTTAGGACCTCGTCTTGCTTACCAATTATTACCAATCAAAAACAAAGTGAATAACGACTGGCAATATGGATTATTAGTACCTGGTACTGCTCCATTCATCGGCGCTGTATGTGCTGCATTCTTCGTTCGTTACTACTTAGGTTACTTTATGTAATATTTAAAATAGAACTATTAAACCCGTGTGGATGTCTTCTACGTCATCCACACGGGTTTTTGATTGTCATCAATACTATTCTGTTTTTTTCTTTTCATCGGCTTTTTGCGATGTTGGTTCTATTGTAAATTCTGAGAACACAAATGTATTAGTTTCCACTTTACCAGTGTAATAGCCCTCCGAGTCAATCTCATCAATTGTAATCTTAATATGAAGGCCTTTCTTTCCAATGTCATACGCTAAAGTTGGTGCTAAAAACACTCTCTTCCCATCTTTTTTCATCTGAATATAGAAATTCCCAATCTTATCTGTATCCTTAGAAATCGTAACGGCCCCCTTCGTACGTGACTGTCCTCCGATTAATGTGATAGAAACGCGATCCGTTGCTCCAGTACTATCAGAATCCCGAAACTCTCCAATAATTATTTCCTCAATTTCCTTATCCGTGTTATTAATAATCTCATAGCTAAATTCCGCATTGGCATTCTCATTCGTGAAAAAGACACGAATGGCTAGCCATGAACAGACTGCCATTAGCAAAACGATTGCTGCGCTTGCGGCCCATTTCCCCATGGACCATTGTTTTAGATTGTATGCCATTTTTTATCTTCCCTTCCTAATCAGGTGCTTTCAATTCGAATTATACCGCTTCTTTTTTTAAATACAATCCCCTTTTATTAATTTTTACAAATACAAAAACAGCCGACTATTTCTAGTCAGCTGTGTCTTGTTTACTTGCATCTATAATTTTCTTGCGGTAATCCTTGTTCCGTCTCAATGTGAAATAGTCTGGAACGGGATCTTGGCCGCCTCTTATAAATGGATGGCATCTGCAAATGCGTCCGCACCCCATCAACACGCCTTTTAGCGCGCCATGCTTTTCAACTGCCTGAATCATATAGCTCGAGCAGGTTGGTCTGTAGATACATGAAGGCGGGAATAATGGAGAAATCCACTTTTGATATCCTCGCACGAGTGCAATCATGATTTTTTTCATATCGATACTGCTTTCTAATTAATAAATCTGAAGAAGGCTTCTACTCCTTCTGCTGCAATCAGTGTATAAACGTATAATGTGACTGGTTTTGCGATTAAACAAATGGCCACGAATTTCTTAAAGGTCATATGACTAAGTCCTGCGACCATACATAGGAAATCATCTGGGAATCCAGGAAGAACCAGCGCCCAAAAGAAGATGCGTTCGAAATGTTTTCCTTTGTCCAAATAACCGATGTATTTATTGTACGTATCATCATCTACGAACGCCTTCGCCAACGTCTCACCGTAGCGACGAGCTAACCAGAAGTTGATAC
>ERZ772906.1932-NODE-1932-length-10953-cov-4.401083_pt1 | contig 10953 bp, 11 predicted proteins | sample MGYA00511338_ERZ772906 | MGnify/ENA primary metagenome ERZ772906 (study PRJEB29015, sample SAMEA2738076) | human oral metagenome | biome: human oral; feature: human-associated habitat; material: saliva | place: China | collected 2212 ... | reverse complement strand
ACGCAGTACTGTATACAAAAGAATTGATTGCTCCAAGAGGATTTAATCTTGATTCTCAGGTTTACCGTCATGCATTCACAACAAATGGCGAAACGTACAATGTGCAATCTACAGATCAACCATTGAATGACCCATTGAATATTCAACTTGAAAAGAAATCTTCTGATGGCAGTGTAGTTACGAATCCGGCAAGTCTTGAAGGTGCTGAATTTACAGTACGATATTATGCAGGACAATATACAATGGATACATTACCAACTACAGCTACACGTACTTGGGTAATAAAAACTTCTAAGACAGCAAGTGGTAAATATGTGGCGATTTTATCGGACAATAGTAGATGGTTTGTATCAGGAGATGAGTTTTATCGTGATGCAGCCAGTAATGTAACATTACCACTTGGTACTATAACTGTGGAAGAAACAAAAGCACCAGCGGGCTATACTTTACAAAATAAAACATTAAGTGCCGGTGGACAGGAAGTAGCGAACGGAATTGCATTATTTAATATTACTGAGGACAATCAGCACGTTGCAGCAGTAGTTGGTGGCAACGAATACACCGTAGTTGAAGGTGTATTACGTGGTGGTCTAGAAATCCAGAAGAAAGATGCAGATACAGGTGCAAATGTGGGTACTGCAACATTCCAAATTGTTAATAAGAACAACTACGACGTGGTTGCTCGAGATGAAAATGGTGATGTTGTAGCTACAGCAGCTGCTGGTCAAACTTTACCATATACAATCACAACAGATGCTAACGGATACTGGAAATCAAACGATAGTTTCCTTCCGGCTGGAAAATATGAACTTGTAGAAACCAAAGCCCCTGAAGGATATTATCTGAATACTGATCCAAAAGCATTTGAAATCAAAGATAATAAAACAATTGTTGGCATCGATTATGAAGATGCAAAGATCGTCATTGACGTAGCTAAAGTAGATGATCATGGAAACAATGTTTCAGGTGCCATTCTCCAAGTAATTGAAAAAGATACCGGTAATGTTGTATTTGCATATACAACAGGAAATAAACCGGTAGATATCAGCAAATATGTCGAAGGTGGAAAAAAATATATCCTTAGAGAATCTGAAGCACCATTTGGTTTTGAAAAATTTGAAGATATCGAATTTGAAGTAACAGGTAAAAGACAACATAAACAGGTAATCATGGCAGTTGACCATCGTAAAGTACTCTATGTAGCCGCAACGAAAGTAGATGCTATGGATAACTCAAAGAAACTAAAGGGTGCTGAATTGACACTCTTTAAGGCTGATGGAACAGTGGCTGTAGATAAGGATGGAAATCCATGTGTTGGCATTACTGATGGCGAGGGTGTAATTACCTGGGCAGTAGAGTTTGCCGATGACTTAGGCGGCTACTACGTTCAGGAAACAGCAGCACCTGAAGGTTATAGGATTAACAATGATCATCATAAAGTTGTAATTTCTGAAGACTATGATTTTGCTGTAAACAATGCCGTAAAAGTGGTAGTTAATGATACAGCATTACCGGCAATTGTTAAGACAGGTGATACATTCAATGCCGTAGGATTATCTGTGATGTTTGTAGGTGGTCTAGCTGCAGCCTTATTCTTATTTCTTAAGAAGAGGGAATTAGTAAAGTAAATACATGAAGAATGCTTGGGGCAATTTGCCCCAAGTTTTTTAAAGATTAAAAGAAATGTTGTAAATAGAGAGAGGAGAAATAAAAATGTGGAACAACAGAGTGATTTTGTCAGGAAATTTAGTTAGAGATATTGAAGTGAAAGTTACAGAAGGAGAAAGTGGCAAGCATGTAGCAAACTTTACAGTTGCTGTGCAACGTACAAGATCCAAGGATGATGCTGCAGACTTTATTAATTGCGTTGCCTGGGGACAGGTTGCTGATTATTTAGGTTCTTATGGTAAGAAGGGCAAGCATATTGAGTTGGAAGGACAGTTACATACACGCTCATACGAAAAGGATGATAAGAAAATTTATATAACAGAAGTGTATGTGGATGATTGCCATTTGACTTCAAGCAAGAATTCAAATGAGGAAGCATAGAGGCTTTTGAAGTATGCGTACAGAGGAACTTAGAAGAATAAACGGTGATATAGTACACGAAGATGGAAGCATTGATTCGTTTGATAGACAATTAATTGATCTATCCAGTGGAGTGTATAATGTTACGAATCCAATGGTTGTGTCTCCAGAATCTAAATCTATAGCATTTGCTGGTGGATTGGATGAATCAAAACCAATTGTTATTAATGTATCAACGGTTATTAAACTACGTGAAAAACATCAACTTGGATATGCTTTTGTGAGTAGAATCAATGAGATGTTAGAGAAAAGTTATCTAGCATTTGATAGTTTGGTACAGGATACAAGTAGAATTTTTTTACTTAATGAATCTAGTGAATTACAAGCACATCCTTTAATAGCAGTGTGTAGATATGATAAAAACATTAAGATGATTGAAGTAAATGAAATCACATCAATCTATGAGAAAATGGATTTTGATAAATTCCTTTTAAAGACATATGAAAATAATAAAAATTTCTATTGTAATGAGAAAACAAAAGCATCTATTAAATCTCATGCGGGCTTCCAATTGCCCCGAGAAATAATAGATGCTTTATCTGTAGTTGATTATAGCGGTTCATTTAATAAAAGTCAAATAGAGGATAAAACATCAGTAGAACTAGAAGTGATAGAAACACAGCAAGAGGTTGTAGTACCTTTAGAGGAAGATGTAATCATAGAGGATAATAATTCATCTTTATTTGAGAATGTCTCCATGGAAGATGATGGAATTGATTTTGATTAAGAATGCTTGGGGCAAATTGCCCCAAGTTTTTTAAAGAGAGAGGATGTGAGGAAATGATATATGAATGCTGGTACACGATTCCAGATAAGAATGGGATTGATTTGATTTATTATAGTCAGATTTCTTCAATAAAAAATGAGTTCAGTCCCAGTTATAACTCAGTGCCTGAGTTAAAGAAAGCGATGGAAAGTAGATTCTCAAAGTTATTGAGAAAAGGTGTAACGATCGAACTAAATACAAAGGAACAGAATAATGTTACTTTTGATATTTTCTTCAATGGAATTCCTATTTTAGAAAAGTGCTGTAATTTTATTTATCTGGGTGATGCTAGAGATGCAATCCATCGAATAGAACGGTATAAGATTCAAAGCTTAGAATCTGTAATACACAATAAGAGATTGTATTACAAGGTAGCTATCAAAGATAAAGTGTTAATGATTCTCAAGTATCCAGATATGGTATTTCAAGGATATGCGACACCAAAGAGAAACTTTGAAGTAGTTACAGATGATCTTATTTCAAGAATCACAATGGAAATCGCAAAGATAATGGTAAAGATGGGAGATTTGGATGCAGGAGGGAGTTAATCAATTACGGATAAAAGTTGATCCGATGAAGTTGGATGGACGAGAGTATAAAGTATATTTTCCGAAAGGTTCTAGATATGAAGGCTATTATGTAATTTTGAATCTTTCAAAAGCGAAAGTAGATAAGGCTGAATTAAATAGCTTGATTATCGAAGATAAAAAATATAGTAAATACACCATTACGAATGGTATCGAACAACAAATTATTTCATTTGATGAATTGATCTATGTCATGTGTTTAGAGATTTTATCAGATTAGTTATAAGTGATTTTAAAAGATTTGGGGCAATTTGCCCCAGGAAAGGAAAGTAAGCAATGGAGAAAAAACAAGAAATAGAGATGACAGAGGATGACTTCAAAGAATTATTGAAAACGATCAATGAAGAAGATGAAGAGTCATCTCTATTAGAAGAAAATCCAGATGAGGAGATCCTGTTCTATGTCAGAAAATAGAAAGTTTGTTACGAAGACAAGAGAGCAGCTTGCGGAGTTCTATCTAAAAGCATTAGAAGAAAATGTCATCCCTTGGGAAAAGACATGGCAAGGTTCACGACCAGAAAATCCTGTTTCAAAAACAAAGTATAGAGGAATTAATTACCTGCTGTTGGATTACATTGCAACTAAAAGAGGGTATGAAGATACGAGATGGGCTACATTCAATCAGATTGCAGATAAGGATAATAAATATCATCCTAATCAAAAATGGCACTTGAAAAAGGGTTCTGAAGGGGTGCCGGTAGAAATAGCCAAGATGATCAATCGTGAAACAAAACAAAGCATTGATTTTGTGGAATATGCAAAGATTGTTGCCGATGATCCAAGTGAAGCACAGAACTATGCATTGATGTTGCGTACCTATACGGTTTTTAATTACTCATGTATAGAAGGAGTGCCAGAACGTACAAAACGAAGAGAACACACAGTATCTATGCCTGCTTTACAAGAGTTTTGTGATGAAGCTTTAAAAACAATGGGTGTTGAATTGAACCATTATGGTGATAGAGCATTCTATAGTGTGAAAGATGACAAGATCGTGTTACCTACAAAGGATTCATTTGAAACTGTTGGGGATTATTATGCGACACGATTACATGAAACGGCACACTCTACCGGAGCAGAGAAGCGTTTGAATAGAGACTTGGGTGGAAGATTTGGTAGTGCTGAATATGCTGAAGAAGAACTAAGAGCAGAGATTGCATCATCTATTCTTTTTGCAGATCTACATATGCCAACGGAAGCTAAACTATTAGATAATCACAAAGCGTATATTCAGTCTTGGGTTGAGATATTAAAAAACGATCCAAAGATTCTTTTCCAAGCAATCAAAGATGCGGAAAAGATTAGTGATTATATCCAAGAGCAGGCACCAATCGCAAGAGAGAAGATACGTCAAGAAAAGTTACAAGAGGAAAATCAACAAGATCATTCCAAATACATCCAGGAGAAAATCAAGGATGATTTTTTAAATGAGAGAATATCTGAGATGGAATATAGATGTCTAGATGAACATCAGGACTGGATTAATGATAAGTTCGATGCATATAAGAAGGGTGATTCTGAAGAAGAAAAGAGTGCTACATATGAAACCTTACGAGATGCAATTCTAATCAATGCTGGCTTTAGATTAATACATGAAAACCAGGAAGTATTGTCAAGCGATGCAAGCATTATGAATGAGGGCATCGTAGGCATGGGCTTTGAGGACGAAGGAATAAGTTTTTAATTAGAAAGAAGGAAAATAACATGAAGAATATTAGAAATAAAGTATCTGCAGCAATTACTACAGTATCTGTAACCGCATTGAACGTAATGACTACACATGCGGATGGATTAACATTCAATGAAGGAGCAGCTAAATCACTTGTAGAGACATTCTTCAAGCCATTAACAAGTTTCTTATTATGGTTTGTACCTTTAGCGGCTTTAGCAGCAAGTATTTGGGTTTATATCAAATGGACAGGAAAGGATGAAGCTGAGCAAGAACAGAAACCATGGTCAAAGTCGGTTGTAAAGATTGTTACAGGTGCAGTTGTTGTTGAAGCCTTATCTGCAATCATGAAAGTTTTTGGACTTTAAAGAGTCTGGGGCAAATTGCCCCGAGTTTTTAAAGAGAAAGGATGTGAGGAAATGAAACCAGGAGATATGCTATTGGACATGATCAGAAATATGATCTGGTTCTTTTGCAAAGCTTCATTTGGTTTAATGGATCTGATATATGGGATTTTAAAAGAATTAATAGGATTGAATCTAGGAAACTTTGATTTTATTTGGAATTGGTGGACTGGATTGCTTGTCCTAACGGGTTCTTTGATCATCATTCGATTTGTATTTTATTATTTACAGACAATAACGGATGAAGAAAAGATTCTAAAGTTTAGTCCAACGGATGTATTTAAAAAGTTTGCTATTTTAGGAATTGTTATATTACTCATGCCAGGGTTCTTTAAAGGAGTTTCTGGTATTTCAAGTGGATTGACAAAAAGCATAGGCACATTGATTACAGGTTTTGATGAGAATACAAAACCATCATCAATAATGGTTGCTGCAGGATATGGTGGAAGTGATGTTTCTGAAGTTAAATTAGACACAATTGACATCAATAAACTGAATGCAACAAAAGATGCTTATCTAATTTATCCATCTGCTTTTGATATTGTATTTGCTGGAGTCTCCGCTGGTGTGGCAGACTTTTTATTTGTGTTTATAGGAATACAAGTTGCACAGCGAATTATTAATCTTCTATTGAAGATATTGATTTCACCATGGGTTTTTTCTGGAATGTTTGATCCAGACAATAATACCTTCTCGATATGGTGGAAATTATGCCTGGCTGATTTTTTAACTAATTTTTATCAGATGATGCTAGTAATTTTAGTATTGGCTGTAACACCAGCCGTTCCAATTTCTGCACTGGCAAAAGTAATCTTCTTTATCGGTGCCTTATCTGCAGTTATGAATGCTCCTACTGGTATTGCACAGTTGCTTGGAGGAGATGTTGGTGTAGGCACTGCATTCCAACAGATGCAATCATTAGGTATGATTTCTTCTGCAATGAGCGGTATTGGTGGTGTAGCTGCTGGAGCGGCTCTTACAATGGGTGCTAGTGCCATTTATGGAGGCGGACGTTTAGCAGGTGGGACTGGATTACTACATTCTGCTGGAGAAGCTTTAGGTGGTCTTACAGGAGGCTCTGGAGGCATCCTTGCAGGAATTGGAAATTCAAACAGTTCTGAAGGTGGTGGCACTAGTCCTTTGGGGCAAATTGCCCCAAGTCAGGCAACTGCAGTTGGTGTAAGTGGAGTGCCTGGATTAGATGAAGCTGTGATGCCACAAAGTAGTGTAAATCCATCCATGCTAAGTGGATTGGGTAGTGGAGAAGGTACACCTAGACGAATGACAAAAGACGGTAATTCTATTGCAAGAAGAATTGCAGATATGAATAGTAATAGCAGATTTGGACGAATGGTAAATCAGGCTGGATCAAGTCTATATCAGATGTCAGCAAATCGTTTATCTAGACCTGTTCAAACACGTACAAGAGGTGGAATGATCCAAAGTAGACAGTCTCATGTTGTTACTGCAGCAAGAGCAGCACATAGAATGTATGATGCAGCTAAAGGAGGTAGCAACGAATGAGATTTAATAGTCCAGCACCTTTTAAAAGCGGAAAATTGGTTTTAGGAAAATATAGGAAGTTGGATCTAATGATACTTGCTGCAGGTATTATTAGTACTTTCTTTTTCATGTATGTTTATTTATCTGCACTGGAAGGAAGAAGTGCAGTTGTAATCGTGCTATTGTCACTTCCTGCAGGTATTGGTTATATGCTGATTCAACCTTATGGAATCTATCACAACTGGCTAGAGTATCTGCATGTACTCTTTTTATTTAGCCGTACAAGAAAAGTATGGATAAGTGCTGGTGAAATTGGTGGAAATTCAATAGATGAGGAAGTTAAGCCATGAATAAAATAAGAAAACTAACTAGCCTGGAAAAGAAACAAAAAGATAGGCTAATAAAAGCAAAGAAGGATACAAAAACTTTGCGGAAAAAAGTAAATACTACAATGGATTGGATGAATATCCGTGAAGTTGGAGAAGACTATATCATGCTGAAGGACGGTAATAAAGAAGCATGGATCAGAGGTATCAAAGTCAATCCACATGATATTTTCTTAGATGACTATGAAGAGCAGGTTAGACATGTCGATGGACTGAGAATTTGTTTGAATAAGTTACGCTTTAAAATGTATTACAGTTTTGTATTAACAAAAGTTGATGTCCAATCATATATTGATCAGATTATTGAAGGACAGAGAATGGAAGACGATCGTATTATCCAGACACTGATGGATGGAGATATTGACAAATTAGACAGTTTCTGTGATGCATATAAAGAATTAAATTTCTTTATCATGATCCGTTCTAGCGATCCAAAAGAGTTGGATAAAAATTATTGGGAATTGTTTAATGAGTTTTCTGTTGCTGGCTTTCAACCAAAGAAGTTGAATGAATTTGATTTTTATAACTACATTGCGTATGTATTTGAAAATACTCCAGTGCCAGATTACTACTATTCCAGAGGAATATTCTCATATGAAAATGTCGAAATGGAATATAATGCGACGGAAGATCAATATGAGCTGGTAGATAATACAAAACCATTATTAGATGCAAGGGATGCACCTATTGAAAATCTCATTCCAGAGATTGGTACTATCAGACAATCGAGACTGGCACCATTTTGTTTCTCATTAAAGCCAGATCATTACGTGATTGGTGAAAAATATGTATCCAATATCTTGATAAAGCGATTGCCACAAGGATACAGCCTTGGAATTCTTTGCGATTATGTAAATAATCCAAATATCAAGTTGTTTATGACAACGGATACTGCAGATGAAAGTATTGCTAAAGGACTCAAGATGGAGTACCAGGAAAAAGAAAGAAAGTATTACCAGACAAGAGATCCACAAGTCAGACAACATCTGCAAAATGACCTAGCATCATTGAATGAGTACATTCAGGAAATCTTACGTGATACGGATAGAACACATAATGTCATTATGGTATTGTCCGTTTATGCAGATGATCTGCAGAGTCTAAGAGGAATGGTGAAGGATATAAAACTACGTATGCGTAGCATAGGCTTTATGCTTGCGGATGCAAGATATTTAGAAGAGGCTGTTCTACGTATAGCCTGTCCTTTATTTTTTAAAGCAAAATCTCCGTTTATCGTTGAGCAGAACTTTGGTTTCTTGCTACCTTCTAGAGGTGTTGCAGGACTATGGCCATACGTTTTTGAAACACTTAAAGATCCAAAGGGTATGCTGCTAGGATGTGAGCTACAGAATAAGGGAATCATCATGTTTGATCCATTCTTCTATAACACGCATAAGAGTGAAGCTCGTTTAACACAGCGTATCAATGGCAATATGATTGTTGTTGGTAAATCCGGTTCAGGTAAGAGTACAACAATGGGACTACTTATCAGAGACCTCATAAAGAGAAAAGTCCGGATTGTATGGATTGATCCAGAAAATAAGAATAGGAACCTTACCAAGAAATATGGTGGAACCTATGTTGCTTGGGGACAAAAAGGAAATATCATCAACATTTTTGACCTGAAGAAGATTACTTCAGAGGAAGAGGATGGAGATGAGAAGATGTATGATACTGAGATTGCTATCTACAATGTCATTGAAGATATTAACCAGGTACTACAATTCTTATATCCAAATATTTCTGAAGATACTTTAACTTTCACTGGTGATATTACATTTCGAGCATATGCGAAAGTTGGCATTATAAGAGATGAGAATGGGCAATTTGCAAGTTTTAAGGGACTACGTTATGAAGATATGCCTACATTCGAGACATTTAATGAATGCCTGGAAGAGAGAATCAAAGAGTTAAAAGAAGATACTGCAGCTAGAGTTGAATTGGATCGCTTGATGGATCTAAGAATGAAGATGCAGCGTATCATGGTTGAATGGAGTGTTTACTTTGTTGGTCATACAACAGTTACATTTACAAATCCAGAAAGACAGATCATTGCCTTTGGAACAAAAGCATTATTCAACGCATCTTCTAATCTGAGTGCAGCTTTAAATCACATTATGTTTAAGTTTTCCTGGGATCAATGTTTGGATAATAATGATCAGTCTGCCTTCATTATCGACGAGGCACATACAATGATTCTACAAGGTTCTACAGCACCATTGATTGCTCAATTCTACAGACGTGCTAGAAAGTATAACTGTATGATGATCGTTGGTACACAGGAACCACGAGACTTCGCAGATGACAGTATCATCACGCACGGCAAAGCAATTTTTAATAACTCTACATATAAGATCGTCATGTACCTGGATAAAGATGCATGTAATGACGTATTGAAATTATGCAACTTCAATAGTAATGAAATTACTTATCTGCAGAATTTCCAATTAGGGCAAGCAATCTTTATTTGCGGCAATAGAAGAATTCCGATTCAAATCATCGCTACTGATCAAGAATTAAAGGAAATAGGAGTTGAGTAACCACAATGAAGATATCCTTTGAGAAGCTGTTTAAATGGGTTTGTACGGGTTTTCTTCTTATGATGATAGGAATGGTACCTATAATGGCAATTGGTACCGTTCTGCAGCCTGTAGTGACTGCTACGAATGCAATCGTATCCTTCTTCAAAGGTCTGAATGGAAATGCAGATATTGAAGGCATAGAAGAAAGTGTAAAAGCCTGGATAAATAGTCCAGAATACCAAGGTATATCTAAGTATAAGCTTTCTGATTATCGCTCATATTATCTTGCACAATCTGTCTCATTTTATTATTTCAAGACAACGGGTGAGTTTATCGTAAGCGATGGTGATTATACAGCGTATATGCAGATCTTCAAAGATGCAGATTCACAAGAATGCTTGAAAGAGATTGAATCAAGATATGGTTTCAAAATGAGTGAAGATGAATCAACAAATGTAAAATCACTGGCAGTTGCGTTGATACCTAGAGGACAAAGAGGAATCAACGATCCAGTAGGTGAACCTGTTGAAAGGGCGATTGCATGGATGACAGAAATAGCTAATGATGATAGTCATGGCTATTCTCAGATAACTAGAAATGGCAATCCAAACTATGACTGTTCTTCATTGATATGTTCAGCAATGAGATATGCAGGTGGATTTAATGTCCCAATAACTTCCACACACTCAATGCGATTGGTATTTACCAATGCGGGAAATTGGATATGGATTCCTAGATCTGAGTTGGGTGATATTTCCAATGAAGCTGTTATTAGCGGACGTTCCAATCTAAAAAGGGGAGATATCCTCTTGAATGAAACAGAACATACAGAAATCTACCTTGGAAATGGACTTGATCTAGGAGCGCATTGGGACTGGGATGGAGTTAATGGTGATTCATCAGGAAAGGAAATCTGTAGTGGATTGTATTGGGATTCAAATTGGGACGGCGTTTTACGCTATATAGGAAATTAGTTTTGGGGCAATTTGCCCCAAAGAGTACCTGGTAGTAGATTCATATGGATACGC
>ERZ772906.1926-NODE-1926-length-10976-cov-3.898819_pt1 | contig 10976 bp, 11 predicted proteins | sample MGYA00511338_ERZ772906 | MGnify/ENA primary metagenome ERZ772906 (study PRJEB29015, sample SAMEA2738076) | human oral metagenome | biome: human oral; feature: human-associated habitat; material: saliva | place: China | collected 2212 ... | reverse complement strand
GAGCACCCCCACCACCTAACGACAGTCGCACGCCAAGCCCATCGAGGTCAACGGACCCTGCCGACGTCCTCACAGAGCCCCTCGCCGAGCACCACCCCCACCTTCGCATAGATCAGCCACCTGGACTGCTGGGTGTTTTTCGGACAGTGCTTGTTTTGTGCTTCAGGCTGCCTTCTTCAGACCCAAGAACTCGCTTTCGGCCTCGTCGGAAGTGCGATACCCTAGGGCTGAGTGAAGACGAGTACGATTGTATCTCAGTTCGATCCATGAGGCAATATCGTTCATCGCTTTGTCCTTCGTTGGGTATACCATCCGGTACACTCTCTCATTCTTGAGCGTGGCGTTGAATGACTCTGCCCAAGCGTTGTCCCAGCACACTCCCGTGCGTCCCACCGAGGGGCGAATGCCATAGGAGTTGAGGTGGTCCAGGAACTTCTGGGACGTGTACTGGCTCCCCCTGTCGGAGTGAAAGATCGTCACGCCCTCCTTGATCGGGCACCTGCGTGCTGCCATGTCAATGGCCTGGCACACCAGGGACGTGTGCATGTGGTCGGCCATCGCATAACCCACCACCTTTTTCGTGCAGCAGTCCAGAACGGTCGCCAGATAGACGAATCCGGTCCACGTCCTGACATAGGTGATATCCCCGCACAGCTTCTTGCCGGGCTCATCTGCTGTGAAGTCCCGCCTGAGCAGGTCGGGCCGCTCGTCCAGGTCCTTAGCCGGCACGGTGGTTCGGATCTTTGCCCGTGGCTGCGCGGCCTGTAGCCCCAGGTCCCTCATGATGGACCGGATCGTGGAACCATCGGTCCGCACGCCACGCCGCTCCAGGACCACCTGGATACGCCGGTACCCGTAGGTGCCATCGGAGCGCTCAAAAACGTCCTTAATCATCATGGCCAGCTCCTCCCTCCTGATGGCCGTCTGTGACTGGGGTCGGTCGCGCCAGGAGTAGTACCCTGATTTTGATACCCTGGACCACCGGCACATTGAGGAGATGGGGTAGGAGCCTTCTTCGCGGTTGATCAGCTGGTAGCGCTCGGTCACGGTCGTTCCTTGGCGAAGAAGGCGGCTGCTTTTTTCAGGAACTCATTCTCCTGACGCAGCTCACGGACCTCTGCTCTCAGTTTTGCTATCTCGGCTGACTCGGAGGCTTTCTTGCGGTCCTGGTCGGTGGCGTGCTCCTTCTTGTATCTTGCGACCCAGTTACCTACTGTCTGGGCTACAAGATCGTATGAGGCGGCCACCGAGGCGATCGTGCGTTCCTTCTCGATCACCTCACGCACCACTTGGGTCTTGAACTCGTCTGAGTATTTCGCTGCTGGCATGGTCTCCATCCTATCGACTCACGGGAAGAAAAACTCCCCCAGTCCGAGAAACACCACGCACTCCATGTGGTAGGTGGGGCTTGTCGGCTGGTTTAGGTGGTTGTTGTCAGGTGGTCTTTGAGGCGTCCGGTGTGGATGAGGCTGCGGATGGTGTAGTGGGTGAGGTTGCGGAATCCCAGGGCGATGCCGCGTAGGTGCTCCAGGCGTCCGTTGATCGCCTGGCGTGGGGCCGTTGGAGGTGCGGGGGTGGTCGAAGTAGGCCAGGATGTCGGAGGCTCTTTCGGTCAGGGTCCTGGCCAGGGTCTGGATCTCCTCCAGCCCGTCTGGGACGGCCTGCCTCAGGGAGTCGATGAGCCGTTGCATCAGGTACTTTCCCAGGCCCGGGTCCTCGGCGCGGTAGGCCTGGATGAGGCGCTGGTAGACGCCCCAGGAGGCCTGGACCGCAGCGTGGCGATCATCAGCGAACAGGGTCTCGAGACGCTCGGTCTGGGCATCGGTGAGCAGGCCGGCCCCGGTGTGTAGGGTGCGCCGGGCCCGGTGGAGCCGGTCACCTGCCTGGCCTCGCCGCCCGGTGATCACTCGTTGGACGCGGCGGCGGCACTGGTCGAGCTTGTCTCCTGCTAGGGATACGACGTGCGTAGGGGTTCATGACCGCCCCGGGCCTTGGGCAGCTCCTCGCCAGTGGCACTCTCGGGACCCGGTGAAGCCGCCCCGTGGCTACCACCTCGACCCGCCCACGCCAGTCCTGGTCGCGCTGGGAGAGCCAGGTCTTGAGGACCTTCTTGGACCGGCCCGGGACCACGTCCAGCAGCTGGGCCGGACCACTGCGGTCGCGTACGGGGGTCAGGTCAATGACCACGGTGACATAGCGGTCGCCCCGCCTGGTGTGGCGCCACACACAGGGGGCACCTCCCGCATGAGAGCGAAGCGCGCGGGGGAATCGTCGACCCCGAGGACTTCCACACCATCGAAGCGGTCAGGGTTGCCGGTGATGGTCTGCTCAGCCCGAGTCAGGATTGCGTTGTTGGCGGTGTGCCAGGAGATCCCCAGGGCGGCTGCTACCCGGGAGACCGACATGCACTCCAGGGCAAGGGCCCGCAGCCCCCACTCCACCGCCGAGCGTGTCAGCCGGGTCCTGGGCTCAGCCAAGCTGGAGGTGTCCTGCCTCCACACCCGACGGCAGTGGGTGCAGGCGAAGCGCCGCACGCGCACCACCAGCTGCGTGGGCCTCCACCCCACCGGCACGTGGGCCAGGCGCCGGGCCACCGTCCCACGAGCCTGCCCCTGGGCCCCGCAGGCCTTGCAGAACGGGTCCTCAAACCCGATCGGCATGCGGCACTCGATCACCGCGCGCTTGGCTGTGAGGTGCTGGCCCACCGCGGTCAGTCCCAGGGCGCCGGGCCCAGGAAGGTCGTCAGATCAGGGTCGGTGAAGGTAGTCTCAGGCACGTCGAGGTCTCTCTGATGGCGTGTGTAGCAGCTCCCATCATCGGGGGACCTCGACCCCTACCCAAGCAACGACGCACCCACCCCACCTATGCACTTCAATAGGCTCCAGCTACCACACCCTCAAACGCGAAGAGCCTGTTTTCGACGACGGCTATGAACTGCTGATACATGCCATGAAGGCTCGGAAACAGTTCATGCATGAGATTCACTCAGGTAGTGCCGATCCCTCTGTGGTCTGACTGATTCAGGTCGGCTTCACGTTGCCGATCGCGTGGCTACCGGAGCCGTCTGCTCCGTCGTCGTCGCGTCACTGAGGGTGACGTCACCGTTGGCTGGCTCTCGCTGGGCTGGGCCACCGCACCCTGCCGCTGAACCTCGAGGCTGAAACCCACCGGCGAACAGTCCAGGTGTCTGGGGAACGTTCTTCAGGTGCCGGAGACGTTGCCCTCTCGAAGGTCACTGAACAATACGACGAGCAACATCGTCACAACTCTCAGTTCAGGTTACGATAGTCGTCATAGTGAACGGAGGGACATGTCGGGCTACAGGATCGACCGTCAGGTGAAAGAGTTCGGAGAGCACGTGCGCGGGTGGCGCATGGTGCTCGGCCTGACCGCGCAGCAGGTCTCCGAGCGAGCGGGCATCACCCGTGACACCCTGCGCAAGATCGAGTCGGGCAACCCCAACGTCAGCTTCAACAGCGTCACCCAGGTGCTGCGCGCCCTGGGCATCCTCGACCAGCTCGTCGACGCAGCCGATCCCCTGGCCAGCGACATCGGCCGCCTCCGCGCCGGCCGCCTCACCAGAAAGCGCGCCCGATGACCACTATCGAGATCGTCTCCGATGCCCACGGCTCCCACCGCCTGATCGGCCAAGCGCACGTCACCCGATCGCGCGGCCAGGTCTCCACCACCTTTCTCTACGACCCCACCTACCTCGCCGACGGTGGGATGAACATTGACCCAGCTCTGAGCCTCGTACCCGGCGCTCAGTACCAGTCCGGGCTCATTGGAGCCTTTGCTGACAGCGCGCCTGACCGCTGGGGCCGCAACCTCATCCGCAAGGCCGAACGATCACGAGCCCGCGAAGAGGGACGCGTTCCCCGTCAGCTGGACGACCTCGACTTCCTCCTCGGCGTCAGCGACGACACCCGACAGGGCGCCCTACGCTTCCGGGCCCCCGGGAGCGACGAGTTCCTGGGAGAGCCCTCGCGTGTCCCGCGGCTCGTCGCTCTGCCTGAGCTACTGCACGCCAGCGACGAACTGGCCTCCGACGATGACCCCTCCGACGCCGTTAAACGACTTCTCGACACAGGGACGACGGGCCTCGGCGGTGCGCGGCCCAAAGCCTCAGTCCGACTCGATGATGGCGGCCTCGCCATTGCGAAGTTCCCTCACTCCAGCGACTCCTGGGACGTCATAGCCTGGGAGGCCACTGCTCTCGACCTCCTTGAGACCGCGGGCGTTCGCGCACCCCAGCACCAGCTCACCCAAGTGGGCAATCGAAGCATCCTCATCCTGCGGCGATTCGACAGAACCCGTGATGGCGCGCGTATCGGCTATATCAGTGCCATGACGGCCACTGGATCGTCCGACGGAGACCAGAAGGACTACGCCGACCTCGCCGAGGCGATTCGCGATCTCTCTCGCTCGCCCGTCCAAGACCTCCATGAGTTCTACGACCGAATCATCGCGAGCATCGCCCTCGGCAACACGGACGACCACCTGCGCAACCACGGGTTCCTCGCCGACCGTGGGTTCTGGAGACTCAGCCCCGTCTTCGACGTCAACCCGAACCCCGACCCCAGTCGGCCCCGTGCGACGTCGATCATGGGAGCAGACGCGATGCCCGACGAGATCGACGGGCTCCTGGCTATCGCAAACGACTACCAGCTCACTCAATCGGAGGCGCGGGAACGAATCAGACGCATCACTGTGTCCCTGTCAGGATGGCGGGGCCAGGCGCGGGCGAACCGAGTCCCCGAGCGGGAGATCACCATGATGTCCGAGTCCATCGAGCCTCGCCTGGAAGCCCTCACCCGAGCCGCGCACGCCAAGGATTGAAACGGCGTCTCGTGAATAGAAATCTTGGAATCACGCGGTTCACGGGCGCCGTCTCAGATCTATTCAGGTCTTCGTCGCAGATGTACACCGTCTGGCTGAATCGCCGTTGGCGACGCTTGAGGGGCTTCCCCGAGGTTCTGCCGTGTCCACCTGCGCTCGATCCGCGCCGGCTCACCTCACTGGATGTGAACGTCGGTGGCGCACGTATGGTGAAGTAGTTGGGCTCCCCTGCCGGCGGCTCCGGCAGCTCTCGCCACCTTGTCACCATCCGAGGCGAGGAGGCCGATACGATACTCCAATGCCGTGTGAAACCAGGGGAGCGGCGGTGACCGTGAGGCTTATTCACAGGGCTAGCCGAAGCCGTCATCTGCGCAGGTCACAGCACTTTTGACGGATGCTGTGAATAAGCCTCCGTCAGCGCCGACGAAGCGAGTCGGACGTTGCCGGCGCTCATCGACCGCATCGCCGCCAGTCACCATGCCGCTGAGATCGTCTCGAACAACGGCCGAGCGGTTCTCATGCCTGCTGACGTGTACACGAGCTGGCAGACCGCCTACCTCTTCCGGTCACCCAAGAACGCCCGTCGTCTGCTCGATGCATACGAACGGGCTCTCACAGGCTCTCGCGCTCGAACCCGACCTCATTGCAGGGGTGCTGGAGGGTGCCGGTGTCCAAATCGGTGACAAAGGAGCCCCGATGTCGCCACCCCGGGAAACGAAACGTTGGAATCATGCGGTTTCTTCTCGCCGGTTCCGTCCCGTTCTGGGCCTTTGTCACCGATTTGGACACTGTCGGACGTCTCGTTGGTGAGGACGGAGGGCTGCTGGGGTCCTTCAGCAGCGCTGGGTCCACCTGGGCTCGATCTGTGCCAGGTCAACGCGCCGGATGTGAGCGTTGGTCACGTACGCCGTTTGCGTTGTCTACGCCACCGGCTGCAGCGGCACGATGTTGTCGAGCTGCTCGCGCAGTGCCCGGCGCTCAAGCCTGAGCTCGTAGTGGCTCTGCAGGTTCATCCAGAGCTCGGCAGATGTGCCGAAGTACTTGGCCAGTCGTACAGCGGTGTCCGCGGTGATGCCGCGCTTGCCGTGCACGATCTCGTTGATGCGGCGCGGGGGCGCGCCGATGGCCGTAGCGAACTTGTTCTGAGTGATCCCGAACCCCTCGATGAAGTCCTCCATGAGGACCTCGCCCGGGTGAATCGGGTCGATCCGGTCAGCATCAGTGGTAGTCGACGAGCTCGACATCATCCGCACCTCCTTCATGCCAGGTGAAGCAGAGTCGCCACTGGGCGTTGACCCGAATGCTGTACTGGCCACGTCGATCGCCAGTCAGCCGCTCGAGTCGGTTGTCCGGTGGGATGCACAGGTCTTCGACATCGGCTGCTGCGTGTAGAAGCTCCAGTTTGCGTAGCACGGCGCGCTGGAGCGACTTGTCGAGGGAACGAACGTACTCCTCGTGCCACACTCGCTGGGTCGCCTTGTCCGCGAAGGACCTGATCACGACAGCAGGGTATAACGGAGGTCGCTAATAACGCTAGGCGTTAACTGGAGGAGAGCCGGGCGGCGATGTTGTGTCGGGCGCGTGAATGCGTTGGCGAGCGCTGACGCCATGCCGGATCGAGCCGGCTCATCGCGTGTTCAGTTCTTCGTGCGACGAGCCCGCAGAAGCAGGTACCCGCCGACAATCGCGACACTCGCGAGGCCCAGGACCAGTAGCGCGTTGGTACCCGTCTGGGACAGGCCGCGGCCCGGCGTCGTCGCAGCCCCTGTCGCCGAGGCGCTGGGAGCCACGGCGGCCTTGGTCGGCTGCGCCATGGTGCCGTCGGCCGGCCGGTCGATCTCATCGGGCTGCGTGCTGGGAGCCGGCGTCGCCCCCGGAGCCCGGCTCGGCGTCGCGCTCGACGACGGCCGATCTGACGGCGTCGGCACCGAGGTCGCGTCCGGGCTCACCGTCGACGGCGCCTGCCCCGTCGCACTTGGCGCGGGAGCCGAGCTCGGCATCTCCGACGGCGCAGAGCTGGGCTGCTCGCTTGGGGCCTGCGTGGGCTCAGCGGAAGGCTCCGCCGTCGGGGCCTGCGTGGGCTCCTGCGTCGGTTCAGTGGACGGCGCCGCCGACGACGGCTCCGGTGCAGGCGCAGCGGTCGGTCCGGTGCTCGGCTTCTCCGACGGCGCAGTGCTGGGCTGCTCGCTCGGCGCGACCGTGGGCTCCGGCGCCGGCGCGCTGGTCGGCTCGGGTGCCGGCTGGCTGCTCGGCGCTGTTGTCGGCGCAGCGCTCGGGGCCGCCGACGGCGACGGCGTCGGGCTCGGTTCCGGTTGAGCCTGGTTGCACTGGTCGCCCACCCAGCTCATCGTGAAGTTGCGGTACCAGATGCCGCCGTAGTTCGCGCCTTCGCTGGCGTCCTCGCTGAGCAGCCCGATGCTGCCGTCGGACTGCACTGCGATCGTCGTGTAGCCGACGAACTTGTCGTTGAAGACCTTGCTGGTCTTCCAGGAGGCGCCGTCGTCGCAGGACATCGAGATGGTGCCGCGGTCACGCGACCACGGCTTCGGGTTCGGCGAGTGGCTCAGCAGCAGCACCTTGGCGCGCGGGTCGTCCGGCGCGGCGTTCGGGAAGGCCCGAATGATCTGGGCGTTGTCCACCGAGTCGGGCAGGTTCTTGTCGGACACCGGCTCGCTCCAGGTCTGCCCGCCGTCGGTGGAGTGGGCCACCTTGCGGAAGCCGGAGCCGTCCGAGGCGCGCGAGTTGAGCATGAGGGAGCCGTCGGAGAGCTCAACGACCTTGTTCTCATCCATGCCGGTCCCGATCGGCGTGCCGGCCTGCCACGTCTTCCCGTGGTCGTCGGAGTAGACCGAGACGGCCTGCACCGCGCCGCCGGCGGTCCTGATCGTGTACTGCTGCACCAGGCGCCCGGCGTGAGGGCCGTGCTGAATCTGGATGCCCTGGCCCGAGGCCGCGAAGCGCGCGGTCCACGGGTTGTCCTTCGTGATGTCCGCGGTGATGGTGCGGTGCGTCCAGGTCCAGCCGTTGTCCGTGGAGGTCGACACCTCGGCCTGGATGATGCCCCGGTTCTCCGGGTCGGTGCCGGCCTGCGAGCCGCCCCAGCCCTGGTCGTAGGACTTGACGTGGAAGTTGAAGATCGTGCCCGTCTGGTGGTCGACGACGTAGCTCGGGTCGGAGTAGCCGACCTTCTTGCCGGTCTCCGTGCCCTGGTGGATGTAGGTGGGTGCCGACCAGGTCTTGCCGCCGTCGGTGGAGCGGCGCTGGACGATGTGGTTCGGGTTGGGGGCGTCGCTGCCGCCGTTGCCGTTGTCCTTCGGGCGCTCGTCGTAGGAGATGAGCAGGTCCCCGTTGGGGGCGGTGGTGATCGCCGGGATGCGGTAGTTGTCGGTGGCCGTGTTGGGGGCCAGGTGCTGGGCCTGGCTCATCGAGGCCGGCAGTTCCGTGCTCGCGTCGGGCGCCGGCGCGGGCGTGGCCTGCGGGTGGTCGCCGACGACGTTGATCGGGTTGCCAGTGGCGGTGAGAGTCTGGAGGGCGGCGCCGTCGGTGCCGGTGGCCGTCAGGGTGATCGACGGCGTCCAGCGGCCGGCGTCGACGTCGGCCTGCGTGATCGTGTGGGTGAGCGGCTTGCAGTTGTAGACGGCGCCCTTGCCCGGCCTGAGGTTGCCCCAGTGGCACTGGCGGCCCAGGTCGTCGAAGGAGGAGCCGGTGGCGGCGACGTTGATCGTCTTGTCCGACACCGAGCGGATGCGCACCGTGTAGCTGACGGTGTCGCCCAGCTTGTAGGTCTCCTGGTTCGACGACGGCGTGAAGGACTCGACCCGCAGCGAGGCGGACTTGACCGGGCTCGTCACGCCGCTGATCGTCTCCGGGGTGTTGAGCGCCTGACCGGTGTACTCCACGGCCTTGACCTCGTAGGCGATCTGCGGGGTGAAGCCGCCGGCCTTGAGGTCCTCGGCGGTCACCGTGTGCGTGGCCAGGCCGGTGCAGTCGGTCTTGGTCGTCCCGGCCGGGACGTTGCGCCACCGGCACTTGGAGACGTTCCCGGACAGGTTCGTCGAGGCCGGGGCGTAGGAGTGGGCCTCGCCGCTGGTGTTGGTGAGGGTGATGTTGAAGGTCATGACGTCGCCGACGGCGTAGAGGCCGTCCGCGGGCGCGTTCACCTGCGTGATGGTGACGTCGGCCAGGCCGTCAGAGGTGGGGACGGCGAGCGCCGGGGGCGCGGCGGCGATCAGGCCGGTGGCGGCCAGAGGCAGGGAGCCCAGGAGGGCCGGCAGGCGCCTCCGGGAAAAAGGACTGTGCGATGTCATAGGTGTTCCGTTCTAGGGAGCCGAGGCGGCCTTGCCTTCAACAGGAGATCGTAGACGGCAGATGTCAGACGTCTCTCGATAAGGTAACGGAACATCTCGATTCTGCAAAGTTGGGCGAGTCGCCGGATGCCGACCGCTCGGTCCCTGCCGCCGCGGCCGCTCGGTCCCTGGCGGCGCGGCGCGCGCCACACACTTCGACAGAAACTTCAGAATCGACCCGGAGCCGCGTCGTTTCTGAAGTTTTTGTCGGTTTGTGTCGGTGTCTATGCGCCGGCCAGGAAGTCGCGCAGGATCGCGTCCATCTGATCGGGCTCAGTTGGGGATGTTGTCACGGTGATGGTGACGGCCATGGTTTCAGGGGTGTGGCGCCGCCGTCGTGAATTCCTAGCGCTCGAGCGGTATCTTCGTTTGGTGGGTAGAAGGTCAGCTTCTGCGTGGGGCCCGCAGCTGCCTGCGGGACACGTGGAGCGAAGAGTTCCGTGATGGACTTAGCGATGGCGCCGCCGTTGGCTATCTTCTCGACATCCGAGTTTCGTTTAATGAGGACAGTGAGGATAGTGTTGTCCGGGTATCTCCATACCGCCGCCCAGTTACCGGTTTCCAGGGGGATTGTCACCCCTTCACCTGGGACGCCGTCCAGGGTGAATCGGGTTGCGCGCTCCAAGGCTGCCGCTTCTGCGTAGGTGTGAGCGTCGTACAGTGCCGGAACATCCACTTCATCGACCGCTTTCTTCTGTCGGTATTTAACCTGGAACCCGTCTACTTCGCCTTTCTGTCCAATGAAACTGGATACATGACATCCGTAGGATTCCCAGGAGAACTCGTTGTTGTGCTCGTAGAAGAATAACTCTACCTGCTGTCCCAGCTTCTCTTCGACCGCCCCTGCGGTGGTGGCTTCACATACTGGAATATTAGCGGCAACGGCGGCTGTACTTGAGGCGGATACCTGAGCTGATCGAGTAGAACTGATCGTCGAGCATCCCGCAAGAAGCAGTGAGATCGCCGTGAATCCGAAAGCGATGCGTCCATGAAAGCTTGGGTGTGGTTTCATCGTCGACTGTTGCCTTGCTTTGAATCCTAAAATGTGCAGAGTGGGGCAAGGAATTCGTTAAGGGAAGTTGGATGTGTTGTCTGGGCCTGTCGCAACCCGGGGGACGTCGTTTCCGATCTGTTTAAGGAGCGATGTGAGAATTCTCGTGTTCTGTTTTTTCAGCCTCTCCTCGTCGCCGCCTTGGTTGCTCATCGTCATGGAAAGAACGTATCCGTCTTGGTACTCCCAAGCAACAGCTGACTTTCCAAGTGCGTCTGTGATGACGACGCCGCGTCCCTTCATTCCATCAATACTTAAGGGTGACGCACTTTTCAGCGCGGCTACACTGTCAAAGTTTCTTGATCCATCGCCTGGCACTCCGATCGCTGATGCGGTGTACTGATCATACATGATCTCGATCATTGGCGTTGCTGGGGTGGATCTCGAGAAAAGAATGTAGCAATGTAACTTTGTTATCGTTTCTGTATGTTTGTGGCTTGAGTGGAAGCTGCTAGGCTTTCTTTTTATGGCAGCGGATATCTGCGATGCTGTTGCTAGGTCGCAAACGACTGTGTCATCCGGCATCGTTGTTTGAGTGCTTGAATTAGTTGGGGCGTTTCCCTCGTGGCAGGAAGTCAAGGCAATGGAACATGCAATGAGAAACGACAGCGTGGCAAATCTAGACGTTTTGGATTTCTGTTTAAAGTGTTTCGCCATCTCATTTTAACTTCCGCTGGCCTCGGTGTCACTAGGCTTCCCGTGTACTCTTAGATTTGTCGCCGCTTCTGCGCCGTCTGCTC
>ERZ772906.1917-NODE-1917-length-11009-cov-3.094121_pt1 | contig 11009 bp, 6 predicted proteins | sample MGYA00511338_ERZ772906 | MGnify/ENA primary metagenome ERZ772906 (study PRJEB29015, sample SAMEA2738076) | human oral metagenome | biome: human oral; feature: human-associated habitat; material: saliva | place: China | collected 2212 ... | reverse complement strand
CAGCCTGGTTTAGATGCAGGTTAGGGGCATGGTGGTGCACGTAGGCCGGAGCGGCCGAATGCGGGTCTAGGTGCTCACAGTCTGGCTCACAGTACGGCTCTGGCTCACAGTACGGCTCTGGCTCGCGCTCTGGCTCATGGGCAGCCAGGGGGCGACTGGCAACCACGCGCCCATCAGCCAAAGTCACGGTGCGATCGACCAAGCCAGCTAGTTCACCCATCTCATGCAGCACCGTGACCAGGGTGATGCCCTGCTCTCGCAGCTGGGCCAGGCAGTCAGCTAGGCCCTGACGGCTGGCGCGGTCCACCCCCGCCAAGGGCTCATCCAAAAACAGCAGTTGCGGGCGGCGCACCAGGGCGCGAGCAATCATCACGCGCTGAGCTTGGCCGCCAGAAAACACCTGCACATGGTCGTTGGCGCGTTTAGCTAGCCCCACCTGGGCTAAAGCCTCCAGGGCCTGTGCTTTAGCGCCTCCGCCCCAGCTGGCAAAAGGCCGTCCCGGGCCCAGTAGCCCCGAGCGCACCACCTCCAGGGCGGTGGCGGGCACGCCCGCTGTGGCCGAGACACGCTGGGGCACATACCCCACCCGCATCCAGGGCACTTGGCGGCGTTTAGACAGCGAAGTGCCAAAAAGCTGCACATCCCCACCCGCCAAAGGGTAAAGCCCCAGGCAGGCCTTGATCAGGGTTGATTTTCCACATCCGTTAGCGCCCAATAACGCCACAGACTCCCCACGCTCAACCGTTAGCGACACCTGATGCAAAATATGCGTGGAACCCATGACTACATCAATGGAATCCACCTTCAGGGGTGGTTGAGCGGGGGAGTTGGCGTGGGCGTGCTGATTTGCAGCGCTCACTTGCAGTTCAAAGCCTCACGTAGGTTAGTCAGATTGGTGGTCATGGCGCCCTCATAGTCGCCCTTTTCGGGGGCAGACTCGATGGGGCTGAGCACCGAGGTCTTAGCGCCGGTTTCCTTAGCTACCGCCTGAGCAGTCTTGGGGGAAACTAGCTCTTCGGTGAAGATGGTGGTGGTGCCGGTCTGCTTAACCACCTGCTTGACCTTGGCAATGTCTGCGGGGGAGGGCTCAGAGTCAGGGTCGATGCCCGAGACCGAGACCTGGGTTAGTCCGTAGCGCTCAGCCAGGTAACCAAAAGCGGCGTGGCTGGTGACGAAAGTCTTGCGGGTGCACTGGCTTAGGCCCTGCTTGTAGCTGGTGTCGAGTTTGGTCAGCTTAGCCAGGGTGGTTTTGAGGTTGGCGTCGTAGTCAGCCTTGTGGGAGGGGTCAGCCTTTACTAGCGCCGCGTGCACCTGCTTGGCGGCGTCAGCCATGCGAATGGGGTCGAGCCAGAAGTGTGGGTCAGTGCTGCCGTGGTCATGGTCGTGATCCTCTTCCTTGGCACTGGAGGAGGAGGTGGCGTGGTCATGGTCGTGATCGTCGTGGTCGGCGCGCTTTTCCAGCTTCACCGAGCTGGCCAGGTTCACCACGGTGGGGCCAGAAACCTGCTTGACTGCCTCATCTAGTGAGGACTGGAAGCCGGCTACATAAACCACCATCTTGGCGCCAGATAGCTTGGTGACGTCCTTGGGGGAGAGCTCAAAGTCGTGCGGCTCTACGTTGGCGGGAGTTACCGAGTTGGCCTCAACGTGGCTGCCACCTACCGACTGCACCAGGTAGTTAACCGGGTAGAAGGAGGTAGCTACCTTGATCTTTCCGGAGGAAGAACCCTCAGAGTTGGTGGAAGAACCACAGGCGGCGGCTGAGAAGGTCAGCGCCAAAACTCCGGTGGCGGCTGCCAGGCGACGTAAAGCAGTACGATTAATATTCATGACAATCATTATCAGTAACAGCTTAGGGTTAGTCAATTTGTGTCCCCAATGTGGACGCCGCGCAAGCTCACAGGCCCAGGCGCGAGCGGCGTCGTCGGCAATAAGCAAAAGCCACTAAACTAGAGGGAGCGCTGCGGGTTTGTTGGCCCGGGCGCATCGTTCCCGCCAGCCAGGCGTGGACAACGAAACTAAGGAGAACTCGTGGCTTCAACCCCCTCGCGTCTAGATAACGTAATCAACCTAGCTAAGCGACGCGGATTCGTATTCCCCTGTGGAGAGATCTACGGCGGTACCCGCTCAGCTTGGGATTACGGCCCGCTCGGCGTGGAGCTGAAAGAAAACATCAAGCGCCAATGGTGGCAGTACATGGTGCGCAGCCGCGCCGACGTGGTGGGGCTAGACTCCTCCGTGATCCTGCCGCGCGAGGTGTGGGTGGCCTCCGGTCACGTAAAGGCCTTCACTGACCCGCTAATTGAATGCACCTCCTGCCACAAGCGTCTGCGTGAAGACACCCTGCAGGAGGCCTACGCCGCCAAGCACGGCGTGGAAAACCCCGACGAGGTGCCGCTAAGCGAGCTGGTATGCCCCAACTGTGGCACTCGCGGCCAGTTCACTGAACCCAAGGCTTTCTCCGGGCTACTCAAGACCTTCCTAGGCCCGGTAGATGACGAAGCCGGCCTGCACTACCTGCGTCCTGAAACCGCGCAGGGTATTTTCGTCAACTTCGCCAACGTCATGAGCGCCGCGCGTAAGAAGCCGCCGTTTGGTATTGGCCAGGTAGGTAAGTCTTTCCGCAACGAAATCACCCCCGGTAACTTCATCTTCCGCACCCGCGAATTTGAGCAGATGGAGCTGGAATTCTTCGTGGAGCCGGGCACGGACGAAGAATGGCACCAGTACTGGATTGACTACCGCAAGGCCTGGTACGTGGGCCTGGGTATTGACCCCGAAAACCTGCGTTTCTACGAGCACCCCAAGGAGAAGCTCTCCCACTACTCCAAGCGCACCGTGGACATCGAATACCGTTTCGGTTTCCAGGGCAGCGACTGGGGTGAGCTGGAGGGTATCGCCAACCGCACCGACTTTGACCTCAAGACCCACGCCGAGCACTCCGGCAAGGACCTGAGCTACTTTGACCAGACCAAGAACGAGCGCTGGGTGCCTTACGTAATTGAGCCCTCCGCCGGCCTGACCCGCTCACTGATGGCCTTCCTGGTGGATGCCTACACCGAGGACGAGGCCCCCAACACCAAGGGTGGGGTAGACAAGCGCGTAGTGCTCAAGCTTGACCCGCGCCTGAGCCCGGTTAAGGCCGCTGTGTTGCCGCTGTCTCGCAAGCCTGAGCTGACCGGCCCTGCCAGTGAGCTAGCTGACCAGCTGCGTCAGTTCTGGAACGTGGAGTACGACGCCGCCGGTGCGGTGGGTCGCCGCTACCGTCGCCAGGACGAGATCGGCACCCCCTTCTGCATCACCTACGACTTTGACTCCCTGGAGGATGGCGCCGTCACCATCCGCGAGCGCGACACCATGGTTCAAGAGCGTATCGCGCTCGACCAGGTGCAGCGTTACCTAGCCGAGCGTCTTGTAGGCTGCTAAATGTCTCATGCTCACGGGCATGGCCACGCACCCGAACTAGCCCCCCAACAGGCTAAACGGGTGCGTGTGCTATTAGCAGCAATTGTTGTTCCACTGGTGTTGGTGGCCCTGATTGGCCTGGTGGCTATCTACCCAAGCACAAACACCAAGATGGGTTCGCGGGCGTTTTTGTCTCAGGGCTCTTCTTTGGCGCGCCTGGAAGTCACTAGTTTGAATGTGGCCGGCTGCCAGGGTGTTTTTGGGGGTATGCAAAGCGGTTACGGCACTACTGGTTCCGCTGGTTCTAGCGGGGCCGACGGCGCCGGGGCTAGCTCTGGCTCTAACGGCTCGGGCGGCGTCGGGACCAGCGCTGGCTCTAACGGCTCGGGCGGCGTCGGTGCTGATGGGGCCGGGGCGAGCGCGGGCACTAGCGGGGCCACTTCCAGCGCGGACAGTAGCCTGCTGAAAGACGCTGTGTGCGCCAAAGTCATCAAAGGCAAAGGCAAGGGCTTGGTGGTGCCAATCCATGTGCCCACCGAGTCACGCAAGTTTGTCTCTGTGGGCGACCAGGTCAACGCCATGTACACTCCGGCTGCTATCAGCGCCGGCACGCCGTTCATTTTCATTGATTTTGAACGCGCCCAGCCGGTGGGGATCCTAGCCCTGGTGTACCTGGTGGTTGTGGTGGCCGTAGCCGGGCGTAAGGGTGTGCTTTCTATTTTGGGCCTAGCTGCGGCGCTGGCGGTGCTGGTGGGGGTAATGATCCCGGCCCTGTTGGCGGGCACCAACCCGGTAGTGGTGGTGTGTGTTTGTGCGCTAGCCATGCTGATTTTGGCTCTCTACCTGGCCCACGGGGTCAGTGTGCGCACCACCACCGCGTTGCTGGGAACCGTGGCCGGGCTGGTGGTGACGGTGAGTCTAGCTCAGCTAAGCGCCATCTACGCCCACCTAAACGGGGCTAGTAGTGAGGACGCCATTGCGCTGACTACCTCCGTGCCGGGGCTCAACATGTCGGCGCTGCTGGTGTGTGGCATGGTGCTGGCTGGTTTGGGTGTGCTTAACGACGTAACCATCACCCAAGCCTCAGCGGTGTGGGAGCTGCACGGCGCTAACCCCACTATGGGCACCTGGAAACTAGCGCGGGTGGCGATGCGTATTGGTCGCGATCATATTGCCTCCACCGTCTATACCCTGGCTTTTGCCTACGCCGGTAGTGCCCTGCCGCTGATTATGGTGGCGGCCCTGATTGACCGCTCAGTTTGGGCCACCATTTTGAGTGGGGAAATAGCTGAGGAGGTAGTGCGTACGCTGGTTTCCTCTATCGGTTTGGTGCTGGCTATCCCGGCGACGACGCTCATCGCGGCGTTCTTGAGCGTGCGCACCGCCGACAAAGCTGGCATTGTCGACGGCAGCTCCCATCGGGGCTCCCACCGCGCTGAAAATGGCGGCGCTAGCAGCGCCGGTGTGCCAACCGAAAGCTCTGGCGCTGGCACTGAAAACGCCTACTCTCCTCGGGGCGCTCACCGCGCTGACAATGGTGGCGCTGGCAGCGCCGGCGCCTAGCCGCCGGAAACGTCGCTTTCTGCCAGATGCAGCTGGCGGGCTTGGGCTTCAGTTAAGTAAGGCGAGTCCAGCCAGCCATCAGGCAGATGCGGGCGTTTAGCGTGACCAGCCCGGCCCCGGGGGCGCTCAGCGGCGTCGCCGGGGTAAGGGGCTGAAGCATCTAGGTCAGACAGGCGCTGCTCTAATTCTTCGCGGGTGCTCACCCGCATCAGGGCGTTACGGGCCTCGCCGCCCACGCTGTAACCCTTCAAATACCAGCCAATGTGTTTACGCAGGTCCCGAATGGCGCGGTCGGGGCCAATCTCGTCGCTAAGCAGATCCGCGTGGCGGCGGATCACCTCAAGCACCGCCGCCAAATCAGGGTGGGTGCGTTCATTGCTGCCGTGCAAAGCATGTACTAGGTCAGCAAACAGCCAGGGGCGCCCCTGACAGCCCCGGCCCACCACGACGCCGTCGGCGCCGGTAGCAGCCAGCATGTTAACGGCGTCGTCACCAACCCAAATATCCCCATTACCCAGCACGGGCACACTAACCGCCTGCTTAAGGGTGCCAATGTAATCCCACTGGGCGCTGCCCGAATAGTGTTGCTGGGCGGTGCGTGCATGTAGGGCAATGGCGCTTACACCCGCATCCTCAGCTTCCCGGGCGCTATCTAGATAGGTGATGTGGTCATCATCAATGCCGATACGCATTTTGATGGTCACCGGCACCTCAAAGTCGCGGCTCTCGCTAGCGGCCTTGGCTGCCTGCACTGCCGCATTAACCAGGGCTTTAAACAAGTCACGCTTCCAAGGCAGGGCTGAGCCGCCACCTTTACGCGTCACCTTGGGAACGGGGCAACCAAAGTTCAAATCAATGTGGTCGGCCAGGTTTTCGCGAACCAAAATCTCTACCGCCTGGGCGGTTACATTAGGGTCAACCCCGTAAAGCTGGATTGAACGCAGGCGCTCAGTGGGGTCAGTGCGCACCATCTGCAAAGTTTTAGGGTTGCGCTCCACCAGGGCGCGGGTGGTGACCATTTCGGTAACAAACAAGCCCGCCGGGGCTAGTAAGCCGCCCTCGTAGGGGATCTGGCCACTTGAGGCTGGGCGCAGCTGCTTAGGCAGGGCCGACTCAGCAAATTCACGGCAAAGACGTCTAAAAGAAGCGTTAGTAACCCCCGCCATCGGCGCTAACTCCACCGGGGTGGCCAGTGTATGGGGGCCGATTTTGACTTTTGCTTGCTTGCTTGGGGTGGCAGGTAGGCTGCTTGGGGTGGCAGATAAATTTTGGGGCACGCTCACGCCTCAATCCTTACATACATCCTTATAGGTATGCCCACGTGGTCTTTGACTGTTACCGCCACGACTTGGCAAACATATTGCACGTATCCCCCTATAGAAAAATGTCTGACAAATTATTGTCGCAGTCTTTGTACACTTAGAGTATGTACAAGAACCTGCTCCGCTGGCGCCAAGCCATGCTTGAAGGGGCTAAGGTTCGCCTGCGCCCCGTTAAAGATTCTGACTGGGACATTTACGGCGCCTGGAATAACGACGCCGAGGTGAGCGTTGGGCAAAACGATTTGTTTATGCCTTTCAACGCAGACCAACTAGAAAACCTTTTTAAAATGTGGCGGATTGAAGATCCCGCCAGTGGTTTTACCTGCACCATTGAAACCCTAGATGGCCAGGTGGTAGGCACTATCACCATCTATGGAATTAAATCTCCCGTGCGCTGCGCTACGTTAGAAATAACTATCGCCCCTGGCCACCAAAACCGTGGCTATGGCCGCGAGGCTTTGCTAATCGCATTGCGTCTAGCTTTTGAAGAGTACAACGCACACAAGGTTGAGCTGGAAGTCTACGACTATAACCAGCGCGCCATTGGTCTATATGAATCTGTAGGTTTTGTCACTGAAGGCTGCCGCCGAGAAGTGGTTTACCACATGGGACGCTACTTTGACCGAATCCTGATGGGCATCTTGGAAAGCGAATGGCGCCAACGCCAAGACATCGCCCCTGCCTGTGACGCCTAAAGCCGCGCTGGCCCAGGCCGGCGCGTGAAGCTGGGCCAGAGCGGACAAAACCAGCCCCGGCGCGCGAAGCCAAACTGCGCGCGCTGGCCTGCGCCTTAGCGGCGCTGAACAAAACCGCGCCAAAGCGGCGCCGACGCCAAAACAAGTGGCCCCGGCTGTTAGCCGGGGCCACAATGTTTAGCTACTAGCTGGCCGGTGTGGGCGGCGCGCTAACCACGCCCCGCCCAGCTCAAGCGCTTAGCCAGCCAAAGCGGTTAGCCGGCCAAAGCGCCTGAGCTAGCAAAAACTGCCTACTTGGCTGGGACGATGCTGACCAGCTTGGGGGCGCGCACGATCACCTTACGGATCTGACGCTCACCCAGGGTGCGCTTAACACCAGGAGCCTGCAGGGCCAGGCGCTCCAGTTCAGCGGGGTCAATGTCAGGGTCAACCTCAAGCTTGTCGCGTACCTTGCCGGCCACCTGAATCACGCAGGTGACCGCGTCAGCCTTAAGCAGGGCGGCGTCGGAAACAGTGGGGAAGGGTTCGCGGGCCAAAGAGTTCTCGTGCCCCAGGCGCTTCCACAGCTCCTCAGCAATGTGGGGAGCCACCGGGGAAACCATCAAAACCAGGGCTTCGATAGCCTCACGCGGCACTGCCTTAATGGAGGTCAGGTGGTTGTTGAGCACAATCAGCTTGGCGATAGCAGTGTTCAGGCGCATGTTGGCGTAATCTTCAGTTACCCCAGCAATGGTGCGAGCAACCAGCTTCTTGGTGGCCAAGTCAGGCTCATCCTCGCTGATCACCAGCTCGCCGGTGACCTCATCAATGGCGTTACGCCACAGGCGCTGCAAGAAACGCTGCGAACCAACCACCGCGCGGGTCTCCCAGGGGCGGTCCATGTCCAGGGGAGCCATGCTCATCTCGTAAACACGGAAGGTATCTGCGCCGTAAGCCTCATACATGTCGTCAGGGGTGACGATGTTCTTCAGGCTCTTACCCATCTTGCCGTATTCACGCTTGACGGGCTCGCCCTGCCAGGTGAATTTGCCTTCTTCTTCCTCCACAACCTCATCTGCGGGCACATACTGGCCGCGCTCGTCCTTGTAAGCGTAGGCCTGCACATAACCCTGGTTGAACAGCTTGTGGTAAGGCTCAGAGGAAGAGACAAAGCCCAGGTCAAACAGCACCTTGTGCCAAAAACGCGAGTACAGCAGGTGCAGCACCGCGTGCTCGACGCCACCAATGTAAAGGTCGGTACCACCCGAAGTGTTACCAACCTCGGGGCGCGGACCCATCCAGTAAGCCTCGTTAGCCGGGTCAATTAGAGCCTGAGAGTTGTCCGGGTCAACGTAACGCATCTCGTACCAGCAAGAACCAGCCCACTGGGGCATGGTGTTGGTTTCACGGTAGTAGACGCGTGGGCCGTCACCCAGGTCAAGCTCAACCTCAACCCATTCGCGAGCGCGCCCCAGCGGCGGCTCAGGCGAGGAGGAAGCGTCCTCAGGGTCATAGGTGGTGGGGGAGTAGTTGGTAACTTCAGGCAATTCAACCGGCAGCATCGACTCAGGCAGGGCGTGCACGCCACCTTCCTCATCCCACACGATCGGGAAGGGTTCACCCCAGTAGCGCTGGCGAGAGAACAGCCAGTCACGCAGACGGTAGGTGATAGCGCCGCGTCCGTAGCCCTTTTCCTCCAGCCAGGCGGTCATCTTAGCCTTAGCTGCGTCTTTGCCCAGGCCGTTCAGGCTCACCTCAGCGTTAGCTGAGTCAACTGCGACGCCGTCGCCCACGTAAGCCTTTTCGTCCAGGTCAATGCCGCGCGGGTCCTTGGCCGGACCAATGGTCTGGACAATGTCCAGGTTGAAGGCGCGAGCAAACTCCCAGTCACGCTGGTCGTGGGCGGGCACGGCCATAATCGCGCCGGTGCCGTAACCCATCAGCACATAGTCGGCGATGAACAGCGGCAGCTGCTTACCGTTAACCGGGTTAGTAGCCCACAGGCCGGTAAACACACCAGTCTTTTCACGGTCTGACGCAGTGCGGTCAGCGTCAGAAGTGCGCGCAGCCTGGGCGCGGTAGGCGGCTACAGCTTCAACCGGGGTGGCGTAGCCACCCTTCCACTCCTCGCGAGTGCCCTCAGGCCAAACCGAGGGGACCTTAAGTGCGGCGGCGTCGTCGGGGGCGGCAGGGTAAGTGCCACCCAAAAGCGGGTGCTCAGGGGCCACGACCGTGAAGGTAGCGCCAAAGAGAGTGTCAGGGCGGGTAGTGAACACGGTGATCTGGCCGCCGTCCACGCCCTGGCCGCTGACCGCAAAATCAACCTGGGCGCCTTCAGAGCGACCAATCCAGTTACGCTGCATAGAGCGCACCTTGTCAGGCCAGTCCACAGTGTCCAGGTCATCAGCCAGACGCTCACCATAGGCGGTGATGCGCATCATCCACTGGCGCAGGTTGCGCTTGAAAACCGGGAAGTTATCGCGCTCAGAGCGACCATCAGCGGTGACCTCCTCATTGGCCAGCACCGTGCCCAAGCCCGGACACCAGTTAACCGGCACTTCAGCCACATAGGCCAGGCGGAAAGAGTCAACCACGCGGCTCTGCTCCAGGGCGCTGAGCTCATCCCAGCTGCGTGAGTCAGCAATGTCTTTAGGCAGCTCAACCTCGCCGTTAGCCAGCTTCTGACGCAGCTCGCTGACCGGGCGGGCCGCACCCAGGCCGCGACCGTCACGACGCGGCGCCTGGGGGTCAAACCAGGAGTTAAACACCTGCAAGAAAATCCACTGGGTCCAGCGCACGTAGTCAACGTCAATGGTGGCAATAGAGCGGCGCGGGTCGTGGCTCATACCCATGCGGTGCAGCTGGCGACGCATGTTAGCAATGTTGGCTTCGGTGGAAATGCGCGGGTGCTGGCCGGTCCGCACGGCATACTGCTCAGCAGGTAAACCAAAGGCGTCATAACCCATGGTGTAAAGCACGTTCTTGCCCTGCATGCGGTTGAAACGGGCAACCACGTCAGTGGCCAGGTAACCCAGGGGGTGACCCACGTGCAGGCCTTTACCCGAAGGGTAGGGGAACATATCCAGGAGGAAGAACTTCTCACGCTGAGAGCGCTCTCCGGCTAGCGGCCCTACCGGGTTGTCAGCATAGAAGGTGCCATTTTCATCCCAGTAACGCTGCCAATCTAGCTCAATAGACTCGGCCAGAGCTGCGTTGTAACGATAAGGAGTGGGGTTGTCGGCGCTTGCAGGCATCGGTACTTCCTTTTCTGCAGATATTTAATGGCATAAGTGTAGTTCATGCCATGAGTGGTGCTGTTGCCCCATCCGCTGAATGAGTGCGGGGTTACAGAAACGCTGGCTTAGCTGATTTGCTGCTAGTCACGGCGCATCTCCTGGACAATTTCCTCAGCGCTCATTGCCTTGCGAGGAGTCTGAAAGATCCGCACCAGATCATCGAGCGCCAGATCATCGAACGTGGGTAGATCATCGTGATCTTCTATCTCTTCAATGCGCCACATCTGCAGCGATTCTTTGTGTCCCTGCTGGTTACGGGTTAGTTCTCCGCGAACGCGTACCCGTTTACCCATCAAACTTTTAATATTTTCTAATTTGAATTCTTTGAAACGCACTTTTACGGGGCGCCTTTCAGCCTCGTCAATAAGGCCGAATTCGTATCCCTCACGCGTGTTTATGCGATCAATCTTTCCTGTTACAGATCCAATTGAGGTTTCTGGAAATGATTGGAAAGTATCTTTAGGTGGAGAGGTGAAGGCAAATGTCTGCCCGTCAACTGTGGCTGTAATACTTTCCACCCCTGGTGCAGTGGTTAAATTTCCTATTCTTTCGAAAGGGTCGCTAAGTTCTCTTGGTAAAAGTGCTTTGTTGCCCTCTTCGTTACACTTCAAACCGTAGGTAAGTTCTTTGAACTTTTCATTTATCTCTGCCGGATTTACATCATTAGCAGATCTGATTGGGGCTGCGGCCATAGTGAGAGAATCGAGAGATAGTTGTGTCATCCGCCAATTAATGCCGCTATTAGGAGT
>ERZ772906.1915-NODE-1915-length-11024-cov-3.070745_pt1 | contig 11024 bp, 6 predicted proteins | sample MGYA00511338_ERZ772906 | MGnify/ENA primary metagenome ERZ772906 (study PRJEB29015, sample SAMEA2738076) | human oral metagenome | biome: human oral; feature: human-associated habitat; material: saliva | place: China | collected 2212 ... | reverse complement strand
GACGGCCCGTGAGCGTCAGGCACAGGCCGGACGCGCGGTTGACGAGCTGGCCGGAATCGTTGTGGTCCCAGAGCTCGGTGTAGATGTACGAGGCCGAAATGGCGCCACTGAGCAGGTCTTCGGGCACCTCAAGGACGAATTCTTCTGCGGCCAAGACTGGCAGACCTTCGAGAGCTTCAAAGCCGACCTCGACGCTTTTGTCACGCACTGGAACACACAAAGACGCCACGTAAAGCTCAAGGGCCTGACCCCGGCAGAATACCGGGACCAGGCCCTCCAGCAAGCCGCATAACGGCTACCCATTTAAAGCGTCCAAGTTTTGGGGCGCAGTTCATTTAGGTGCCGGGACACAATTTTTAGGTATCAGTAGCGCTTAGAGCGGTTGGAGCGGCCATAGCCGCCACGGTCGTCGCGCTTAGAGCCGCGCTGGTAACCAGAGCGCTCATCACGGTAGCCCGAGTAGTCGCTGCGCGAGTTGGAACGCTCGTTAAAGCGCCCGCCGCGATCGTCACGCTTAAAACCACGGTCCTCACGCTTGAACCCACGGTCCTCACGCTTAAAGCCACGGTCGTCACGCTTGAACCCACGGTCCTCACGCTTAAACCCGCGATCGTCACGGTCATAGCGGCCCTCTTCACGACGCGGGCGGTAAGCCGGGCGACCACCTTCAGAATCGGCGTCGTCGCGCATGCCCTTAGCCTTGTGGCGATCATTCGGGCCGCTCCAGCCGTGACCGGGGCCCTCATCCGGGCGAATACGCAGCTCACGGCCAGCGAAGGTGGCTTTACCCATGCGCTGCAAAGTCTGCTCATCTAGCGGCGCATAGATAGTGACCAGCGAGAAAGACTGCAAAATGTCGATCTTGCCAATGTCGGAGCCGGAAATGCCGCCCTCATTAGCTAGCGCACCCACAATTGCGCCGGGCAGAACCTTGTCGCGGTGACCCACCTCGACGCGGTAAACCGTGCCGCCCGCATCGTCACGACGCGGGGCGCGACGCGGACGCTCAGGCCTGTTCTCGCGGGCAGGACGCTCACGGCCATGCTCAAAGCTGGCAGAAATGAAGGTGCCTTCAGAATCTACCTGCACCTCACGGCGCTCCTTGCGGCCAGAGTCCTCACGCTGCCAGCGCGGGCCGTCGTCGCCAACCGCCAAAGCCAACAAAGTAGCGGCCAAAGTGGCGCTATCCAGGGAAGAAACTTCTTTAGCGATCAGCTCGCGGTAGATGTCCAGGCGGCCCTTTTGGGCTCGCTCATCGGCGCGCTTTAGTAGCTTAGCGGCGCGGTGACGTGACACGTCAGCGGGGGAGGGCAGGGTGATTTCCTCTAGGCGAGCCCCAGTTAGACGCTCAATCTGGCGCAGCTTGCCCTTCTCCTTGGGGGTCAGGAAAGTGATAGCTTCACCGGTGCGTCCGGCGCGGCCAGTACGACCAATACGGTGCACATAGGCCTCAGCCTCACGCGGCACATCAAAGTTAACTACCAGACCGATACGGTCCACATCCAAACCACGCGCGGCCACATCCGTAGCCACCAGCACATCCAAGCTACCCTGGCGCAGGCGCTCAATTAGACGCTCACGTTCACGCTGAGGTACGTCACCACTGATGGCGGCGGCCTGGATACCACGACCAGACAGCTCAATGGCCACATCCTCAGCAGTTGACTTGGTGCGCACAAAGACAATCGCAGCTTCAGCATCAGTCACGGCCAAGATACGCGAAACCGCACCCACCTTGTGACGGAAAGGCACCACCGCATAAGACTGCTGCACCGAATCCACAGTGGAGGACTGGCGTGAAACCTCAATGCGTACCGGGTCGTTTAGGTGCTCAGCGGCCACCGACTCAATTGCCGGAGGCATGGTGGCACTAAACAGGGCGGTGCGTCGTTCGCTAGGCAGTGAGGCGGCAATGGTTTCAACATCCTCAGCAAAGCCCATGCGCAGCATTTCATCGGCTTCATCGAGCACGAAGTAACGCACGTGGTCTAGTACCAGCGCACCCTTTTCGATCAGGTCAATTACGCGGCCGGGGGTACCTACAACCACCTGGGCGCCTTCACGTAGCGCCGCAATCTGGGGGCCGTAGGGGCTACCGCCATATACGGCCACAACATCTAGGCCACGGCTGCGGTGAGCCATATCGGCAATCGCATCAGCGCTTTGCATGGCCAGCTCACGGGTGGGGGCTAAAACCAGGGCCTGTACTTCACCGTCGCGGCTGTCTACCTCATTTAGTAGCGGCAGGCCAAAAGCGGCGGTTTTACCGGTACCGGTTTGGGCTACGCCGACGACGTCGCGGCCCTCTAGCAGCACCGGGATCGCCTCGCGCTGAATGTCGGTGGGGCTAACAAAACCCATGTCGGTGATGGCGCGTAGCAAGTCGCGCGGCAGGCCCAGGTCAGCGAAAGTGGGGCCGGTGGGGGTCAGCTCGGCGTCGTCGTCATCTTCGCTGTCAGACTCAGGATCTAGCTCTGGGCGGTCAGTGTCGACGTCGTCGGCCTCATCTTCGTGGTCAATGTCTACCGGGTCGGCCGGGGAAGCGGGGCTGCTGGCGTCAGCGATATCTTCAGGCGTGGCCGCGCTGGCAGCGGAGGTGGAATTTAGTTGGGCCTCAAACAGGTCATCTAGGCTAAGGGGATTAGACATACGTATTTCCAATGCGGATCAGCGGAGCGTGGGGATGAGCCTATTACTCACCGCTCTTAACGCACCTCGCCCAGCCACACTTGTCAGTCGTTAACCGACTAAACGCACGCAATTATTCGCAACTCAATCAGGTATGCGACGATAAAACTTCAAGGGTAGGGAGCGTCTCACTCCTAAAACAACAGGTTTAGTTTACCTGGCGCCACAGCTTGATAAACCTAGTATTTGTGGTGAATTGGCTTACCCTGGGCGGCCAAACTAGGGCTGCAAATAAACATGACTTAGCGGCGGGGAGTAGACTTTTAGCGGCGCCCGCTCGTCTCGCGGTGCGCTTTTAACCAAACTGGAAGGACCAAAGTGCTGCGTACCCGCTATGCAGGTTCCCTGCGCTCAAGTGACATTGGCACTACCGTAACGCTCACCGGCTGGGTCGATCGTCGTCGTGATCACGGCGGCGTCGCCTTTATTGACCTGCGTGATGCCAGCGGTATTGCCCAGGTAGTCATCCGTGAGGAGGTGGCCCACGATCTGCGCGCAGAATACGTACTTAAAGTTACTGGCCAGGTCACGGCCCGCCCCGAGGGTAACGCCAACCCGAACCTGCCTACCGGTGAAATTGAGGTAGTCGTCAGTGAGGTAGAGATCCTCAACCCCGCCGCACCTTTGCCGTTCCAAGTTTCTGACCACGCTGAAGACGCTGGTCAGGTAGGTGAAGAAGCTCGCCTGAAGTACCGCTACCTGGACCTGCGTCGCTCCTCTATGCAGCACGCTATCCGCTTGCGTTCCAAGGTGTCTCAGGCTGCCCGCAAGGTGCTTGACGCTCACGACTTCGTTGAGATTGAGACCCCCACCCTGACTCGCTCCACCCCTGAAGGTGCTCGCGACTTCCTGGTGCCTGCGCGCCTAGCCCCCGGCTGCTGGTACGCCCTGCCCCAGTCCCCGCAGCTGTTTAAGCAGCTACTAATGGTGGCCGGTATGGAGCGCTACTACCAGATTGCCCGTTGCTATCGTGATGAGGACTTCCGCGCTGACCGCCAGCCTGAGTTCACTCAGCTGGATGTGGAAATGAGCTTCGTGGAGCAGGACGACGTCATGGCAGTAGCCGAGGACATCCTGCGTGAAGTTTGGGCCCTGATCGGCTACGAGCTCAAGACCCCCATTGCCCGTATGCCTTACCGCGAGGCCATGGAAAAGTACGGTTCGGACAAGCCTGACCTGCGTTTTGGTCTAGAGCTAACCGACCTAACCGAGTTCTTCAAGGACACCACCTTCCGCGTATTTAAGGCCCCCTATGTGGGCGCCGTGGTTATGCCCGGTGGCGCTAGCCAGTCTCGCCGTACTTTCGACGCTTGGCAGGAATGGGCCAAGCAGCGCGGCGCTAAGGGCCTGGCCTACGTAACTGTTGGTGAGGACGGCACCCTGGGTGGTCCGGTTGCTAAAAACATTACCGACGCCGAGCGTGCCGGTCTGGCTGAGGCTGCTGGCGCCAAGCCCGGCGACTGTATCTTCTTCGCCGCTGGTGGCGTAGATGCGTCCCGCGCCCTGCTGGGTGCAGCCCGCCTGGAGATCGGTAAGCGCTGCGGCTTGATCGACGAAAACGAATGGTCTTTCGTGTGGGTAGTGGACGCCCCCTTGTTCAAGCCTTCCGCTGAGGCTAAGGCTGAAGGCGACGTCGCTCTGGGCTCTAGCGCCTGGACTGCAGTACACCACGCCTTCACCTCACCCAAGCCCGAGTGGCTCGACAACTTCGACCAGGACCCGGGCAACGCCTTGGCCTACGCCTACGACATCGTTTGCAACGGCAACGAAATTGGTGGCGGCTCGATCCGTATCCACCGCCGTGACGTGCAAGAGCGCGTGTTTAAGGTGATGGGTATTAGCCAGGAGCAGGCCCAGGAGAAGTTCGGCTTCCTGCTTGATGCCTTCAAGTTCGGCGCCCCGCCGCACGGTGGTATCGCCTTTGGTTGGGACCGTATTGTCTCGCTGCTAACTCACGCCGACTCTATCCGCGACGTGATTGCCTTCCCCAAGTCTGGTGGTGGCTATGACCCGCTTACCGCTGCCCCTGCTCCCATTACCGAGCAGCAGCGTAAGGAAGCTGGCGTAGACGCTAAGCCTGAACAGGCCTAGGATTTTCTAACGATTAGGGTGGGTCCCATTAATTTGGGACCCACCCTAATCGCAGCTAATACAGGTAGTATGAAAGCTATGTCACAGTATATTGATATCCACCCTGAAAACCCGCAGGCGCGTTTAATCAACAAGGTAGTTGACCGTCTACGTGACGGTGGACTGATCGCTTACCCCACTGACTCTGGCTACGCGCTGGCCTGCATGGTGGGCAATAAGGAAGGCATGGACCGTATCCGTGCTATCCGCCAGCTCAACGACAAGCACAACTTCACCTTGATGTGCTCCAATTTTTCGCAGGTTGGGCCGGTGGCAATTGTTGGCAACACTGCCTTCCGCCTGATTAAGCGACTAACCCCGGGACCCTACACCTTCATTTTGAAGGGCACCAAAGAGGTGCCGCGTATGACTCTTAACCCCAAGAAGCACACGCTGGGTATCCTTATCCCTGATTACCCTATTGCCCAGAGCCTGGTAGAGGCCCTAGGTGAGCCGTTGCTTTCCTCCACTTTCATCCGCCCGGGTGAAGAAGAGCCTGAAACCAGCGGCTGGGAAATTCACGACGAGCTAGGTCACTTGATCGACATTGTGATTGAAGGGCCGGTGGCTAGCACTGAGCCCACCACGGTTATTGACCTAACTGAGGATGTGCCCGAGGTTCTGCGTCAAGGTGCAGGTGACACCTCAACCATCTAGCCTTAACCAGGCTTGCCAAGGGGGCTAGCGCTTTTTAAGCGCTAGCCCCCTTGTGTAGCTATTGGCAGTCTAGCTAGTGGCTGCGTTTTCCCGGGTCTAATGTTTTAGCGAGTAACGCTCATAGATAGCCCGAATAGGGGCCGGTGACCACCAGTTCCAACGCCCTAGCAAGGTCATAGTGGCGGGCACCAACGCCATACGCACCAGCGTGGCGTCAACTAACACGATCAGCGCCAAAGTAAGCCCAATTTCTTTAATTACCAGCATCTGGCCACCCACAAAACCTAGGAATACTGCGGTCATAATGGCTGCCGCTGAGGTAATAATGCGGCCAGAACGCTGCAAACCTTGCTCAACAGCTAGATCATTATCGCCGGTAGCATCCCAAAATTCTTTGATGCGTCCTAGCAGGAACACTTCATAGTCCATAGCCAGGCCAAAGCCAAACACAATGGCTACTACCATCACATAGCTTTCCATGCCTCCGATGGGGGTAAATCCCAATAGGGAAGCGCCGTGACCGCCCTGGAAAATCCAGGTGGCCAGGCCCAGTGAAGCAGCTAAAGAGAGCGAGTTAATCAGCACGGCCTTAATGGGCACAAGCAGTGAGCCAGTCATTAAGAACAGCAAAATAAAGATCGCTCCTAGCACTAGTGGTACTAGCCAGGGCAGTGAGGAGATAACCGAGGAGCCAAAATCTACCTGGGTAGCTGCTTGACCGGTGATCCACAGCTGGCTGGGGGCATTTAGAGCGCGAATATCTACAACTGCCCGCTCGGCGCTACGCGAACCGGCAGTGCCTTTAAGTTCTAGGTAAGCCACGGTGTAATCACCGGCAGTGGTCACACCGTGTATCTTCTGTACATCGGCAACCTGGGATACTTCAGTTTTAATGAAGTTAGTCTGTTTGGCGCTGTTGCCGTACATGATTAAAGTGGCGTCGTTACTTAAAGAATCGGGATACTGCTGCTTTAGGGTTTGCAAATAGGCGTATTGGGAGCCATTGCGCGGTAAAAGATCAGTGCCAGAGTTAAGCAGGTGCAAGTCACCTAGTGGCACACACATAGCTCCTAGCGCCGCTACGCAGGCAACTAGTACATACCAGGGGTAGCGGTGCACCCACCGAGCCAGACGTGAAAAGATGCCCTCAGTGGAGGAAACATCAGCGATACGGGCCTGTAGCTTACCTAGCAGCGGCACCCGCTGTAGCCAGGAGGGAATAAGTGCGCGCGTACCCAAATAGAGCAGTAGCGCGGGCACCAAAGTCAGCGCTACCGCAATGAGGGTTACAAACAGCCCACCTACACCAATAGAGCTGAGCAGGGTGGGCGGCATTAGGGCTAGACCTAGCAAACCAATAGCTACCGTTACTGCAGAGAACAAAATGGTTCTACCGGCACTAACCATAGTTAGACGCACTGCCTGGGCAGGCAGGGAAGCATTGCGGGCGCGGCGCTGTTGAAAGGCTGCCTGAATGGACACGCCTGCAGCGGGAGTTTCATCATTAGCTAGCTTTTCAGCTAGTCGGCCTAGTTCTTCACGGTAGCGGGAGGTAAATAGCAGCCCATAGTCGATGGATAGGCCCAGGCCAATTACCGTAACAATGTTGAGCACACTGGATTCAATATCGACCAGGTAGCTAAGGCCCCATAGGCTACCTAATGCCGCGCAGATAGACACTAGTGCGCCTGCTAGCGGCATACCGGCCAGCATAAAACCGCCAAAAACCAACACCATGATCAGCAAGGCCAGAGGCAATACCAGCAGCTCTCCGGCGCGCATATCGCGCGAAACCTGAGCAACTAGCTCCTGGTTAATAATGGCTTGGTCGGAGACTGTGCCGGCAGCATTGGGGGACACTGCACGTAGTTCCTGGGGTACTCGCGCCAGGCGCCGTTCCACATCTTTACGTGAAGTATCAAAGGCGGCTTTCGCATCAGCATTTTTAGTGATGTCTTTACCCGGTTCAGGCGAGATAGTTACGGAAAGTAAAAATCCCTGCTTGTTGCGGGCCATCAGTTTGCTAGCAGCCGGGTTAGCTAGCTTGCCGGGTAGTACAAAGGGATCTACCACGGCGCCGTCACCAACGCGGGCAATTAGCTCCTTGTGAACTGGAGCCAAGGCATTATCAACCTTGGTGGCAGTGGCTGAATCGGCCAGGTTAACCCCGGTTACTAGCAGGGTAATTTCCACCGATTGGCCAGTTAAAGTGTTTAGTACCTGTTGGCCTTCATCGGAAGATGAGCCAGGAATAGAGCCCTGGGAAGTTTTAAGTCGATCAAAAATTGACTGGCCGCCTAAGCCTGAAAGTGAAGTAAGTAGTAACAGCGCTGCCAGCGCGGCCCAAATCACGAGAGTTAGACGCGGACGACGGATAACCTTGGTTGCTAGGGCGTCAAACATGGCGTAATTATCGCAGATATACTGCTTATATGGACCTTTTCGAGGCAGCAAACAGTGACGAATCCGGTCTAAGCATTGACCCCCGTGCCCCGTTAGCGGTCCGCATGCGTCCGCGTAGCTTGGATGAGTTGGTGGGGCAAAATCACCTGCTGACGCCAGGATCTCCGCTGCGGCGTCTAATTGGCGGTGGGCGTGGGGTAACTAGCTCAGTTATTTTGTTTGGCCCGCCTGGAACCGGTAAAACCACTTTGGCTTATTTGGTGGCGCGTGCCCATAATCGTCGTTTTGTGGAGCTGTCGGCGGTCAGTGCCGGGGTTAAGGAGGTGCGCGCCGTCGTCGATCAAGCTCGCCACGCCCTATCCGTAAGTGGCCAGGAGACGGTGTTATTTATTGACGAGGTGCACCGTTTTTCGCGTTCGCAGCAAGACTCGCTGCTGCCGGCGGTGGAAAACCGTTGGGTTACGTTGATTGCGGCAACCACTGAAAATCCTTCCTTCTCAGTAGTGGCTCCCTTGCTTTCGCGTTCACTGCTGCTAACTTTGCAGCCCTTGGACGGGCAGGATATTGCGGCTTTGGTGCGTCGGGCACTTAGTGATCCGCGCGGTTACGCCTGCAGGGTAGATATCGACGACGACGCCCTGGCGCAGTTGGTACGTTTGGCCGGTAATGATGCACGTAAGGCCTTAACCGTGTTGGAGGCAGCGGCGCAGAGTCTGCTTGACGGTGATGCCTTGGTTGACGCGGGGGCCTTTGGTGACGGCGGGGCCGTTTTGGATGCTGAAACCGCACCCAAGGCTGGCGGCGCAACAGAGAAGCAAAAAGCGCAAGCAAAACAACCCCTAGACGCTGTCAAGCAATCTAAAGGGGCCAAACCAGAGGTTCCAATAATTACGGTTAGCACTATTGAGCAAGCCGCAGATATTGCCGCTGTGCGCTATGACCGCAGCGGTGACCAGCACTATGACGTGGCCAGCGCCTTCATTAAATCCATGCGTGGCTCAGATGTTGACGCCGCCATCCACTACCTGGCTCGCATGATTGCAGCGGGGGAGGACCCGCGCTTTATCGCCCGGCGCGTGGTGATAGCCGCCAGCGAAGATGTGGGTATGGCTGACCCTAGCGTGCTAGCCACGGCCAGCGCCGCCATGAGCGCGGTAGCCCAAATTGGTATGCCCGAAGCCCGTATTATTTTGGCCCAAGCGGTTATTGCGGTGGCTAGCGCACCTAAATCAAATGCCGCCTACTTGGCTATTGATAGAGCCTTGGCAGACGTGCGGGCAGGAAATATTGGGCAGGTGCCCGCGCATCTGCGTGACGCTCACTACGCCGGAGCCCAAAAGCTAGGCCACGGCACAGACTATAAATACGCCCACGATTACCCCCACTCAGTGGCTGCCCAGGAGTATTTACCTGAGGAACTGCGCGGCAAGCGCTACTACCAACCTACCCGCAATGGTTTTGAGGATCTGCTCACAACCAGACTGGAAAAGGTGCGCGATTTACTAGGAAGAAGCTAGTATTTAACGGTTGTCTGCTTTGTGTGGGCAATTCCTGGGGTCATAGCCGCAAGGTCGACCCCGCGCCGCTAGAGCAACCCTTTGCATGCGGCGTGCCTAGTAAAAACGGGCCTATTGGCCCCCTAACAGGAAGAGGAAAACATGTCTGTTTCTCGCTCTCGCCGTCAGGTGCGCCTGTCTCGCGCCCTGGGTATTCCGCTAACCCCCAAGGCCGTACGTTACTTCGAGAAGCGTCCTTACGGCCCCGGTGAGCACGGCCGCGCCCGTCGTCGCGCCGAGTCCGACTACGCCGTACGTCTGAAGGAAAAGCAGCGTCTGCGCGCCCAGTACGGTATCCGTGAGGCCCAGCTGCAGCGAGTCTTCCAGGAAGCTCGTCGCGAAAAGGGTCTGACCGGTGAGTCCCTGGTCGAGCTGCTGGAAATGCGCCTAGACGCCCTGGTGCTGCGCGCCGGCTTTGCCCGCACCATCGCCCAGGCCCGTCAGGACGTTGTGCACCGTCACATCATGGTTGACGGCAAGATCGTTGACCGTCCTTCCTTCCGCGTAAAGCCCGGTCAGGTTATCCAGGTTCGCCCCCGCAGCCAGGTTATGGTCCCCTTCCAGGTGGCCGCTGCTGGTACCCACCGCGACGTGCTGCCCGAGGTGCCTCAGTACCTAAGCGTTGAGCTGGAGAAGCTAACCGCTACCCTGGTGCGTCGCCCCAAGCGTGACGAAGTTCCCGTCACCTGTGACGTGCAGATGGTGGTTGAGTACTACTCTCGCTGAGTTTAATCTTTCACTTATGCGATGCCCCGGATCTGATGGTTCGGGGCATCACATGTTTCGCGCTAATCTTGTAATAACTATGGTTGGTTTGAGCCCAACCATTTACCCTGTCCGACGCCCCCAGGGGCATAAACCTTAGGTTCTCATGCGCACTAGCGAAATCCGCACTCGTTGGATCGACTACTTTGCTGCCAACGGACACGAAATTCGTCCGTCGGTTCCACTAATTTCTCCCGATCCCTCAATTCTGTTCACCATTGCGGGTATGGTGCCCTTTATTCCTTACATTGTGGGCACTGAGCCGGCACCTTGGCCGCGTGCTGCTAGCGTGCAAAAGTGCATCCGTACTAACGACATCGACAATGTCGGTAAGACCACGCGTCACGGTACTTTCTTCCAGATGAACGGTAACTTCTCCTTCGGTGACTACTTCAAGGAGGGGGCCATTAACTATGCGTGGGACCTGCTAACTGGCTCCCAGGATGAAGGTAAGTACGGTTTAGATGGTGATCGTTTCTGGGTAACTATCTGGGATGAAGACCAGGTTGCCTTTGACGTACTTACTCGCCAGATTGGTATTGACGCCGCTCACATTGTGCGTCTGCCGCGTAAAGAGAACTTCTGGGACACCGGCCAGCCCGGCCCTGCCGGCCCCTGCGCTGAGTGGCACTATGACCGTGGCCCGGCCTATGGCCCTGAGGCTGTAGGTGGCACCGTTGACCCTGGTGGCGACCGCTACCTTGAGGTTTGGAACCTGGTATTTGACCAGTACCTGCGTGGCGAAGGTTCGGGTAAGGACTACCCGCTGCTAGGCGAGCTAGATAAGAAATGCATTGATACCGGCGCCGGCTTGGAGCGTTTGGC
>ERZ772906.1912-NODE-1912-length-11037-cov-2.369241_pt1 | contig 11037 bp, 10 predicted proteins | sample MGYA00511338_ERZ772906 | MGnify/ENA primary metagenome ERZ772906 (study PRJEB29015, sample SAMEA2738076) | human oral metagenome | biome: human oral; feature: human-associated habitat; material: saliva | place: China | collected 2212 ... | reverse complement strand
ATAAACGTTTGATTTTATCACAAATTAAAATAAATAATAAATATTTACCAACCTTTAACAAAAATTATTCAAAAAACACTTATTAACAAACATCTTAAAGTTATGCTAAAATGACCGCCAATTTTTATCGCCAACCACTTTTAAAATGGATGATTGTCGTGAATACTGAACTGGTTAAAATTATTTTAGCATTTGCTGTACTGATGAATCCATTTAGTGCATTGGGGCTGTTTGATTATAGCGTTAAACAACGACAAAAAGCCGCTCAAATTACCTGTATTGCTGTATTTATTGCTATCACATTTTTCGCCTTAATGGGTGGAAGCTTATTGCAAATTTTAGGAATTTCTTTGGGCTCGTTTCGAGTGGCAGGTGGTATCTTAGTATTTTTAATTGCAATTAATATGATGAATGGTACTGGTAACCCTGTAAAACCCAAAGGACATGAAGTAGATATTAGTTCCTTAACTGCAGTATCGGTTGTCCCCTTAGCCATTCCAATGATTGTTGGTCCTGGCGGCATTTCAACGGTAATCATTTACTCAAGTCAAGTTAAACAGGTTTTTGATTTGGTGATGATTGTAACGGCTGGGTTTTGTATCAGTTTATTTTGTTACATCGCGCTGATGGCGGCTGGGAAAATCAGCCGCTTTCTAGGTGAAACAGGTTTAAACATTTTAAGCCGCATCATGGGCATGCTACTTGCGGCGGTTGCAGTAGAAATTTTTGTTGGTGGAATTCGAGCAACATTTCCTGAAATTTTTGTTTAATTCAGATAAGGATTCTTTTTGACACTTTCATCTTTTACACACTCTACACCTTATGAATTGTTAAAACACATTAAAATTGTTATGGTTGGAACTACATTACCTGCCAACATTGGTTCGGCAGCTCGTAGTATGCATACCATGTCTTTACAAAAACTGACGATTGTCAACCCAAAACGCCCTATTGACGATAGTAGCATTGCTAATGCTGCCGGGGCGCAAACTGTACTTCAGAACGCGCAAATTACCCAAAATATCCATCAAGCTTTGAAAGACTGCACATTAATTTTTGCAGCCTCTGCTCGCAGTCGGCATATTCCACGACCTGTCGTTACTCCAAATCAAGCATCCACACTTATTTATCAACATTTACAATCAAATGATTCATTAAATTGTCAAATTGCCATTTTATTTGGACGCGAAGATAGAGGGCTGACCAACGAAGAGCTTAGTTTGGCAGATTACCACATTCAAATTCCTGCCAATCCCAACTATCCTGTACTAAATGTTGCCGCCGCTATCCAAGTGATTAGCGCTGATTTATATGCTTATTTTTCACAAAAAGCACAAAATTTTACTGATAAATCTGCAAAAAATACCCTACCCATTATTACCCGAACTGATTGGGACGTACCTGCTATTAATTTTCAGCAAAAACAATTATTAGAACAGCATTTAACTCAGTTATTAATTGATCTAAATTTAGCCAGAGATAATGAATTAAAAGATTTACCAAATCGTTTGTCTCGCTTAACTTCTCGCATGCAATTAGACCAAAAAGAGTATGCTCTGATTCAAGCTCTTATCGCCAAACTTTCTCTTTAATTTTGGTCTTTGTGATACAATAAACTATTTTTTGTGATTTATAAGGCAAATTATGTCTCTTTTTCGCCAATTATCTAATCTCACTTGCGCCGTTAATGATGATCTTGAAAATATTTTAGAAAAAGACCCTGCAGCACGCAATAAACTTGAGATTCTACTCACTTACCCTGGGGTTCATGCACGCATTTTGCACCGTGGCGCCTATACACTTTGGCAGCATGACCAAAAATTTTTAGCTCGAGCATTATCACACGTCAGTCGTATGCTAACAGGCATTGAAATTCACCCTGCTGCTAAAATTGGTAAACGGTTGTTTATTGACCATGGTATGGGGGTAGTCATTGGTGAAACCGCTGAAATTGGTGATGATGTTACCTTATATCACGGGGTAACATTGGGCGGTGTTTCTTGGGAGAAAGGCGCAAAACGCCACCCCACACTTGGCAGTCATGTTGTTGTTGGTGCTGGTGCAAAGATTTTGGGCGGATTTACTGTTGGTGATTACGCCAAAATTGGCTCTAATGCTGTTGTTGTTAAAGAAGTTGCTCCACATGCCACCATGGTTGGGTTAGCTGCGCGCACCATTGATAAAAAAGCACATGAAAGCAAAACGGATGATTTGGAAATAAAAGATAACATAACCAATAATCAAAATGCTCACAAAACGTTACACACTGCAAAATTAGGTGAACACTTTAATGCTTATGGACTAAACCCTAACAGCAAAGACCCCGTTGCAACTAGCATCACTGCCTTACTCACACACATTCAGGCTCAAGATGATAGAATTCAAGCGCTACAAAAAGCAATCTGTAAACTTGACCCAACATTTTGCAAACAGAATCTACCCACTATTAACAGTGAAGATTTGGATATCTTACCTTAATCCATGTGCTTAACCAAACAAACCTAATAGTTAAAATATTTTACTTACTCTGCCAAAAACCAAGGAATCTATTATGTCATGGCAACAAATTCATCTACAATGCACACCCAATCAAGTTGATTTGGCCGAGGCTCTGTTTTATGAGAATCAAGCAGTTTCTATTTTACTAGAAGATGCAGGCGATGAACCTTTATTTGAGCCAATACCCGGTGAAGAACCTTTATGGGGTCATATTATTTTAACTGCTATTTTTGATACCAATTCTGATAATAGCCATGATTTTACTCAAACCAACTTTCAAACACTTGCCCAAGAAATTGCTGCTGAGGTTGGTGCAAGTCGCGTGTGGCTTAGCTGTCTTGATGATAAAGACTGGACCAAAGAATGGATGACCTATTATAAACCCATTAAATGTCAGGGTAATCTTTGGATTGTTCCAAAATGGCTAAACGCACCCGATGCATCGGCAATCAATCTTATTTTAGACCCCGGCTTAGCCTTTGGTACCGGTTATCACGCGACCACCAGACTGTGTTTAGACTGGTTAGCTGAACAAGATTTAACCAATAAAACTATCATTGATTATGGCTGCGGCTCAGGGATTTTAGGAGTGGGTGCTCTGCTTTTAGGTGCAAAAGTGGTGTATGCGGTCGATATTGACCCGCAAGCGGTACTTGCCACACGTCAAAATGCCCAACTCAATGGTGTTGCCAAGCGTCTACATGCTTTTTTACCTGAAGAATTTAAAGAATTTTGGCAAACCCAATCTGATAATGCAGACATTATAACTGCTAATATTTTAGCCAAACCTTTAATTCATTTTGCACCCTACTTTGCAAATTTGTTAAAAAATCAAGGTCAAATTGTTTTAGCGGGGTTGATTGAAAATCAAGTTGCAGATGTTGTCAATGCCTATCAACCCTACTTCAAAATTGATGAACCGTATCAGTATAACGTGCCAGAAGATAAGCATTGGTGTCGTTTATCTGCTAAAAAATACGCTTAAACCCCAAATAATTGTAAAAATGTTTGCAATTTAGTAGCATAGCCATTAGGTCAACATTGTTTATTTGTTATACAAAATGATAAAACAAAATTTCGTGCAATTTTATGATTTTGCACTTAAAATTAGACCTAGTTGATAAAGGTGTATTTTATTTACTTATCAGCGGTTATCTATAAAAATTGGAACATTCATGAGTCAGCTAAAAACCAAATGCCCCAGCTGTGGGGCAATTTACCCAATGCCTGCCGTCAAGGTTGGCGATCCCACCGCGCGTGCTAAATGCGGTCGGTGTCAACAGGTATTTTTTCTTAATGAAAATTTGGTACAGCCCCCTGTTGAAACACCAAAAACTCAACCCAATCCTGTATCAAACAACATCGCACAAAAAAACGATGCATTCGATGAGGTTGATGAGTTTAGCCGCTTTTTAGATGAGCAAATCAATCAGGCATCTCCAAAAACCGAAAGCTCTCCCCAGTCCAGCGCAACACGCACCGCAAGTAGTCCTGAGGATTTGCTTAAAAAAATGGAAGCGCATGCCAAGCAAGGCACAAACGCCAAGCCAGTTTCTACAGATGCCAACATCAATTTAAGCAATGTCATCACACCAGCTGCTTTTGATGCACCTAAAAAAGATACATCACAAAAAGTATTTGCTCATGCCCCAACCACTCAGCAACTTGCTACTAAAAGGTCATTTTTTGGACAACTTATGTGGACAATTGGCTGCATTATTTTATTAGGCTTATTGATAGTTCAATACACCCTATTTAATTTGGACACACTAATCAAAAATCCACAACACGCCAAACGAGTTGAAAGTTTTTGCAAAATTGCCAAATGTGTAACCCCTAGTGCCGATATCAGTAACATCAATGTACAGTCTTCATATAAAAATTATGCCGATGGTACAGATATTGTCATATTAATTACCAATCGCAATCAAAAAGAACAATTGTATCCTGATCTGTTAGTACGTTTAAAAAGTGCTGACGGTGCGGTTGTTGGTGATTTTATTGCCAGTCGGCGCGATTACCTGGCTGAATCGCAAAAAAGCATCTTGGGCAATCAGCAAAAACGCATCATGTTAACTGCTAAAACAGATAAAAAACCTGCTTTTGTTGAAGTAACTCCAATTTATTATCAAGATTTATAACCCCCAAAGCCGCTGCAAATTTACCCATCTATTTAGATAGGTTGGGGGTTTGCGCGTTAAATTTAACTTTTAGAAGGTCTTAATTATGACAACTGAAAATCTAAACTTAGAATCTACCTTGTCAGCACATATTACCGCCGTGGTAGAAAATCATTTAAGCAACCTAAATGGCAGCGAACCTAACAAATTGTATGAACTTTTTTTGGGTGAGTTTGAAAAACCATTTTTAACTGCAATTTTAAAACACACCAAAGGCAATCAGTCTAAAGCTGCCATCATGCTTGGTTTAAACCGTGGCACATTACGTACAAAACTAAAAAACTATGGCTTGTTGAAAAAATAAGCTCAATTTGCTTTAATTAATGCTTTATAAAACTTCCAATACTTGGTATCATTTGCGTCTGTAATAAAGTAGTCTTTAGACAGAATGACCATTGGGGGTTTTATGAGCAAGCGTTTTGCTTTATTAAGTGTTTCTGACAAAACTAATATTGTTGAATTTGCTAAAAATTTAACACAACTTGGCTTTGACATCTTATCCACAGGTGGCACATATCAGCTGCTGAAAGATAATCAAATTCTTGTCACCGAAGTTTCCGATTATACAAAATTTCCTGAGATGATGAATGGTCGGGTTAAAACCTTACATCCAAAAATCCATGGCGGCATTTTAGCCAGACGCGGCATTGACGATGCTGTGATGACAGAACATGCAATCAATGCCATTGATTTGGTTGTGGTTAATTTATATCCTTTTGCTCAAACCATTGCCAAGACCGATTGTACTTTACAAGATGCTATTGAAAACATCGATATTGGTGGACCAACCATGGTGCGTGCAGCTGCTAAAAACCATGCGCATGTTGGCATTGTGGTGAATGCTTGTGATTATGATTTAGTCATTAATGAATTAAAATCTCATGGCACTTTGTCTGATAGCACACGTTTTAATCTTGCCGTTAAAGCCTTTGAACATACAGCACAATACGATGGTATGATTGCTGGCTATTTAGGCGCTAGAGTTGGTAAAAAGGCTGGAGAAGCTGATAAATTTGCCCGTACATTCAATCTACAATTAGACAAAGCTCAAGATTTGCGCTATGGCGAAAATCCACACCAAGATGCCGCCTTTTATATTGATAAAAATACCAAAGAAGCATCCATTGCTACCGCCAAACAATTACAAGGCAAGGAATTATCCTATAACAATATTGCCGATACGGATGCGGCTTTGGAGTGCGTAAAATCCTTTGTTAAACCCGCTTGTGTCATTGTCAAACACGCCAACCCTTGCGGAGTTGCCGTTTCTCTTGATGGTATTTTAGACGCTTATAATTTGGCTTATGCTACCGACCCTGAATCCGCTTTTGGTGGCATCATCGCTTTTAACCGCCCACTTGATGTCAAAACCGCCCAAGCAATCATCGAGCGCCAATTTGTAGAAGTGATCATTGCCCCTAGCATTGATGACGGTGTCTTAGATGTTACTGCTGCCAAGAAAAATGTACGCGTTTTGGTTTGTGGTGAATTACCTGACGCTGATAAACGCACACCTCAATATGATTTTAAACGCGTTCATGGCGGACTTTTAGTGCAGGATCAAGATTTGGGAATGATTGATAAAAGAAGTTTAAAAGTTGTTACTCAAATCGCACCAACAGACAGTGAGCTTGATGATTTGATTTTTGCTTGGAAAGTTGCCAAATACGTTAAATCCAATGCAATTGTTTACGCTAAAAACCGACAAACCATTGGTGTGGGGGCAGGACAAATGAGTCGAGTTAATTCTGCTCGAATTGCCGCTATCAAAGCTGAACATGCTGGGCTTAGTGTTGAAGGGGCTGTCATGGCATCAGACGCATTTTTTCCATTCCGTGATGGCATTGATAACGCTGCCAAGGCGGGTGTAAAATGCATCATTCAGCCTGGTGGTTCTATGCGTGATGATGAAGTGGTTGCTGCTGCTAATGAACATGGCATCGCTATGGTCTTTACGGGCATGAGACATTTTCGCCATTAAATCGTATTTACCTAAATAAGTTTTACTGATTCAAATAAGCCCTAAAATCTAGGGCTTATTGTTTTAGCTTAAATTGAACTTAAAATCAGATTTTCAGCTTTTTGTACTGCTGGACGTTGCGCGATTAATTGCGCCCAACAAACAATATTTTGATAATTATCTGTTTGCAAAAAGGTTTTAGCATCATAATCATCGCCAACATACAATTTACCTAAAACCAACCAACCATACCAAGGGTAAATTGCCATATCTGCAATGCTGTACTCTTGCGCCATATACTGATAATTTGCTAAATGTTTATCTAAAACATCCAGTTGGCGCTTAACCTCAAGCGCATAGCGATTGATGGGATACTCCATAGGATAAGGTGCGTAAGCATAAAAATGCCCAAAACCGCCTCCTAAAAACGGTGCTGAACCCATTTGCCACATTAGCCACGACAAAACTTTAGCATTTTCAACTGGGTCTTCAGGCAAAAATTTCTGATATTTTTTAGCAAGATACAATAAAATTGCCCCACTTTCAAAAATATTGATTGGCGCTTCGCCTGAATAATCTACTAATGCAGGAATTTTTGAATTTGGATTGATTGATACAAAATCAGTACCAAATTGTTCGCCTGTCATAATATCAATTTTAAAAGCATCAAAGTCTAAACACTCCAGAGCTTTGAGTTCTTCTAAAATAATATTCACCTTAACACCATTGGGTGTATTTAAACTATAAAGCTGATAAGGTTTATCGCCTCTGGGTAATGATTTTTGATATCTAGCCCCCGAGGTAGGCTGATTGATATTAGCAAATTTTCCACCTATACTTACATCAACTGCTTGATGATGTCAAATTTTAGGTGGTTGATAAGTGCAATTTAGATTTGGTGATTTATTTTTACTCATATTTATCTCGAATTTAAAACTTAAAACAATGAATATTTAAGATAATTTCTGACAACGAGATACAATTACACCGTTGGTTGGCTCATAATAAAATGAACGTTTGTCTTTTGCCATATACACTTTATCGTCATAATCTGCTTTATAAACATCCACCCATCGCTGTTTTAACATCTCAACCGCTTCTTCATCATATAACGGGCGTTTGTCTTGTGCATATGCCCGATAATCTAAAAGTTGCCAGTTTTTAATGACTTGTTTGTCGTTTTTTAAATCCCAATTATTTTTAATATTAAATATTTCAATCAAATTGACCGTCTTATTATCGTCTGCATAATGCACGATTTCCCAAAGTTGATACATGCTACCGTCTGCGTTCATCGTGTCTAACGTTACAGTTTTATGCGAACTATTAGGACCTGCAGTAACGCACTCCCATGTTCCAAGCATATCTTTTTTTGTAACAGCAGACGCAGATAAAGGTAAACCAAGAAATATCATAAAAGAAATAAAATAACGCATTTTTTATTCCAAAAAAACAAAAGGTTATCATACCGCAAAATAACAAAAATGTATATATACCAAAACCTTAAGTTTTTTTCATGGCATTTTCAAGACTTTCTTCTAAATTTTCATGGATTGGCTGATTGGATAAAATTTTATTGGTGAGAATGTATTCATCATCAACATCGGTTAAAATAATTTTGCGATATGGATAAGGGATTTCAATACCTGCCTCATCAAGACTTTGTTTAATGCGCTCAGTCAAATTCTCTTTAATGATGGGAATTCGAGCAACTGATAATGGAGCCACCCAAAATCTAACAGTTAAAATCAAAGCATATTCGCCTAATTCATCAACTGTAACCAAGGGCATTGGATGCTTTAACACCACTTCTTCTTTGGATAATTTACCCAAAATAGCATTTCTAGCCTGAACGATATCAGCATGCAAAGCAACTTTTACTTTAACAGAAAAGCGAATCATCTTTTTTGATGTCAAATTCACAATTTCAGAAGATGACATGGTAGCATTTGGTATAATAATGATGATATTATCACGGTCTAAAATTTGAGTAGCACGCAAAGAAATTTTTACCACACGCCCTTCTTTATCACCTATCCTAATCCAATCGCCCACCTGAAATGATTGTTCCACTAAAATAGTAATGCCTGCGATAAAATTGGCTAATGTGCTTTGTGCAGCAAAACCCACTGCCAAACCCACTATCCCAAGACCTGCAACCAAAGAAACAATATCAAAACCAAATTGTGCCAGAACAGTGCCTAACGCCAACACAATAATCATGACCAATATCATGTTTTTTAATAGTTGTTCAATGGATGCATTTAATTCATAATACTGCAACACTTTGGCCATCATTTGCCCACTGGTTGCCCAAAGCACATAATAAAAACCTGCCCATAAAGACGCTTTAGCAGTGGCTTTAACCACGCCTGCTGGTATACCAATTTGCGTCATTACCGCAAGCAAACTCAAGGTAAACCAAATATAACGCAGCGTTGAACGTAAAATGGCTAATTTTCTTTGAGACAAGTGCAAGGGGGTTCGCAAGTGTTTTAATAAATACACCAAAAACCAATAAAAAAATCCAATGATGGTCAGTAAAATCAAAATCTTAATGCCAATGCCCAAAAAAGTAATGCCACGACCTGCCCAGTTTAGCGTCTCATCCTCTAAAGAGCCGCCAAGCAGAACATAGATACTTTGGTGTAAATCATATAAAATTTTGCGTAAGAATTGAGCAGGTGTTGTCATTGGAAAGAATAGATTGGCTGCGCTAAATGGAATTAGTAAGGTCGCTTATTATAATTAAACTTTTATTATTCTCAAATATTGTTTTGTAATTTTTATTGTGTTTTAACCCCAAATGAAAAACCCCAATTGGTAATCATTGGGGCTGGTTTAAAAAGAAGATTTGATAATATTAAACCGTTTGAGAAAGTGCTGATAAGACCGCTTTTAACATTGCAGATACTGTACTGTTACAAGTGCCAATACCTGAATAAATCTGACCATCAACACTTAGTTGAATGTAAGCTGCCGCCAAAGAGTTGGTTTGATTGTCACTTAATTCATCATCACTTTGGCTTTGGGTTGTTTTTGTATTAATGGCATGTTCAGCATAATTGGTAACATGAATTTGTTTACCTGTTGACTTAACCAGACCATCAATAAACGCAGACAATGCTCCATTTCCTTGACCTACAACTTCAAACACATCATCAATGCCTGCAACTTGCCCTTGAAACGTTACATGGCCGCCTTTGTTATTGATTTGATAGTCGCTTAAACGATATGCATTTTGAGTTAGATATGTGTTCGTAAAAATATCCAACAGCTCTTGGGTTTTTAATTCGCGAGCCAATGTCTCCGCTTCTTGCTGTACCACTTTAGCAAAATCAATCTGAGTCCAGCGTGGTAAATGAAACCCATAATGACGTTGTAGGATGTACGCAACCCCACCTTTGCCTGATTGGCTATTGATGCGTACCACATCTTGATAGCCTCGTCCAATGTGTAAAGGGTCTATCGGCAAATAAGCCACATCCCAATGATTCTCTGTATCACGGTGTTTTTCATTATAATCCAGACTTTTTTTGATAGCATCTTGGTGCGAGCCACTAAACGCTGTAAACACCAAATCACCTACATAAGGATGTCTTGGATGAACAGGTAAATTAGTACACTGACTAACCACTTGCACAATTTGGCTAACTTGTGATAAATCAAGTTGTGGGTCAATGCCTTGGGTGTATAAATTCATCGCCATAACCAAAATATCCATATTGCCTGTACGCTCACCATTACCCAAAAGCGTCCCCTCAATACGGTCAGCACCTGCCAAAAGCCCAAGCTCTGCTGCCGCTACTGCGCAGCCTCTATCATTATGGGTATGCAAGCTAACAATCACATCCTTGCGGTGTTTTAGATGACGACAAAAATATTCTACTTGGTCAGCGTACAAATTAGGTGTGCTCGCTTCAACAGTTGCTGGTAAGTTTAAAATCACTTTTTGACCGTTTTGGGGCTGCCACACCTCACAAACGGCATCACACACCTCAACAGCAAAATCAGGTTCTGTCTGACTAAAACTTTCTGGAGAATATTCAAAAATCCACTCTGTTTTTGTGTATTTTTTGGCAATATCTCGCACCAAAGTTGCTCCATTGATGGCAATCTGTTTAATACCAGCCTTGTCCAACTGATAAACTTTATCACGCTGAACTTTGGATGTGGAATTATACACATGAATCACCGCTCGTTTTGCTCCTTGTAAGGCTTCAAAGGTTCGCTCAATCAAATGTTCGCGCGCCTGCACCAAAACTTGCAAAGTAACATCATCAGGAACATAACCATCTTCAATTAAGCGACGGGTAAAATCAAACTCTACCTGAGCTGCTGAAGGAAAACCAATCTCAATTTCTTTAAAACCAATCTCAACTAATAACTGAAAAAATC